>Ga0209709_10001989_pt1 | contig 18259 bp, 15 predicted proteins | sample ArcticOcean_MG_C_2_FD_187435 | JGI IMG/M metagenome (GOLD analysis project Ga0209709, IMG submission 187435) | Marine microbial communities from western Arctic Ocean - ArcticOcean_MG_CB4_136 (SPAdes) (version 2) | ecosystem: Environmental > Aquatic > Marine > Oceanic | place: Arctic Ocean... | reverse complement strand
TAACAGATGTTATTGCAGGCAATTTTATGGCAAATGATGCTGAGTCAGGACAAACTTGGACTAAGGCTGAAAGAAAAGCTAGGATAACTCGTTCAGCAGGATATCTTACTGTTATGGTAGCTTTAGCTGACTGGGGTAGTGAAGACATGACTGCGGTCAATGCTGCTATAAGTGCAGCAGGTTCATATTAGTTTTTATAAATTAAGAGAAATAAAATGGCAATAGCATGGAAAATAACAAACACAGAATATAACAACGACTCTGACAAAGGAGTAGTACATGCTGCATGGCAATGTACAAACTCTGAAGTAGTAGGCTCTGGAGACTCAGCAGTAACTCATACAGGTACAGTATCAGGAATGGAGTCTTATACTCCAGACGCTAGTGCTGCTGGGTATAAAGCTTATGCTAGTGTTACACAAGCTAATGTAGTAGCTTGGATAAAAGCAACACTAGGCTCAGAAGAAGTTACTCGTGTAGAAACTAAAGTAGCTGCACAAATTACTAAAAGCAAAACACCACCTACAGCGTGGGGAGTGCCTTGGTAGTCTTATGGAATTAACACCATATTTGTTTTGGAACATCTTCATAACACTGGTGTTAGCTCCGGTGCTTCTCAGCATCAAACAAAACACACAAGAGGCTAAACGCCTTGACATACTTTTAAACAAAACCCGTGAAGAACTTGCAAAAGAGTATGTAACCAAATCAGAACTTAAAGATGACATGGGAATCCTCATGGATAGAATAGATAAAATTGGAGAAAAGCTTGACAAACTTTTTGCAGTCAAGTAAAATAAAAGTATACAACTATGAAAAATAAAAAAACAACACGTAAAAGATATAATAAAAGTTCTAATAAAAGAATAGGCTATGCTCAAGGTGACCCAGTACAAGAGATAGATGAAGATGAAGATGAAGATGATAACGGAGATAACGGAAATAACGGCAATGTAAAAAACGATACTCCTATTTCTGGTGCTCAAATGTTAGGCGACACTACAGCTACTCAAGAAAGAAATCAAAGAATAGCTGAAACTGCTGAAGAAACTGCAAGAAGAGCATTGGGTAAAAACATGCCTGAGTCAGCTAAGATACCTGCTGCTGAAAAAACAGGTTTTGAAATGACTTCTTACGGTACAGTAAAAACTGATAGTGCTGGTAATCCTATACGTATACCTACTCAGAAAATTAATACAATGAAAGGTAACACTATAGCAGAGGCTACAACTGCAGAAGGTGTAAAAGGTGAAACTGTAGATACTGTAGACACAATAGATAAAGGTGAAGTAAAAGATAAAGTAACAGGTGCTACTTATACAGCTGATAAAGCTGGTACTGCTGGTGCTGATGCTGCTCAAGGAAGTGTTACAAGAGAAGCTGAAGTAGATGAAAAAACACTAACACAAAAAACAGATGCAGCTCAAATTACTGATGTTGATAAAGATTTAGCTGAAGACGTAATTGGAACTGTTAGTGATGAATCAACTTTTCAAGGTCAAAAAGGAACAACAATTAAGCAAGATGATGTTGCTGAAGCTGAAGCAGAAACAAGAACTGGTAAAGAAATAACTACTGCTGAACTTGATGCTTTAAAAGCTCTTGCTCAAGAAAGAGGTATAAAGCTTGAAGAGCTTCCAGAGTATCAAAAAGCTTCTGCAAGAACTGCACAAACAGGAACTGCTGCTACAAAAGAAGGAAATGTATTAGAAGCAACTGCAGCTGAAGAAGCTGCTAAAGCTGAATACTACGGTGCTGATTATACTCCTCAAGCTAACAATACAGAAATTGATGACACACCAAACTTTAAAAAAGCTGCTGTTAGAACAGCTCAAGTAGCAGAAGCTAAAACTAAAATAGCTCAAGAACTAGGAACTGCACCTTCAGTAGACTTAGAAGGACGTGAAGCTATTACAGGAACTGCACCTCAAGGGGATGCTGCACAAATTGGTGGTATTCCAACTTTAGCAGCTGCTCAAATGGAAGCAGTACAGGGTAAAGACCGTGTTACAGCTGCTGCTGACATGATGAAAGTTGTAGCTGATGTTCCAGAAGAAACAACTGCTGCAATCGCTGAAGACCCTGCAACCGTAGAAGCTCAGATAGATGAACAACCTGTAGAAGTAACAGCTGCTATTGCTGCTTTACCTGTAGAAGCTTTAGTATCTACACAAATGTCAGGACTATTAGCAGGAATGGAAGATGGAGAAACTCCACTATGGGCTAAACCAGCTATTGATGCAATTAATCAGCAGTTAGCTGCTAGAGGAATGTCTGTATCTACAGTTGGTAGAGATGCTATGTTTAATGCTATTATTCAAAGTGCTTTACCAATGGCACAATCTAACGCAAGTGCTTTACAAGCAAGAGCACAACAAAATTTAAGTAATCAACAATCAGCTAACTTGCAACAAGCTCAATCTAGTATGCAACTTAGAATGCAAAATCTATCTAATAGACAAACTGCTGCTTCTCAGACTGCTGATATGGCACAACAGATTAAAATACAACAAGGTACTTTTAATCAACAAGCAGCAATGACTACTTCTCAGCAAAGACAAGATGTAAATGTTCTTAATGCTCAGATGGGTCAACAACGTGCTCAACAAGAATCATCTCAGAGACAACAGGCTGCAATTTCTACTTTAAGTGTTAATGCCCAAATGGACTTAGCTAACTTACAAGCAGAAAGTACAAGAGCCGGTAAGCAACTAGACGCTGACCAACAAGTTAGATTAACTAAATACAATGCTCAAGTTGCTAAAGTTATGCGTCAAGCTGACTTAGCTCAAGACATGGAAAAAGCTAATCTTTCTAATTCTTTACAAGTTGAAATGCAAAGTATTTCTGAATTAAACGCAGCTGCTAAAGATACAATGACAGCAGAGCAAACAGAAAGACTTACAAATTTGCAAACTCTTATAGACTTTAGAAAAACTGATGCTAACTTTGCACAGCAAATGGACTTGGCTAACATGTCTAATGAGCAACAAGTAGAATTAGCTAATCTTCAAGAAAGAGCTGCAACAGACTCTGCAAACTTTACAACTGATAATCAATTTAGATTATCTGAGCTAAACGCTAAAGTTCAGAGGTCTACAAGACAAGCAGAACTTACTGCACGTATGGAAGAAGTTAATCTTGATGCAAGTTTAAAAGTAGAACTATCTGAATTAACAGAACGTAACACTACGTCTAGAGCTAACATGAGTTCTGAACAACAGATGAGATTAACTAACTTACAAAACTTAGTAGATTTTAGAAAGACTAATGCTACCATGGCACAGCAAATGGATTTAGCTAACCTAGGTAACGAACAACAAATGGAACTTGCAAATCTTTCTGAAAGAAGTGCAACAGATGCAGCTAACTTTACAGAAGATAATAGATTTAGAATGCAAGAGCTAAATACAACTGTTCAAGTTCTTTCTCAAAATCAACAGCTATTACAAACTGCTGACATGGCAAAGCTTAGTACAAGTGAAAAAGTTTCTTTAGCTAATTTAACTTCTAAGAATCAAGCTGCTAGTGAAAGCATGTCAGCTGAAAATCAAATAGAGTTAGCAAATCTTAACAAACGTATGGCTGCTGCTCAGAATAATGCACAGTTAGCACAACAACTAGGGTTAGCAGAATTAAGTAATGACCAACAAGCTGCAATGAATAACGCACAGGTTAATGCTGGTATGGACATGGCAAACTTTAATGCTGAACAACAAACAGAATTAGCTAATAGTAAGTTTATGCAGACTGTATCTCTTACTAACATGAACGCTGAACAACAAGGAATTATGCAAGACGCTACAGCTATGGCATCTTTAGATTTAGCAAACTTATCTACTCAAGAAAGATTAGCAGTTACAAATGCTCAAAGCTTTTTAACTATGGATATGGCTAATCTTAATAATAATCAACAAGCTAACATGATGAAAGCTCAACAAGAACAACAAAGATTATTGTCTGACCAATCTGCTTCTAACGCTGCAAAACAATTTGGTGCAGCTAATCAACAACAAGCAGATACATTTATGGCTAATCTTAATGCACAAATGAGTCAGTATAATTCTTCTCAAACTAATGCAATAGGACAATTTAATTCTACACAAGAAAATGCTGCTGAAGCTAGAAGAGCTGGTAGAGAAGCTGACGTTGAAAAATTTAACGCACAACTTACTACACAAGTTGACCAGTTTAATAGTCAACAAGACTTTGCAAGAAACAGTTGGAACGCACAAAATTCTGCAGCTGTAGAAGCTTCTAATGTACAGTGGAGAAGACAGTCTAATACAATTAATACTGCTGCCCAAAATCAAATTAATATGCAAAACTCTATGAATGTTTTTAACATGAGTTCTCAGTCTCAAGCTTTTTTATGGCAAGAGCTAAGAGACCAAGCAGATTTTGATTTTAGAGCTGGTGAAAATAACGAAAATAGAAAAGCACAAATTATATCAACAGCTATGGCTAACGAAGGTGAAGCTGGTAAAACTTTTGATAGTTTACTTACAAGTTTAGTAAGTAGTTTAAGCAGTTCATATAGAAACGCATTATAAAATAGGAAAATATAAGTTATGGGATTTTTAAGAAAAATAGGAAGGAAAGCAAAGAAAGGAATTAAAAAACTTTTTAGTTCTAAAATAGGTTCATTTCTAGGAGGAATGGCTATCAGCATGATGTTAGGTCCTTTAGTAAGTAGAGCATGGAATGGTTTAAAAGGGGTAGCAGGTTTTGGGCAAAAAGCTGCAACTGAAGCTGCAACTAAAGCAGCTACTGAAGCTGCTGCACAAGAACTAACTACGAAAAAAATGTTAAGTACTGCAGATATTATAGCTGGAAAAAATCCGGCAAGTGTAGCAGCATCGCAGACTTCTGGAAAAGCGTTAGAAATTGGAACATCTGAAATAGCTAAAAAAGGTTTTCAAGAAAGCATAAAGAAAGTAGGTAATGCTTTTGATTTTACAAACATGTTAAGCGAAGGAGTTACTTCTGGAAATATTCCATTAGGCATTAATACTACTGTTTCAGGTTCACTAGAAGATGTAATGAGATACATTGATACTGGAGATATGTTTACTCCTGAAATGACAGAAGCTATACAAATTAATAAATCTAAAATTGCTAATGTAAAACCTAAATTTGGAGATGGTAATTTATTAAAAGATATAAAACAAAATTTTAAAGACATTCCTTCTAGAGTAACAAATTTAAAAGATGGAAGTTTTGTACCAGATGTTGCAAAAGGTCTTACAACTTCATTATTAAATAATGCTATACTCGGAGGAGAAGAAGAAGATATGGGAGGCTACGGAAGAGTAGCAAGTATGCCTGTAGGAACATCTCCTCAGTCAGCTGTGTTAAGTGATTTAACATCTCAATACTCTTATCAAACAGGAACAGCTCAACCAAATTTTAACTTTCAAAACTTAGCACAGCAAACATTATTCGGTACAGGTTCTTCACAATTTATGGGTAACATATATCAACCAATAGATTTAGCAAATATTTTACCAATAACAGATACTAGAACATTTAGATAATAGGAAAAATTATGGCAACTTCAGAACAAGCAATGCAATTTATGCAACAAGGATTAGAAACCGGTAAATCAATTCCGGGACAAAGCCTTACTAATGACCCCGAACAACCTTACAACTGGGAAAAACCTTCAGAGTTTACAAATAGTAAAGAAGCAATGCTTTATGTTTTTGAAACTTTAACAACTCCTGAATCCGCAGAAAATACTTTAATGTCTATTGGTAACGGTATTAGTATTATTGATATAGCTTCTATTGTTTTGTATTCTGGTTTTTTAGAAGGTAAGTGGAATCCAGATTTAATGGCATTATTAATGGAACCTACTATGTATATGCTTATTGCTTTAGCAGAAAAAGCAGATATTGTTTATGTTTTAGATTCTCAAAAAGAAAAAGACGATGAAGAAATAGATTCAAATAAAACTTTAAACGCTTATACAAAAGGAATAGGGGCTTTAGAAGAAATTAAAAAACAAGCAGTAGGAAAAATTAATCCACAAGTTGTACCTGCAGAAGTTAGAGAAATTATAGAAGATGTAAATTTATCTCCTAGTTTATTAGAAAAAATAGAAAAAGAAAAATCAACAAGTTTATTAGGTAGAGGATAGTAAAATGGCAGATGACAAATTAACAAGTTTATTAGGTAGAAGTTCTGGAGTAAAATGGGGCGAACTTGCGGGAGCATATTTAGGTAACAATAAAAAAGAAGATAAAAAAAGAAGAAATTTATTAATAGCTTCTTTACTTTTTAGTGCTAAAGAATCTAGTATGCAATCTAAAGTTATGAAAAATTTAGAAGATTTAAAAAGTCGTCAAACTATTGATGTTTCAAAAGCAAAAAAAGCTTATAAAGACGGTTTAAAATTAGAAACACAATACAATGATGTAATAAAAAACCCTAGTGGTGTTTACGGTTACTATAAAAATGACGCAGAAATTGCTTTTACTAATTATTTAGAACAAAAAGGAATGGACCCTACTTTATATGACGGTACAAACACTAGTGCAAATAAACAAAAAAGTGATTTTATAAATAGTTGGTCTACTGAAAAACATGCTAATTTTATGAATGTTTATAATCCTCAAGAAGGTAAACCAATAACTTCTTTAGGTACAGAAGAAGAATTTTTAAAAGAAACTATGGATGCTTACACTGCTGAAGAAAGAAAAATTGCAAGTCCTACAAATTTAAGTATAGTACATAAAGTTTTAGATAAGGCAGGAATAGGTAGAGGACGTAATGAAAAATTAGACGCAGCTTATATTAAAGAGTTAGGTGAAAAACAAGCCCATGAAAAACAATATGTTAATTTTGCAAACCCTATTAAAAATGTAATTACTATAGGTCAAAATGGAGCAGACGTAGCTGCTTATGCAGGTGTTAATGAAAAACAAATTCTTATTAGGGGTAAAGAAGTAGATGAACTAATAGAAGACTTTAACATCACTAAAGAAGATAGTTTATATAAACCTCTAAGAAAATCAATTATAAGTATAGCTGATAATAAAAGAACTATTAATGCAGTAGAAACTGCAATAACCAAAGGAATAACTCAACAATTTTTAACAGAGAAAAAATTTGTTGTAGATGAAATAACTGCAAAATATGCAGAAAGTTTTGATATAGCACAAGGTAACGATTCTAGTTATACTATAGAAACACACAACGAAAAAAGAGATAAAGAAATTAGAGACACTATGGGAGTTCCTAACGCTGATTTAGATATATTAAATGCTGCTAGAGCTTTTGCAAGTTTTAGTACAGCTCAAAGCGGTATTGACCCTAGCGGTCCTGACGGTCCTGCGTTATTAAAAAAATATCAAAAAAAACAAATGGACGATTACATGGACAAACACTTTGCAGATAAATTAGGTTTAAAAACTTTAGCTCAGATTAAACAGCAAATGTATCCAACATTAGCTTTAGACGTAGCTGTAAAAGTAAGTGCTGGTGATTTACCTACAACTACAGCTATAAGTGCTACAAGAATAAACTCAGACATTTTAATGCAATATAAAAATTCTGATAATCAGAATCAAATAGAAGTTTATAATTATATTACGAATACTTTAAAAGGTAATGTGGTTGAAAATAGTAAGTTGTGGGACGAAACTACTAATCAATATCAAACTCAAATTACACAAATGCAAAAAGACTCGTATGTTAATAATCTTGTTACTCAAGCTAAATATAATATGGATATAATGACTTCAGAGTATAATAATACTCCGGGTTATGCTAATCCTTAATATAAACTTTACAAACTTTTAAAATATAATATGTCTTCACGTTTTGAAACTTACAAAAATACCATATCTAAAAAAAGAGAACTGGGCACAGATTTACAAGAGTTAAAAAATTTATATTCTCTTAATTCTAAATTTTATTCTAAGATGGACTTTGATGAGTTTATAAAATATTCAGAAGAAGGCTCTAGTGGTAGCTATGATAAAACTGTAATAAATTATATAAACCAACCTGTGCCTGAAGACCCTTTAAAAAAAGAACCTGCTTATTATGAAAAACTTTTTACTCCTACAAGAGAAGAAGCTGAAAAAGAAAGAGGTTTTAAAAGTTTAAGAAGAACTGCAGCAGCTACAACTACAGAAACTGCAAAAGCTTTATTAAATTTAGGGTTAAAAGGAACTTCAATTATAAATCCTATAGACACTGTTATTTCTAAAGCATCCGAATTTTCTGAAAGCATAGGATTATCCACAAAAAAAACTAGAAGATATAATCAAGTAAATAAAGCTAAAGAAGTTGGATTAGATTTATTAGAAAAAAATATAAAAAGAAAAATAGATGTAGGATATAGAAAAATAGCGGGTACAGATTTATATGATACTAAAATAGATAAAAATACGGGAGAAGAATACTACGAGTTATCAGAAGCTACAACTACTGCAGAAGCTATAGCAAGACCTGTTGCAGAAATTGTCACTGCTCTTTCAATAACAAAAAGTCCTACCCAAGCTCTAACTAAAAACATGAAAGACATAGGCAAGATAGTACCTAGGGGCAGAGGAAGACCTAGCCAAGCTAGAATAGCTGCTGAAAGTAGAGATAGAATTAGAGAAGGAGTATTAGGATTTGGTCAAACTTTAACAAGAGGAGAGGTAGCTACTCAGTTTGCTTTTGTAGACGACCCAGAGTTTGTAATTGTTTCTTCACAATTAGCAAAATATGTAGGAGATGATGATAATAAATTTGCAGACTTAGTAAATTATTTAGATGTAGATGATGATAGTCCAGAAGCTGCACGTAGATTAAGTTTATTATTAGATGGTGTTGTTTTTGGAGGTGTTTTAAGTTTTGGTATAGGAGCTACTAAAGTAACTGCTACAGGTATTTCATCTATGATAAACAAAATAAAAAGTGAAGGTCCTGAAGCAGTAAATAAATTTAAAGATATTATAGGCATTGCTAGAAAATCTACTGAAGCTAACAAAGTTGTAAAATCTAAACCCGCTGTAAATTTAATTACAGATTGGAACGCTGCTATATTTAAAAATAATAAAATAGGCAGAACAGTAAACGAAGCTCAAAAAGGAATACAAAAATTTTGGTATAACTTAAAAAGTTCTAATGGTATGTTTACTCCTGAAACTTATAAAGCAATAAAAATGTCAGAGTACAGTAATAAGGGCTGGTCTAAACGTGCAGCAGATTTACACTCTAGGCTAGTTGTGACTATGAAAAAAGCTTCAAAAGAAAAATCTTTTAAAGATAAAAATATAGGAGAGTTGTTTGAGCTTTACATGACTAAAGGTAAAGGAGCTAACGGTAAAAAAGTTACTTTAAATTCTTTACCCGTAACTATGAGAGCAGATGCTAAACAAGCAAGAAAAGATATAGACACATTAAGTAACTTATTATTACAATCTAAGTATGTTCCTGATGAATTAAAAAAAGAAATTAGTGAAAACATGGGTAAATATCTTCGTAAAACTTATGAAGCATTTGAAAATCCTAATTATAATCCTACTAGAGGAGTTGTTGATGCAGCAAAAACAGAATTAGCAACAGGTTTAAAAGCAGCAGACAGCAATGCAGGTAAAGTTTTAAAAGAAGATGAGTTTTATGACCAACAAGCAGACCTTCAAATAAAAAAATGGTTAGATAAAGATACGCTTGGAGAATTTTCTAATATGGAAAATCATATTAATTCAGTCTTTGGTGCAAAAGATGCTAAAATTTTATTTAAAGAAAGAACAAATTTAATGCCTAGTCTTGAAAAGTTATTAGCAGGTAAAGATTCAGTAGATATAACTACTCAAGTTTTTAGAACTATAGAAACATTAGCACATCAAACTAATAAATATAAATTATATGATGATTTAGCAGAGCAAGGTAAAAACGTATGGCATTTTGCAGATGATGTAATTGCTCCAGATGTTAGAATGTTACAAGGTACAATAGAAGGTGCAGGGTTTGGTGCTTTAAACGGTGTTAAAACTACTAAAGAAATAGCAGAGTTATTTAGTAAAATGGAAAAAAGTTCACCTAAAGGAATAGGAAGTAAACTATATAGTTCTTTAATACTATTACCTAAAGGACTCGGGCAGTCTTTTGCAACTGTTTATAACGCAACAACTCATGTTAGAAATACTGTTGGTGGTGGAATAATACTTGCAAGAAACGGACATAATCCTTTTGGAGAAGAAACTGTTAAATCTTTAAACATTCTTGATAACTATTTAGGAGTAAGTAAAACTCTTACTAGAGGAGAACGAAATAAAACTTTAAGTGATTTGTATACTGAATATTTAGAAATGGGTTTAGTTAATCAAAATGTTAAAGTTGGTGATTTTAAATCTTTAATAAATGAAACAATATCTTCTCCAAGTACTTCTATTAATGGTGCAGCAGGAAATATTTTTTCTAAATTAGGAAGATACACTAGTAAAACTAATAAGTTTATTACAGATACATATGTAGCTGAAGATGATTTATGGAGAATTATTGCTTACAATAAAGAATTAAACTCTCTTGTTAAAGCTAACACATTAGAGTCTTCTAAAAAATCTCTTAATGTTTTAAAACAAGAAGCTGTTGATATAGTTAGAGACACTATGCCTACTTATGATTTAATTTCTCCTACATTACAAGGATTAAAACGATTTCCGATAGGTAATTTCTTTTCTTTTCATGCTGAAATGTTTAGAAACAATTACCATACTACATTAAGGGCTATGAAAGAAATAGGAAGCGGTAATGCAGTAACAACAGAAAGAGGAATGACTAGATTAGCTGGTCAAATATCAACTACATATGTAGGTTCTAAAGGAATGACTGACCTTACTAAATATTATTTTGGTATTAGTGATGAAGAAGAACAAGCAATTAGAGATTTAGACATTGCTCCTTGGGGGCAGAACAGTGCTTTATCATTTGACAGAGATGCAAGTGGAAATATAGAAGTAACTGATTTAACTTATACTGACCCTTCTGCACCTGTTACAGATGTAGCAAGAGCTTTTTTAAATGAAGTATTAGAACAAAGAAACCCTGCCAAAATACAAGATAAACTTTTAGCAGGAACTTATGAAGCTACTAAACAATTTTTTAAACCTTTTTTAAGTCCAGCTATTGTACCAGAATCTTCTTTCGCTTTATTGTTTGCAGGAAGAGATTATGAAACAGGAGAATACTTAAATGGGTTTAATATTCAAGAAGGAATGAGTATAGGTAATTTAGAGGTTGTATCAAAACACATAGCAATTAATTTAATTCCTAGAGAAATAAAAGATGACTATAGTATTATTTACGGTAAAAAAGCAGATAAAATAAAAAAAGGAGAATTGTCTTTACCTAATGAATTATTTGCTAAATTTACAGGGCAAAGAACTACAGTATTAGACTCTAACAGATTAGAAAAAGATTTCATGTATAAAGTATATGACTTAAATTCTGAAATAGAACTTGCTCAAAACAATTTAAAAACATATTTAAAAGCAGATGTCCCGGCAGAAACATTACTTGCAGAACTTGAAGAAGGGTGGAAAGCCTACCTTCCTAAATTTGTTAAAGGTAAATTAGCTTTTGAAGCAGCTCATACTTTAGGACTTTCAGGTAAAACTATAAACGAAAGAATAAATTATTCTTTAACAAAATTAAACTCTAAAGATAGATTAGATTTTGGAAGCTTTAATAATTCTTTCATACCTGTAAAGTTATCAGATAAACAACTATCTAGATTTTTAAAGAACGGCAATTTTGATAAGATAAGTAAGGTAGAATTTATAAGAGAATATGAAGAACTGTATAGTTATTACTCTCATCTTCCTATCATAAGACAAGACGAATACAACTGGGCAAACCCAGATTTAGTTAAAGAATATAAAAGAACTTATCCAGAACCAGAGTATAAAAGAGAGAAAAAGTTTGAAGGTGGCGAAGTAGATGTACCGCAAACTAAAGACGAGCCTGAAGATAGAGTAGACCCTTTTACAGGATTGCCTTACTCAGACCAGATGGCTAGGTTAGGTTTTGAAAAAGGTGGTGAAGTTAGTGAAGCTAATATAATTTTACAAGCTATAAGGTCTGAAAGACAATATAATCAAAAACAAATTGACACATTAAAAGAACATTCCAGATTAGTTGGTTATATGGAATCAGATAGCATTCCAGATAGAGTTCAAATAGGAGGCGGTCCGGGTCGTGGCAAACATCAATATGAAATTAAAGGTTCTATAGATGGTAGCGGAGCTAGTAAAACAGCTGCTAATAGATACATTACTTTTAAAACTGATAGGGGTTTAGAATTAACAGAACAAGATTTATTATTAAAAGAAGATAAAAACCCAGACTTTTCAAAACTTTCAGAAAATTTACAAGATGCTATTTTCTATGCAGATAAAGCTTTAGGTTATTTACCGGTTAATGATTTAGTAAATAAAAAATTATCACATGAAGAGGCTTGGGTAGATTATCATTTAATTGGTAATAAAGAAAATAGAGAAATAAATTTAGAAAAATTTAAAAAGAAAAATTATAAAAACAAATGATACTTTACACAGAGGCACAGCTTGAAACAGCTTACAACCTTTATAGGTTACACCAACTAGGACAAGGCGTAGGCTTTATGAACTTAGAAGGTTTTAGAAAACTATATGAAGACTTAATGATAGGAATGGTTTAATGGGATTTCCGTTTGAAATAATAACTATGTTAGCCTCTACTGTACTTGGTGGGGTTATGAGTGTATGGGCTGAGAGTCGTAAGGCTAAAGCAGAATCACAAAAACTTCTTATAACTCGTGGTGAGTTTGATATGAAGTCAAAGAAACAATCACTTGACCACGGTTTAAAAGATAAAGGCTTTGCTTGGACTAGAAGAATTATAGCACTAACATCTGTGTTTGCTATTGTATTACTACCTAAACTTGTAGCTGTGTACTACCCGGATGTAGCTGTTACTGTTGGTTATACTAACTGGAATCCGGGATTCTTATTCTTTAGAGAAGGTAGAGAAGTATTTGAGTGGGTAACTTTTCAAGGGCTTGTAATAACACAGTTAGATACTAACTTAGTATCAGCTATTATAGGCATGTACTTTGGTGGAAGCTTGGCAAAAGGTAAGTAATGGGTAACAACAATAACATGAACAACCAAATGGGTGGTTTTAGTGGGGACATGGATAGGAATGAGGTAGAGATTGACCTTAATAAATTCATGGCGTTGCTGTCTGAGAAGTCAGCTTTAAAAGATAGAATACGTGAGCTTGAAGATGAAAGAAATGATAACCCGTTTCAAAAATGGATATTTGTAGCACAAGCAATAGATAGTTGGAGGCTTATACCAAGAGCTTTTCTTAGTGTTTACATGTATCTTCTTTACTATGTAGTATTTTGGTACATGGATTTAGTAGACCCAAGCATGGAGCAGTCAGGTTTAATATCTGTTGTTGTAGGTGCTGGAGCAGCGTGGTTTGGTCTCTATACTTCTAGTTCAAAATCAAATAAAGACTTTGGTAAAAAATAAATGAACCCTAATCAGTTTATGGATTTGTTAGAAACTGTAGGTATTCCTGCAGCTTTTGCAGTAGGAGCTGGGTGGATGGTTTGGAAACTATTCCAACATTTAATAGCAGACGTACATAAAAAATTAGACGTGCAACACGGTATGATAGTTGCATTAATAGATAGAATAAGACAGATGGATAATGACATGATAAGAATAGACTCTATGTGTAGAACAGCAATGGGTATACAGGTAGACGTAGATAGAATAGCAAGAGCAGACGGTAAGAAAGACCAGCGAAGAGATTAATATGAAAGTAGTACCTACATTTAAAAGCGAGAAAACTATACGTAACTGTAATTGGTGTATAGCTTTTTGGTGTGCACTTGTCATGTGTTTTTCTTTAGGTAGCTTGTCAGATGAAGTAATATTTAAATTTAAAAGCCCTAGTTTTAGTGGTATAAATACTAGCTCTCATTATCTTACAATAGAAAATCAAGAACACTCTAGAAAATTAACATTGGAAGCAGAGCTACAAGCACTTAGAGACGAGATAGAACGAGACAAAGAGAACACAACTCTTGCACGTTTTATTCGTAACCTAGAATCCAGAATTTATGCACAGCTTTCTAGACAGCTAGTAGAAAATTTATTTGGAGACATACCCTCTGATAGTGGAATCATAGAACTAGAAGGCAATACTATTGAGTATAGTGTTGTCGATGGAATAATAACTTTAATTATAACGGACAGTGATGGGAATTCTACAACGATTTCTTTGCCTATCGGTACTTTTACTTTCTAGTTGTGCAGTTATATGGGAAAATGACGACTTAGTATTAACTAAAAAAATACAGTCTACTTCTACTTTAGAACTACAATCAGAAGAATTAAAAAATTTACCACCTGCTAAAGACAAACCTACAATAGCTATCTATCCTAATAGTTTTAGAGACTTAACAGGACAGCGTAGAAGTAACAGCACCTTTGCTTTGTTTAGCACAGCAGTTACTCAAGCACCAGAAGCTTTTTTAATTAGAGCTTTTAAACATACAGCTAACGGTGAGTTCTTTAGAGTTGTCGAAAGGGTTGGATTAGAAGACCTTGTAAAAGAACGCCAACTTATTAGAAGCACTCGTAAAGAGTTTGAAGAAGAAAACAAAATGAAACCCCTGTTATTTGCAGGGATTCTAGTTCAAGGTGGAGTTGTTAGCTATGAGGCTAACTTAAAATCTGGAGGTATAGGTGCTCGTTATCTTGGAATTGGAAATTCAAAATCTTATAGAGAAGATACAGTAACTATATCATTAAGGTTAGTATCAGTATCAACAGGAGAAGTGTTGACAGAAACATTAGTTTCTAAAAGCATTATATCCACAAGTATTTCGCAGGATATATTTCGTTTTATTGAAGAAGCTACGGAGCTAGTAGAAATAGAAGGGGGTGTAGCTGAGAATGAGAGTGTGTCTATAGCTTTACAAAAGGCAATAGAGACAGGGGTTTTAAACATAATACACACAGGAATAGAGAGAGGCTATTGGGAATATGAATAATAAAATAATACTAACTGCATTAGTAATAATGTCTACAATGACATATGCAGCAGACAATGAGATATACGTACAGCAGAGTGGAGCTACTGCTAATTTAGATTTGGAGCAATTAGGTTCAGCTAACTTGATAGGCGGATTAAGCTCTGTAGCAGGGACAATGACTCCCCTAGATTTAAACGGCAGTACTATGACGCTTGATATAAACCAAATTGGAGGAAGCAATTCCTTTCTAGGGGACATATGGGCAGATACGTTTACGGGTTACTTTAATTTTGATGGAAGCTCAAATGCTTTTACAATACAAGTAGACCCTAACAATACGTATGGGGCAGATGGTTCAGATGTTAATGTAAATGCTACAGGTAGTAGTAATACTTTTACACTTGATTTAGCTACAAGTTCTATGGCTAGTAATACAGACTTAGACTGGATTATTAACGGAGATGGTAACGTAATCAACGCTGATATAGACTACGATGGTGGTACAAACTACATGGACATCGATGGAGATTCTAATACAGTAAACTTTGATGGACAAGGTTACGCTGGTGGGTACTTCTATCTTGACCAAACAGGTAACAGCAGAACTTTTAATATAAACCAAATGAGTACACTTGATAATGACTGGCTTAAAATACTTTCTACTGGGTCTAATGGTACTATCTGTGTCATCCAAAATGATGGGGGAACAGCAGTCGGTTGCTAATATTGGCAACATAACTGAACTGAACGGAGCTGGTCAAGTTGTAAGAGAAGTCCCTAAAGACTTAGACAAGACCTATAAAGCTTCTTTAGACCTAAACATAAACAGCTACGATAATGTCCAAACTTCTAACGGAAGAATGGGCATTACTTTTTTAGATGACAGTCAAGTTAGATTGACAGAGCATTCTAAATTAATCATAGACGAGTTTATATACGACCCTGACCCCTCTAAATCTAAGATGGTACTACAATTTGCTAGTGGAACTGCAAGGTTTATCACTGGTAAATTAGCTACAATAGATAAAGAGAACATACTAATAACCACTCCGAGTGCTACTGTCGGAATTCGTGGTACAGATTTTACAATTACAGTAGACGAGCTGGGAAGAAGTTTAATTATTTTATTACCAGACGATGATGGTCTTCCTAGTGGAGAGATTCTTGTTAGTACAGCTATGGGGCAAGTAGTTCTTAACAAGCCATATCAGGCTACTACAGTTTCAGTATATGAAGCTGCCCCAAGCAAACCCGTTATCCTTGACTTAACACTTGAGTTTATTGATAACATGTTAATCATTAACCCACCAAAGGAAAGTTTAAGTGTTGAAGGAGAAAGTAGAGATAGCAGTGCTGGTAACATTTTGGATGTTGACTTTCTGGAGTTCGATGATTTAGAAGTAGATTACTTAGCAGGTGATGACCTTGCTTATACAGAGTTAGATATAAATTATCTTGACGTTAATTTCCTTGAAGACTTACTAGATATAATAGCAGACGTAAACGAGCTAGACCAAACAGAAACTCTTTTAAACACTAGGTTAGATTTAAAAGGTACTAAAGTAGGATACGATTCTACTACCCAAGTAAATACTTTTCTTACAGATAATCTTATAACTTTTTATAAAGCTTTAGAAGATACAATAAGATTAGATTTAGATAAATCAAATGCTTACACCGTCCTTATGATACAGAACGGTAAGAGCACACAGATTATAGTTAATGGTGGAGGAGACTCTACTATCAAAATTACACAAGGAGACTAACATGAAGTGGGCAATTACCCTATTAAGTTTACTAACTTTACCTCTCCTCTTCAACCTTGTACCACTAGAAGTAATGAGACTCAAGACTTTTGATGCTCTCGTTACAGTTCCAGAACCTACTGGATACTTTACAATCCTAAACATAGACGAAACTTTCCTAGATGAACAGGGTGGATACCCTCTGCCTAGAGATACACTTGCAAAGATTCACAAAGATATAATAGATGCCGGAGCTTTAGGGGTAGGATGGGTTATGTTATTCCCACACCCTGATAGACTAGGAGGAGATGATGCATTTGCTCTAGAGCTTTCAAAGTCTGCAAGTGTTATAGCTATGCCAGAAGTAGACAACGGTAACTACCCTGCTACACACGGCACAGTAATCAAAGGACCAATAATATCTTTACCTAAAGCTCAAGGCTTTTTAGAAAACATAAACGTATTAAAACAATCAGCAGGACAAGGAGCTATATCAGCTCCAGTAGATGTAGATAATTTGGTAAGGCGTATACCATTACTACAGCAAACAGATAATGGGTGGGTAGCTTCTTTTGGAACAGAAGTTTTAAAAATACTAGGAGGTGGTCAGACTTATCAGATTGTAACAAATCAGAATGGAATTGAGCAGGTTAGAGTAAGAGGCATCCCTCCCATTTCAACAGATAGTATGGGACGTAAATGGATTAGCTGGGTAGATACACCACAGACAACACTAGAAGAGATGAACGTAAAAGATAAGTTTGTGTTTGTTGGTTTTACTGCAAAGGGAATATCTCCTCAACTTGCTACACCTACCGGACTATTAGAACCTCATAAAATTCAAGCAGCTTTATCTGAAAGTATGTTAATGGACACACCTCAGATACCAGACTATAGATTGTTTGTTGAGTTATTAATATTATGCCTCTCAGGTATCCTAACAGCTCTTGCAATAACTTACTTAGGTATCACTAAAGGCGTAGTATCTTTTCTTATAATGTTATCAGGAGCAGGGTATCTTGAATACTATTTAGTTGGTCAAAATTTACTCATAGACTTTACATGGAGTATGACATGTATGACACTTATTGCTACTCAACAATTTTATTTAAATTTTAGAACTCAATTTAAATTAAGACAACAGATTAAAAAACAGTTTGAACATTACCTTGACCCAAGACAAGTAAAAAGATTACAAGATAACCCTAGTCTTTTAAAGCTTGGAGGTGAGAGAAGACGTTGTACGTTTTTATTTACAGACGTAAGAGGCTTTACAAGTTTATCAGAAAGATTAGAGCCTGAAGAAGTTGCAGAGATAATGAACAAAGCACTAACCATTCAAGCAAACGCTGTTCAGAAACATGGTGGTATGGTAGACAAGTATATTGGCGATGCAATGATGGCAATTTTTAATGCACCTATGGACTTAGATAACCATGAGGACAGAGCAGTAAAAACAGCTCTTGAAATAAAGAAGAAT
>Ga0209709_10001988_pt1 | contig 18261 bp, 23 predicted proteins | sample ArcticOcean_MG_C_2_FD_187435 | JGI IMG/M metagenome (GOLD analysis project Ga0209709, IMG submission 187435) | Marine microbial communities from western Arctic Ocean - ArcticOcean_MG_CB4_136 (SPAdes) (version 2) | ecosystem: Environmental > Aquatic > Marine > Oceanic | place: Arctic Ocean... | reverse complement strand
TTGTTTAATTGTGCAGTGTCTCCGCCAGAAAAGATACTTGTACTTCCCAATACAATATCACCCCCAGAAACAGTCAAGTCTCCAGAAAGAGTTACACCACTAAATTCTGGTGATGAACCCGATACTACTACTTTTCTCCATTGTGCCATGTTATTCTCCTATTGAACTTGTTATAAGTTCTACTCGTTTATAAATATTAAAAATCATAGTTTTACGTTGGATTACTTTCATATCCCATGAAAAACTCATCCGATCCTGAATAATAAATACCACCCGCTTGGGCAGTTGGTGCCGTTGTTCTTGCGCCTAAAACTATTACTCGATCATCCACCCGTACAGACAACACATCACTCGAATTATATATCGAAAATAAGTTATCTGAATTTGTTGCCTTGTAATCAAAGCTTGAACCTGTAACACTCAAATGACTACTACCACTTGTATTAAAGGTTACTCCATTATATGTAAAATCATCTGTCAAACTTAAAGTATCTATGTTTGCAGTACCATCTACGAATAAATCTTTCCATTGGAAGTTTGTACTTCCTAAACTCATCACATCATCATTTGATGGTGTTACTGAACCACTAATTAATACACTTCCAGTAAATTCATGTGTATCATCACTTGTATCACCAAACATTGTACTTCCACTCATAAATGATGAAGTCATATATGTTATTGATGAACTTACTACGAATTGATTCGCAGTTATATCCCCATCTATATTCAATCCTGTTGCAAGTGTCGTACCAATATATTGGTATGCACTCATATAAACAATCTGAGTTGAACCTAATGCCGTTTCAAATTGTAATACACCTGTTTTATAATCAAACTGATAATCATTTGCTGAAACTACATCCCCACCACCTAAAGAACCACTATCAGTTGAAGTGGATTTATATACTCTTACTCCATATCCAGGTGTTCCATCTTCAGTATTTGCGTTTGCAAGAGAAACATCTGAATATTTTGGTGATATGAAACTTGTCTGTTGTCCACTTGCAATCAACTGTGGTGTTATTCCACTTGCACTTCCTGTAGGTGATACGAAAAACCATACATCTTCATCAACATTTGATTTGGTTAACCTATATCGATACCAATACTTTAATACTCCACTTTCGTTTCCACTCTGTGTACTTCCGCTATAAGGTAATCCAGTTGATGGTATCAAACTACCTTGTGTATAAATTTCAGATGCTTGTAAATCTAATACCGAAGTAAACGCTTCTTGTGAAGTGTTTAAATCAGCACTTGTAAATCGTCTGTTTCCAAGTAATCTGTTTGATTTTTTCTCTTGATTAATAGCCATTACTTATCCCTTAACTATACGCCAATGTTATATTTGTTACTGGTGATTCATCACCTTTATATCTAACTATTACATAAAGTTCATTATCACTTGAATCTAAGTACATTCCATCTGCATTTCTCATTGGTACGGTATATGTGGTTGTGGATATACTACCACCTGTATTACCATATAAATCTATATTAGAACTAAATGGATTTTTAAAATTATCTGCGGCTAATCCACTTTCAATTAAATTACTAACTGTAGCACTTGGGTCATAAATTCTACAATTAGTTATACTTGTATTACTCCCTGCACTTGTACCACTTTTTAATATCAAACCAACTGCCACTCCACTTGAAGTTGAATCCCAACCCACTAAAGTCTTACCAACATTAATAGTCATACTTGTTCTAGCACTACCATCTTGAAATCTTCGTATATAATATTTGTATGTTCCAGTTCCAAAATTCTCTGCAAACCAATACCCATAATCACCACCTGGGTCTACCAAATAACCTGGTTTAACTTGTAAATCATAATCTCCTAATACACTATCCCCCTCATCATTTGTTTGAAATGAATCTGTTGTGAAGTATGCTCCATCAAATGCAGTTACATTGTCTGCTATTACTATTCTAAAATCTTCACCTGTAAATGTTTCTGTTGTATCAGCCAAAGTATTACTATCATATCCTTGTGCTCTACTATAAACTGCCATTGAACCACTTGCCGCTACTTGTCCAAATAAAGTTGCACTATATAATTCTTGTGTAGCAGATGTAGAATCTACTGAAGTATTTTTCCAATTTCTACCTCTTGCTCTAAAGGTTACATCATAATTTCTTGATTCATCGGTTGACCTATTTTGTGATACATTTTCAGTATTACTATCAAGTGAGAAACTAAATGAAGAACTTGCAACTGCAATATCTTGAATTTCTGGATCATCACCACTACTTCTTTTTGTAGTTTTAGTACCATCTATAACATAATTAGTTACCCCTGTAGATGAGACTCCACTATTGTTTACAGTTGTGGTTGTATTACTAATTGTTGTTGAACCTATATTTTCCCACTGATCTGTTGGATTACTATTCACCATTACTGATGTTCCATATCCAAAACATGGATCAAATGATTTACTTACTTCAGAATCAAAGGTGAAACTATAAGTTGTTGTTAATAAATAAGGTGCACCACTCAAACTTTTTGATGTGGCTGAAAATGCAGTTCTATTTAAAGTTTGACTTACTACTGCTGTAGGTTGACTATTAGTTATATCACTTGGTAAACTACCTGCATATAAATAAAATCTTGTAGATCCATCCGAACCATTTTTGTATTGGTACTCACTCATTGAACCTGTTTTCAGTCCTGCCACAACATCATGTACCGCATAATATCCACTAGCAGAAATACTATTTGCACTTGTTGCTCCACCAGTATAAAATCTTCCACTATGTACTCCACTCACACTATTAAAATCTCCGTCTTGATATGCCGCTGGAATAACTGCTGGATTAGCAGATTCAATTTTTGCTAATATTAATCCATTTGATGTACCAAATGATGATTGTGTAAAATCTTTATATGAAGATGTTGTAAAAGTTGAATTTTCATCTGGGGTTGCATCTGCGTAATTATCACTAAATGATTGTGATGAAATTACTCGTACACTATATCCATCCGCGTTACCACTTGATAGTCCACCCATTCCAAAGTAATTTGAATTACTTGAAGCCACAGTTGAACCACCATTATTTGCAGTAACGGTAAATGTTGCTGTTCCAAATGTACCATTTGTTTGTATCGTAGATGGGATTCGAGATGCATAACTTCCATGAAATGGATTTGTTCCCACATCATTATCATTAGTTCCTCTATCACTTGATAATACCCAACCTTTTAATTCTAAATAATCTTGAACTGATCTATAAGAACCAGTTTCACTTAAATCTATAAATGCCGAACCTGTCCAACTATTAGATAACCTTGCATTTTCATATGAAGAACCTAACACTCCATCTAATAATGAACTCTTTGATGTAGTTGAACCTTGTGTATGAGAAGTGGAAATGGTATTCCAATATTTTTCATTTGCTGTTGGTGATGATGTATCTATTGAATGACTGACTATCCCAGCCACAAATCTTAAAATTTCACTTACATGAGTTGTACTATCAAAGTTATTAAAATAACTACCTTCCAAACCTACTCCCCAGGGATTAGATGTTGGATAACCATTGGTTATATTATTGGTATAAATTGCCGTAGAGCCAGATGTTGCCTGTTCTACTCTTAAAAAAGTAGATGAGTCTGAACCACTAATTGTAAGTGGTTTTCTTTCAATCGTTTTACCAATATATTTCATATTATGTCATTTCCAATATACTTGCGAAAACATCGATATCATCATCTGCAGACGCTTGAGTTTCTAATTTATCCCCCGCTCCCAAATTGATTGGTTTCTCAATCACTACGGTTGAGTCCGCTGGTACTTCTACTGTTTTTAACAAGTATCGTCTATCTTGAAAGTTAGCACTTCCACTAACCGATATACTAATAGTTGCATCATTTGTACCATCTATATTACTTGCATAAATTGCATGTACTATTCCAGTTGTACTTACTGGACAAGTATACATTGTCGTAAGATTTGTATTTGAACCTGTCGCTGCACTTGTAAATGTATTTGCCATATTTTATTCTCCTTATCCCCCAAAAACTATTGCCATTGCTGTAGCGTGATCAATTACCGATGAACCCGCTTCGTAAATTCTTCCACTTGAATCTATTCTACCAAACGAACCAGTTGAAACTGATGAGCCACTAACATTACCTGTAGTTGTTAATGTATCAACATAAGCATTTCTCCAATACTTTGTTGTAGTACCTATATCATATGTACTATCTGCATTTGGTGTTAAGTTAGAAGTTAAATCTGAAGTAATTGTTATTGAGTCTGTATCTGAATCTCCAATTTGTATATTACCACCAAGTGTTAAATCACCTGTAAAACTTGAATTACCACTTACACTCAAATATCCAAATGATCCAGTTTGTGATACATCTAAAGAACCAGTAACACCTGAACTACCAGAAACTTGTAGTGAGCCTGTTAAGACACTACCTAACTGTTTTAATTTTAACTGTGCCATTCGAGTTCCTTATACTGTAATTGTTCTTGTTCTTTTCTATCTTCCCACCATACTGAAATTGACTTAGAAATCTTTTTCTTATGTTGAATAGATTTTGGTTGTTTCATCTTAGTAATAGTTTCCATAGTAAGTTTTCTATCTGATTGTGCACATGATTTACATACAGAGTTATTACCTATAGCCCTATCAAAGGCATCTTTTCTCGTATAGGTAATCATTCGCCTACAATCAGGACATTTTCTGTTCTTGCGGTTGGGCCAACTACGCTTCCGCATTTCTTCTTCTGATGTTGTTTGTAGATTTATATATTCTCATACTTATAAATATCAATTGATGGTAAAAGAAAAGAGAAACTCATACTTTTTATGAATTAAATTTTCCCCAAGCCACTATATCATCATTACTATCTAACTCATATCCTAAATTTGTATCATCTATATGTAATTCAAATGTACTACCTTTTTGCATTACTTTTAATGCGTCATATTCAATTATCATTCCGTTATTAAAAAACATAAAATCATCTTCGGTGGTATCACTCAATTCACCTGGTGCTGAAGCACTAACTGCTGTAAAACTTGCTGTAGTGGATGTTATTGAACTTGCTACTTTTGCAAATTTCTTTCTCAAATATGCACTATTATTATTAATATCACTAAAAAATTGTTTACCTGCATATTCAGTTATTACTGAATCACTTCTATTATCATTTGCACTATTATCATTTGATATCTCGGTTACAATATATCCATTTAAATTCAATGAACCCGGCATAGACATACTACCAGTAACATTATGTGTATCAGTTACATCATCACCAAATTTTGTACTACCACTTGATTCTATTGTGATTGATTGTGATAGTTGAGATTCAACTTTTCTTGCCGTAATTTTACCCGTTACGGTTAAATCATTTTCTGTGATTAAATTTTCATCTATAGTAAATTCCTCACCATCCAGTAAAATTGTTGAACCACTTATAGATTGATATGCTAAAACTATATTTTGAGCATCAGTTCCAATTACTGCACTTGAAGAACCTGTTACTATATTAAAAGTAACATCATCGGTTGTTCCAACTCCCTGACCAATACTAAATTCTATTGGTGTAGAAAGGTGTGCCTGGGTTCCGCCTACTAAACTCGATTCAACACCAGTAGAACCACTTATTACTAATGGATCTTTAAAAATAAAATTAGGCATTGAACTTACCGATTGATATTATCTCATCATCCGATTCTAAATCATACCCCACACTTGCGGTATCAACTTGTAGTAAAAATGATGAACCACTTTGTTCGATTGTTAATGCATCGTGTTCCATATATTGTCCATTTATAAAAAATATAAAATCATCTTCACCTGTAGTTGTCATTGTTGCTGGAGCAGATGCTGTAACTGCAGTGAAACTTGCAGTTGAACTATTTAAAATTTGATTAGATGATTTAAAGAAACTCTTTCTTAAATAAATTTGTTCTGAATCAACGGAAGTAGCTGTAAAATTTTTAAGTGCATATTCAGTAACTAAAGCTGTAGGACTTGCACCTGCAAGAGTACTATCATTAGATATTTCAGTAACACTATATCCATCCAAACTAAACGAACCACTTACATTTATACTTCCCGTGAATTCGTGAGTATCATCTAATGTATCTCCAAATTGAGTTGAACCACTTTGATACAATATTGATGCCGATACAAATTGTGTTTGAAATTCTTTTGCAATTAAAGTTCCACCTATAGTTGCATCTCCACCAACCGTCATATTACCAGTAGTTGTTATTGAACCTGTAATTGCTAAACTTCCACTAATACCCTCATAACTATATACAGTTGGATTACCAAATACTAAACTCGTACCAGTTATCTGATTAAATTGTACATTAGAAGTTGGTGAAACATCTTGTCCAATTGATATTGTCTGACTTATTCGTTGACTGCCATCAAACGGTATACCATCACTTGACAATGTAACACCCGTACCTGCATTAAATATTAATGGATTGGAAACTGAAATAGAAAATATATCTTTAAGACTTTCAGTTTCTATCGATACTCCACTACCACCTGCAGCTTCTTTTTTTAACTCTGCTGCTGTTTTTTCAACATCCATATTGAATATAAGTTTCTTCGGTGTAAGGTGTCGTTTAGTAGTTACCATACTATTAAATTCTTCAGGTAAAATGTAACCCATTAATTGTACAGAAAATGTAGTTTTTATTACTCGTTCTGTTGCATCCATTTCACTTGCATCTGTAAAGGAATCTATTCTACTTCTAAATCTCAACTTACCTGGTTCTCCCCAATAAGAACCATCTGTATAATTAATTTTCTCTACTAATTTATTCATTTGTTCAATGTATGAGGTCCAAATTGTGAACTCATAATTCAATATCATATGGTCGGGTACAACTACACTAAAATGTTCTTTGTTGGGTGTAATTCCTATTGTTTTTGAAAATTGATCATAACGATTTGATTGTGAATATTTTTGTGTAAAGGTTTGAAAATTTTGTGGTTTGTTTGCATCCATCTTATCAACAGGAATGTTTTCATTTCTTTCAATTCCAGTTCTACGAAATACAATTGCAGGTGTTAATACCTTTTGTCGTTTATCTCGTAAAAATCCTTGTCGTTGAATACTAAACCATCTTTCTGGAGATGCATACATAACAGGAACTTTAATAGTTTCTTTATTATCAACTACTGTTGGTTTAATAACTTCATTAAAGTAATACATAATAGCTGAATCATGATCCATAACCGATACAGATATATTTTTAACTTCATCTTTATCTCTACGAACTTGATTTGCTCTATTATAATCTTCTCTAATTGATAAACTATTTAAATCTCGTCTTACTTTTCTTGATATTGGTTTATTTCTTGCCATTAAAATGCCCTTGTTCTCTCAATATTAAGTGATGAAAGTCGTGTTAATACTGCATCACAAGATATTGTCCAATTTTTATTGTAATCTCCAGCAACTAACTGATTTTCGTTTGTTGAATTAATTTCAAAATAACCATGATTCCAACTCAATACATCACCAATGTCTGGTCTGAAACTTACATCAATTAACATATCTCGTTGAAATGAGAATGTTGCAGTCTGATTTGAATCGGGGCCAAATTCATTTGTCTCCCAATCGAAATCAGTTGCTTCAATAATACATGATAATTTTACTCCTGCCTCATATACTTTACCACTTTCCCCAGATTCACCATACATATTTGGTGATGTTTCATAGGTTGATACCCTATAAATAATAACTTCCTGTCCGATGATTCCATCTTTTCCATCTTTAAGATTTCCAATTAGTTCATCATTGAATCGTTTAGCTAAGTCTGTGTCTCGTGTGGGCCAATATCTACTTGCCATTTGATTATCCTATATAAATTGGGTAAGGCACCTTTTTCAATTTTTCTTGAAGATGATCTGAAGATTCTCTATCAGCTTCTAATAATGCCTTATTACTTGTTTGGTCTAACATTTCTCTCAATTGTTCTATCAATTGTTCTTTTTCTGCAGTTGCTTCTGCTCTCAAAGTATCTCCATCTAATGAGACTTCTGAATTAGGAATAGGAATTGTACCATACTTGGAACGAATCATACCTAATAATTCCTTTGAAAGAGCCAATCCATATTTTCTAACCCATTGTTTACCCACATCATTAATACTTGTGTATTTCATATTATTATATGGAGCATTAGAAATGTCTGATACTGTGTCTGCTGAACCACTATATCGTGTCCTCAAGACATTATCTCTCTCAGACACCTTACACCACTCTATATATAAACTACCTGTTCCATCCCCACTCCATGCTGGAAATGTTCGTAATTTGTTATTAACTATTTCAAATGAATAAGCAGATTTTCTAACTTGGTCGTTAAATTCTATTGCCTGAACTCTAAGTAAATCAGCATATATTGGTTGTAACATAAATGTAATGGCTGGTGATGAACCACCAAATCCAAATGCATCTAACATATTATTTGTTTGCTGTCCTGTACCAGCATATGGGTCAAAGAATCGTGAAATTGCAGGTGAAGATTCATAAAATACTCGTTTAACTTCTATTGCTCCACTACCACTTATATCTGCAACTAATGAATTTAAATCATACTCTTGTGAACCACTTGAAAGAGTTATCGCATTCTTATAAGTTTCAACTTGTCCACCAACTTGAGCCTCACTTCCATAGGTTTCTGATAAGAATATCTGTTCACCCATAGTATGTGATAGTCTTTTGTGAGTTAAATTAGAACTTGTTGATTGTCCTTTTAAACTTAATAAATTATCTTTAATGTTAAATTGGTTTACTTGGGCAGAGTATTCAGTAATACTTTCTTCAAAACAAGTATATAATTGTGAGTCTTGTATTTCAACCGCTGTTATTGGATAACCCAATCGTTTCGCACACCATGTTGCGAACTTTGGGGCATCTGTTTGAAATACAGTATCGTCATCATAAAACCCGAATGGTGTATTTCCACTTACTGCTGAACCACTTCCTGGCCAGATTGGTTCTTGAGCCATAAAATTCTCCTAATATTAGTATTTATATATCTGTAAATAAATATCAAAGAAACAAAAAAGGGTGTAGTTACAAGGCACAAAAAACCCCCAAATAAATTGAGGGTTTTTCATTTGATCTATTTAACTGCTATGTATGGTTTATACGTAGTTTACATCGGCGACTGTTACATCTCCGTAGTACTCGGATCTTACCATTTTCTTAGCATATCTCGTCATTACCCCTTTACGTGGTGTAAAGTTTTTCGGATCATACACGAGAGGTGTCATGATTAATGGTACATATGGGGAATAAACCGCACCAGTTTCAAGGAAATTACTTCCTCTAAAACCAATAAGCACTTTATTATCCAATGCGTAAGGGTTCTTGTAAACCGTATAACGGTTGTTAAGAGCACCTACTTTTTGTACGCCCATTGCAAATGATTTCTCAGTTGCATCACCAGCTGTATCAGCTGCGTATCCAGGAATACTTTCTATGATGGTTGCTGTTTCAGGTGAAACCACGATGAAATTAGCACCGCCACGAAGAGTCTTCTGGTGGATAGCATTTGAAACTGCTTGGATTTTGTTTCCAAGAGTCTGGAACCAAGTTCCTTTAGTGTAAGCACTTGCATTAGCTGAAGATTCAGCGAAAAGTCCAGTAGCTGAGTCATACTCATACCCTGGTCTTGCTGACCAATTTTCAGATTTTGCAGATGCTCCAGAATACAACATATCAAGGATTTCTAAATCGATTTCCATTGAAATGTACTCACTTAACAGTGCTGTTAACTCAGCTTCTGCATCAACTGAATGGTATGCATTTAAGTCTTGAGCAAGTTCTGGAGTCCAGACTGCTTTTAACTTACGAGTTTTAGCAATGATAGGAATACTTTTCAGTGCGATATCTAATTCAGGAATATCAATACTGTCTTCTGGGTTAGCATCTATGTTAGCAGAAGTTGCTTCAAAATCACCACGAGTGTAATTATTAGCAGCTTCTTTGTGATATTTCACAATTATACTTGCAGGTGCACCAGCAGCAGATTTCAAACATATGAATGAAATCTCTGTTCCAGCGGCATTCCTACTTGTATATGCTGGATAAAATGCGTCAATGTTAGTACCACTAATAGAGAAAGCGCGAACGCCGTCTTTATCGTAATTTACTAAATCATCATCAGCGACTGTGATTTTTACCAAACCATTATCAGCTAAGTGTCCAGTGGATACTGAAGCAGATAAATCTGGTTCCCAACCAACATCACTCCATGCTACTGAAGCAGTTGCAAATGTATCATCTGCAGCTGATGTTCCGATAGCAAGGGTATCTGAAGTTTGGTCATTCACAGAATATCCGAATTTACCAGCACCATAAAGACCACCAGTTGCATCGCCAGATCCACTTGTGTTACCATGTACATCTGAGTTTTCAGTATGGTTGCCTGTTTGGGCTGTTCCGTATTTAAAGTCAAGATAGAAAATAAGACCTGAAGGTAGGTTCATTGGTTGAACAGAAACGAATTCCTGTGCTGCCAATTCACCAAAGATTCTACGAACCAATGGTAAGGCTACGCCACTCCACTCTTCCGAGCTTGCTGCGGTACCAGTTCTTGAGGCTTCATCAATTAATTGACGAGCTTGATTCTCAAGCAGTACTGCCATTCCATTTACTTCATGGTCAGCTTTCAAACCTTCTAAAAGGCCTGTTGGCTCCCACTTCTTGACTAACTTACGAGTTTGTTCCAATAGTTGTCGTTGTGGATTATAACCATCCATCAAGCTTTCTATTGTTGAAGTTCTTTTACTCATTATAGTCTCCTAATAGTAAAATTGTTAAATAATGTTAGCTAACTTCTTAAAGCGTGCTTTTACATCAGAACCTTCAGAAATTACTTTCTTACTTGGTTTAGTTGATGCAACTGCTTTCGAACTTGAGCCTTTAGATTCTTTAACAGGACCACGAGTACCTTTAAAAGATTCAGCAAGTGTTGAATACACAAGTTTAATCTCTCTGATATTCTTAGTTCTATCAAAAGTTTCTACGACTTTCATTTTCTGCTCATTGGATAAACCAAATACGCGGAAAAGTTTGTTCGAGAACAATAGTTTCGCATTTAATAGGTTAACTTCATTTAGTTTAGCACGAAGATATTTTACAACATCCCTATGCTCTTTAATTTCTGCTTTAAGTACAGCATTTTCTTCCACCTCAGCATCTGCTTCGTCTTCGTCATCTTCTTCAGAAAGAGCTTTTAATACTTCTTCTAAATCTATGTCGTCATCTTCGTCAGATACTTCGTCTTCTTCTTTGACTACTTCGTCTTCAGAGTTTTCCTTACCAGCTTCGGAATCACTTCCTTCACCTTCAGGACCCTGAGCACCAGTCTTAGAAGAATCTGCAGCGGCATCTGCCACTTTATTGTCAGCTTTACCAATGTCAGAAGATACATCATTTTCTGATACAGCTTCTTCATCATCTTCAGCATCGTCTGCTTCAAATTCTTCAGAAACTTCATCTTCATCTTCGTCTTCTAATTCACGAAGTATTGCTTCAAGGTCGAGTTCTTCATCGTCTTCATCAGACATTTCATCTTCCTCTGCAACTGCTTCTTCATCGTCTTCATCAGACATTTCATCTTCTTCGGCAACTGGTTCGTCATCTTCATCTTCATGTTCACCTTCAGTTGAAATTGGATCTTCAGCAGCTTCCTCATCATCTGGTACTTCAGCTTCATCAACTTCTTCACCATCTTCAGATTCGTCTTCAGATACAGGACCACCTTCTTCATCTGATGCAGGATCAACCACATCATCTTCATCAGAAAGTTCGTCTTGTTCTTCTACTTCATCCCCATCTTCATCTTCGATTTCAGATTGGATTTTCTTAGCCAACATTGATTTTAACTTTGGTGTAAATGCTTCCTCAAGCGCCATTTTAGCATTTGCTAGAGCTGTTTCACGAACTGCTTTTGCGTCTGCAATGGCTTCTTTTAGTAAATCATCCATTGTTATTTCTCCGTTTGGAATTCAGTATTGTTATTAGGAACAATAATTAAGATTAATTATTAATCGGTTACACTTTATGAGTGGCGGAAACGCCGAAAGTGTATTTACTTTTATATAAATAGTATAAAATACAAAAAAACGAACACAAAGTGTGTAGTTTTTTTATTTATATAGTTTCTTTTTCTTTTAAAACTTTATATTTGTTTCGTAGAACAGCTTTCTTTTTCCTCTCTCGAAGGTAATCAGACTTTTTTGTGTAGAATGATCGTTCTCTTAATTCTAACATCAATCCACTTTGTTTGACTTTCCTCTTAAAAATTGAAAGTGCTTTATCTATTGGTTGTCCTTTACGGACTTCTACTTCTATCAATTGTAACCTCTTCTTCTTTTCATTATCTACGATTTTGTTCAGCTTGTTGTCTGACTTCTCTATCCATTTTATTAACTATATTTTCCCACTGCCTTTTATATTTCACAATAATTTTTGGTATTTTTTTATTATCATCCCAGATATCATCAACATCTTCCCAATATTTTACAACACCTTTCCACCTTTTCATTAACATACCAACAGCAGTTTCAACATCTTCCGTTATTACTTGTCTGGATTGATGTTTTTCCGTTTCACTTTTTAAAGTAGGTAGTGGTTCACCAAATTGTCTTTCAGTAATAAGTTTTTTTAATTTAATCATTAGTCTGTCTCGTTATCTGCTTTATAATTTTTATCTACATAATTAAAAAGGTCTTTTTTCTTCTCATCATCTAATTCTTCTGGAGAATTAACACCAAATTTCTTTAATGCTGATTTAAAAAATGCTTCATAATCACCTTCGTTAATGTCATGTCCTTTAATACCAGCATCTTCTGCATCATCTGCTTGAGTATCACCTTCCATTTCAAAGTATCTACCAAGTACATGCCCCATATCTTCATACAGTCCACCTAATCTTTGTTGTAAAGAATTAGATTCTTTTGCGATTTTACCAAATGATTTTGATAAATTAGTTAATTCTTTCATATTACGATTTACAGTAACTTTATCAAACCAATCATCTGTTTCACTTAAAGTGTATGATTTTGCATTAGTTGCAATCTCTGAAAGTTTTTCAGCTATATCTTTAATATTATTTTCAGAATCAAAAGATTCACCGAAACTTGAAAATTGTTTCATACTTTCTTTAATTTCTTTTGCTGATACTTTTTCTTGTGTACCATATAAATCTTCTACAATATTAGATAAACCATAATTACGATTAGATACTACACCGCCTCCAAGTGCTGGTACAGTAACTACACCACCAACGGTTGAGAAAGCTCTACTTTCTTTGATTAGATTTTTTAGTTTTAATTTTGCCATTTTATATCTCCTATTGGTATAAATATCATTAGCGGCGTTTTTTACCACCTAAATACTTACGAAATCGTTTTTCTACTTTACTCCACAAAACATTCAACATATCAGGTACTCCTGCACTTACATCACCAGCTTTTCTACCACCTGATTTAATTGCACGAATCATATCCATAGCATCATACTTACCATTCTTAACACTACCTAACATTATCTTGATTGATTTCTGTGAAGCTTTATTTAATTCTGTTCCCATCTTCTTTACATCATCTTCTGCAAAGCTTTGAGATTCTTTATTAGAATACTTCATCATTGCTGGATTAAACTTTCCCTTTGGTTTAGGGCCTGTATATCCATCTAACTCTACTAATACTTGTACTAATTCATCGAGAGTATCCACATCATCTTCGCGTAATCTCCAGTCTTTCCACTTTGTATTTATATTACGGATTGTATCGTGTTCCATTAGTGTTTCCTCTTATACATAGTAATTTTTCTTTTCATTTGGGAAGAGTTCAGTTGTTTATTTGCATCAACTAATGCATCAACAAATCCCATAAGAACCCCATTTCTTTTCAGTAAATATTCCAAATTATCAACATCACCCTTTTTAGCTTTTTTAGCTAAATCTATAAACTTTCGTGATAAACTATCTTGTAGTGTCTTTAAATTTGTTACACCATATCCTTTAATAACTACTTGTGGATTCTTTGGGTCAAACTTACCATCTTTCATATCTTGAGATACATTGTAAAGAGATTCTTCTAATTCAGATTCATCTATTTCAGGTTCATCTATTCCAATCTCATCGGTGTAACCACAACTTTCATCTTCTAAGTTTTCGTTCTTAAATGCAAAACCATGACCAGTAAAAATCTTACCTAACTCCATACCTTTAGATTCATTTACAGAACAACAATCTCCACCACAATTACATGAGTGTAAAGTTTCATTTATTAATTCTTTTAATTTAATCATTAGAATTCAAATCCTGGTGGTGTTCCATATTCACTTTTCTTAATTGCATTCCACACACCTTTAAGTTCATAATACCAAAACTTCTTAGTATCCAATACCCAAAACTTACCTTTAGGTACTTTACTTGTTTTCTTCGGTCCAAATTTATTTGTCATTGGTGCCCCATCATCCCAAGTTTTATTAGTTTGTTGAGCCTTTACTGTAGTTCTACCATCACCAACTGCTTGATAAACTTTTGAACCAGGATAATCTCCCTTTAAAGATACGATAGATTTTTTACTATCTACTTCATTTAATAAATCTTTAAGTTTAATCATTTCTTTTTTCCAAATTTTAATATAGATTTTTTAAAATCTCTAAATTTCATATTTTTACGAAGTGAAGCAATAGTTTCATCATCATGGTCTGGCGATACAAGGTCAATATCATCCCAATATGGTTTAGGCCCAATAATTTTCATAATTTTTCTATCTTTCTTCAATGCCTTCATAATGACTTGCCTATCCTCAGGACCATTAGTATCCCATAGATTAGTAGAATCGGATATTTCACTTAATGAATTTTTACCAAAAAGTCTTTCGTAATTTTCTTTTAATTTAATCATAATTATATCCCTAAAGTCGTTTAACCCAACTCAATACATTTGATAATCGCAAATTATTTCTCAGTAAAACTTCAGTTTCTTCTGAACCCTTGTATTTACTTTTTATTGCATCTTGTAATGTCTTAATCATTTCTTTTTTCATCTTAGAAGTAATCTTAATCTTTTTATCTTTACCCCAATTATCGACACCTGTAGCAGGTCCAACACCTACACCCATAAATCCTGATGCACCGTATTGTGGTTTAAACTGATAATCTATAGTGGTAGCTCCACCTCTTGATAGTTTTTCATATACAAAACTAACCTCAAATCCCCGAGCAGTTGAATTTTTATAAGCATCACCAACTTTTATATCTTTATCAGTTAATTCTTCAGCTAATAAATCCTTTAATTTAATCATTAGAACGAACTATATATTTTATCATAATTACTATAAACTCTTTTAGCACCATTAAATAACATCTTATCTAATTTTTCTCTAGCTTTCATCAACTCATTCATTTGATTAAATATACCATGCAATACTTTTAATGATTCATACCCTTTAACCAATGGTGAGTTTTTACCAAGAAAAGATTTAGCTAACATAAGTCTAGCTTCATTATGATTATTAGTATCAGTCATTCTTTCAATATATCCAAGAGTTTTAGAATCTAATTCTTTCTTCTCTGTTAATATGTCCTTTAACTTAATCATTAGATTTTATCCATTAGTTTTTTAATTTGTTTTAACATTTTTGAAGTACCTTGAGCATTTTGAAATACTCCATAATCTTGGCCAATCTTTACTAACTCATTAAACTGGTCTCTCAAATCATATTTCATCTTTCTCCAAGTCTTACTATCAATTTTAGATGCAGGAATTACTTTAATACTTTCTACTATGTCTGTTTTAGTATTTATTTTACCACCACCTATTCGTTTAAATTCTTCTTTTAAATTCATTGTGTTTTCCTTATCTTAAACTCACATTCATACCTGTGTTCTTTTTGAACATTTTACCTAATTGGTCGGCATAAACTCCTTTTTCTTTTGATTTAATTTTTATTTTACCAGCTCTCACTTGTAAAAATTCCATATTGTATAAATCCGCGGATGTCAATTTAATTCTAACATGCGATACACCTTTTGAATTTCTACCTATTTTCATATGTAGTTCGTTTTTTGGTTTATCTATTGCAAGATTTTTTGCTCCTGTCATTGCGATAAATCTATTACCACCTAATTGTTGTAGTAATTGTTTTGGGTCTAATCTTGCTTCATTTACGGATTCTTTTACTACTCTCATTCCAACTTCGTGATAATTATCTGAATTAATTAATTTATTGTAAAGAATAACTCCAGCTCTTTTAGATTTAGCTACTTTCATTATTTTTTCTTTACCTTTTTCATCAGCAACATATACTTCCCATTTAGCTACTTTATAACCACTAAATAAATCTTTTGATGAAGTTGCTTCAGTTAAATTACTTTGTGCAATCTTTGAAACCGAACCTAATAATTTAGAAGATTGTTCAATGAATGCCATTTCAAATTTGTATAATTGTTTTTCTAATCTAAGAATTTCATTGTTTGGTGATTCAGTTTTTAAAGTGTTTAATTGTTTTCTAAGTTTACTATATCTTTCGATAAACTCATTACGAACCTTATGTATATTATTATAAGCTTTTTGTGCTTTAACACCCTCATCTATGTGTGGATTATCTTGTTGCCCTTTGTACCAGCTCATAAATAATTTATTAAATGGAATAAGATGTTTTTTATATGCTTTATCAAAAATTTTCCCATCTGTTCTGCTACCAGTTGTTCTAACCACCATTTTAATTATATCTCTGATTTCTCTTGAGAAGTTCAAATATGCTTTATCAAACTTTACGGCTATATCGGTAGCTTGTCTTTTTTGATTTTCTTTTAAATTTTTACCTCTACCAATTTCTTTCAGAGCTTCACGAATTTTTTGTATTACTTCTTTTGCAACCTTTTCTGGTTTTCCAGCGTGTTTAGTAGATGCAAAATCTTCTGAATCTGAATCAGACATATTATCGGCTGCATCTTTAACTTTATCAGAAACTTTGGATGGTGAGAGTTCACCTTTCTGAAGTGCATGAACCATTCCCATGAATCGTTGTTGAGATTTAGATTTGGCAGGCATTCTATTCTCCTCGGATTATTTTATTAATTATATCTTCAGCCTTACAATAAGTACCACAAGTTCTACCTTGTTGTTTATCCACATTTTCACTTAATGGATACATAAATGCACCATGTGTGGATGGATTTGATACGAAATCGAATGCTATTAATTCAAAATCTTTACCCACCTTTAACACTGGTTGATCATTATCATCTTCATCTTCATGTACTGCCTCTACAGAACCCATTCCACGAGAACTAATACCTAACTTAATACCATTCTTAAATAATTCTCTTAAAATATTTCCACTTGGTGTAGTTAATATTTCTACTGTTCCCAATAGATTATCACCTTCAAAATGCATCTCAGTAATATTGTGAGATACATTCTGTAAATTTACTACTGATGAATCTGGATGGTCTAATTCACCAAGTGCTCTTTTTTGTTTAACATATCCGTCAGAATAATTCTTTGCTTCTCGTGTTAAAATATCTCTCGGATACACTCTACCATTTTGATTTTTTGCATCTGCCCTTTGTAATACACCTTTGACTACCAATTTTCCATCGTTTTCTTTTAATGATTCGTTAACTTGGTGTTTAGATATTTCAAACGGTATGTAATCTACTAATAGTTCTCTCATTTTATTTCATCCTTTTAACCATTAGAACACTATCTCTCATATATTTTGTTACACCAGATTTATAAGACTGTTTTATTTCTTTAGCCAAAGTCTTATTTGTTGGATTTGGGTCTTGGAGAAATGATTGTTCTAAGTCATACATTTGTTTTCTAAATTTTTGTTCAGTTTTTACTATTTTTGATAAAGCTCTTCTTGCAAATCTTACATCTTCTGGACCCTCTTTAATAGATTCTCCTACTGAAATTCCCATTGATTTTGCCTGTGCCTTTGATTGGTCTGGAGTTAATCCTTTTGATTTAGGTTCTTCTTTTTTGTTTTTAAATTTATCTACTAACTTTACAAATATCCCTTTTGCTTTTCTGTGTGCTGGATGTTCTTTATTACTAAGAGCAGTGGTTAGTTTATTTACACGACCCGTTTTTGGATTTTTAGATTTCATTTGAACCATTGCTGCAGTTGCAGATGCAATAGCTGCTGGATTTTCTTGTAATTTTTTAGCCTGGTGTGCGTTTATAGTATCTTGAAGAGTAGGTAATGGTTGCCCAAACTCCCTCTTAAGA
>Ga0209709_10001987_pt1 | contig 18275 bp, 17 predicted proteins | sample ArcticOcean_MG_C_2_FD_187435 | JGI IMG/M metagenome (GOLD analysis project Ga0209709, IMG submission 187435) | Marine microbial communities from western Arctic Ocean - ArcticOcean_MG_CB4_136 (SPAdes) (version 2) | ecosystem: Environmental > Aquatic > Marine > Oceanic | place: Arctic Ocean... | reverse complement strand
AATCTTGCCGATGCTATGAAATTGGGGAATGAAATTTCAATGAAACATTCCTATACTAATATTCGCAATGTGGTTATTGCGGGAATGGGGGGATCTGCCATTGGTGGTGATGTTGTGTCTGTTTTGGAAAAAAATAATTTGAATGTACCTTTTGTAGTTTGTCGAGGTTATTCACTCCCAAATTGGGTGAATGAAAATACATTGGTTGTTTGTTCATCCTATTCCGGGAACACAGAAGAAACACTTTCAGCATTGGATGATGCGATATTAAAAAATGCACAGATTTGTGGTATAACCACAGGCGGAAAAATCGCTAACAAACTAAAAGAATTGGATAAAGATGTAGTATTGATTCCATCTGGGCTTCAGCCACGTGCTGCCCTTGCTTTCTCGTTTGTTCCCATGGCAAAATGCCTGGAGGAAGCAGGCGTTTTAACTTTGAGTTTCGACAATTGGATGGATAGTTCAATTGGCGCCATCAATCGTGCTCGGGAAATCTACAGCCTGGGAAATGAAAAAAATCCAGTCTATGAATTGGCACAACAGGTATATGATAAAATTCCAGTAATTTATGCAGACAATTCAACTTTGGGAGTGGCTGCTCTTCGGTTGAAGGGACAAATTTGCGAAAATGGTAAAATGCTCGCTTATCATAATGAGCTCCCTGAATTCAATCATAATGAAATCGTGGGATGGGAAAATAATCCTGACATTTTTGAAAAATTATTTGTGCTTTGGCTTACGGATGCCGAAGATAATGCCAGAGTGAAATATCGCGAGGAAATTACCCAGGATATCCTGAATGAAGTGGGTGTAGACCAGTACGTTTTAGAAATGACAGGAAATTCATTTCAAGAACGTTTTCTTCATATGATTTATTATGGAGATTGGTTAAGTTATTGGTGTGCAATTCTCCATGGGACTGATCCAAGTCCTGTGAAGAAAATTTCAAGACTTAAGGAAGAATTATCGAAAAGACCATGATTCCTGTAAAAGTACTTAAGATTTCATACCATCCGGAAAGCAGAAGTTATGCTGTGATTTTAAAGGAAATTTCTGGTGAAATATGTCTCCCTGTTATTGTAGGCTCATATGAAGCCCAATCCATAGCTCTTGCAATCGAAGTGGTTGAGACGCCTCGTCCCTTGACTCATGATTTAATCTGTGATGTTATTACCGGTATAGATGGATCATTGAAAACAGTTAGAGTGAGCCATTTGACGGATGGTGTTTTTTATGCGCAAATGGAATTGGAATCAGATGTTATTGGGAATCGAATAATTGACGCACGTCCCAGTGATGCTATAGCAGTTGCACTTCGAATGAAGGCGCCGATCTTAGTTGCACCCCGTGTATTGAAGGATGCAGGTGTAAAAGAAGACATGTTGAAAGACGCCAAAAAACCTAGAAAAAAACCAGAATTTTCTTTAGAAGCATTGAAAGAAAAATTGAAAGAGGCAGTAGAAGAAGAAGAATATGAATTTGCAGCAAAGCTGCGAGATAAGATCAGCAGCCTAGAATCTTAAATAGGAGCATCCATCTCTTCTAAAGCCATTTGAGCCGCAATTTGTTCTGCGGTTTTTTTGTTTGTACCCAATCCGGAAGCAAAGACCTGGGATCCAATTTTAACTTGGATCTCAAAAGTTCTGTAATGATCCGGACCTGTAATATCCTTGATCAGAAATACTGGATTATCAATTTCCTTGGAGTGGCAATACTCAATGAGTTTCCCTTTATAATTGGTTGATTTCCATGCCTCCTCCTTATGCGCCCAAATTGTATCTAAAATGAGTCGTCGGCAGGGTTCAATTCCACCATCTAAATACATTGCTCCAATTAATGATTCAAAAATATTTGCCATTTGTTTTTCAGCAATCTTTTCAATTTTCAAATCCACACTGGATTCAATCTTTAGATGATCCATTAGATCCAATAATTGACCAATTTGTGCTAAAAAAGGTTTTTGAACTAAGGATGCACGGCGTTGGGTAAGTAAACCTTCATCACCTTCCGGAAATTCTCGCATAAGTTCCCGACTTACAATTATATCTATAACGGCATCGCCAAGAAATTCTAATCGTTCGTAATTACTCCTTGGACTCGTATCAAGTGATTTGTGAGTAAAGGCTTGGTTAAGATAATATTTATTATGAAAAAAATAGTTTATTTTTTTTTCAACGGGGTGAACAGAACTGCTTCTATCGAGAAAAAAATGTTTAAGTTTTACAAATAAATTCAATCGTATTTACGAACACAAATCACCGCATTATGTCCACCAAAACCAAAAGTATTGGATAGGACAGCATTTACCGTATGGGCTTGTGCTTTATTGGGTACATAGTCTAATGTGCAGTCTGGGTCAGGTGTATCGTAATTTATCGTTGGAGGTAAGAGTTGATCTTGGATTGCTTTTACGGCAGCAACAGCTTCAATCCCGCCTGCAGCTCCTAAAAGGTGCCCGGTCATAGATTTTGTGGAACTTACCTTGAGTTTACTACAGTGATTACCAAAAAGAGTTGAAATTGCAGCAGATTCATTCCGATCATTAAATGGAGTAGATGTGCCATGAGCATTGATGTAATCAATGTCTGTGATTTGTAATCCAGCATCTACGATTGCTCGTTCCATTGCTTTTAGAGCACCAGTACCGCCCATGGCTGGTTGAGTTACATGAAAAGCATCATCAGTTGAGCCATATCCGGCTAGTTCAGCTAGAATTGTTGCTCCTCTGTTTTTTGCATGACTTTCAGTCTCGATAACCAAAATCCCAGCACCTTCACCCAAGACAAATCCATTCCGGTCTTTCTCGAAAGGTCGACTGGCTTTAGCGGGCTCATCACATGATTGTGATAATGCGCGCATATTAGCAAACCCTGCAATAGTCAATGGGGTCACACTGGCTTCAGTACCTCCACAAATCATCATATCAGCATCTCCCGCGATAATCAGTCTCATAGCCATTCCAATTGCATCGGTCGCAGATGCACATGCAGAGGTTACTGTTTGGTTTGGTCCTCTGAATCCCCACCGAATGGACAAATGTCCACCAGCAATATTAGCAATCATTTTTGGAACAAAATGGGGAGATACTCGACGTGCACTTTTATTTTCTATTACTGAATGTTGTTCTTCTAGTGTTTGGATTCCGCCCACACCGGTACCGATTGTAACCCCAACACGATCCATATCTAATATTTCTGGATCAATATTAGCCATTTTTACCGCTTCGTCAGTTGCTACTAATGCATAAATAGAAAATGGGTCGAGTTTTCGAATTTCTTTTGGATCCAAAACCATCTCCGGTTGGAAATCCGATAACTCTCCAGCGATACTAACTCGATGTTCAGATGAATCAAAATATGTGATGCGACCAATACCGCTTTTCCCTGCTGTACAGGCTGCCCAAAATGTATCAACGTTATTCCCATTGGGTGCGAGAACCCCCAAACCTGTAATAACTATTTTTTCTCGGGTCATTTGGTTAATTCCGTTTATTTAACTTTCTCTACATAATCAACCGCTGCCTTAACAGTTGTGATCTTTTCTGCATCTTCATCTGGAATTTCTATACCGAACTCTTCTTCCAGTTCCATGATCAATTCTACGGTATCGAGTGAATCAGCACCGAGGTCATCTACGAAATGAGCCTCCAATTTGATTGCATCTTCTTCAACACCGAGTTTATCGATGATGACTTCTTTTACTTTGTCAAATGTGGACATATTGTCTCCTTGGTTAATTGATGACACGGCCACCATCAACAGTGATAGTTTGGCCAGTAATGTAACTTGCCTCGTCGGATGCCAGGAAAAGTGCTGCATGGGCGATATCTTCCGGTGATCCGATCCGGTTAGCAGGAATCCTGCTTAAAAACTCTTTTTTCACTTCATCAGACAATTCGTCTGTCATATCAGTTCCAATCCAGCCGGGAGCAATACAATTTACAGTAATTCCACGTGTTGCAACTTCTTTGGCAACCGATTTAGACATACCGATTAGTCCTGCTTTGGATGCGGCATAATTGGCCTGTCCAGGGTTCCCGGTTATTCCAACAATAGATGCGATATTGATTATACGACCACTCCTATTTTTCATCATGGGGCGTAGCGCAGCTTTCATACCATGAAAGGCGCCTTTCAAATTAATATTTAATACAGTATCCCATTGATCTTCCTTCATTCTCATTAAAAGGTTATCTTGCGTAACACCGGCATTATTTACTAAAATATCCAATTTACCTTGGTCTTTTGCAGTTCTTGAAATTAAAGAAGAAAACGCTTCACCATCACCTATATCACAGGTTTGAAATGAAGCTGATCCGCCGTTTGCATTAATTTCTTCCGAAAGTGATTTGATAGCATTTTCGGTACGAGCCACACATACAACATGCGCATCTGCAATTGCAAAAACTTTAGCAATTACTTTTCCAATTCCTCGAGAAGCGCCTGTAATAATAGCAACTTTATTTGCTAAACTAAACATTGAAATGTTCTACCTGTTTTAAAGATTCTACACCTTGTGATGCTATTTTGCGATCTATACGTTTATTGAGACCTTGAAGAATCTTTCCGGGTCCCACTTCAGTGAAAGACTCAATTCCAAAACCTTTCATAGAAAGAATAGATTTTGACCAGAGAACAGGATTCTCTAACTGTCTAATGAGCGAATCTTTAATCTCATGTCCTTTTGTTATCGGTTTGGCATCAACATTTGTAAAGATAGGAAAAAGTGAGTCCGAAATTTCGAGAGAATCAAGCGAATCAGCAAGTGCTTCTCTTGCAGGTGCCATGAGCGGAGAATGGAAGGCACCACTTACGTTTAATTGGACTGTCATCCTTGCGCCAGATGCCTTTGCAGAATCCATTACAGATTTCACTGCTGTCGGGGAACCAGAGATAACAACTTGTCCTGGTGAATTGTAATTTGCAGGAACTACAACGCCATTTCCAGAATAATTGGAACATAATTCAGATACAGTTTCATCTTCTATTCCAATGATAGCAGCCATGGCCCCTTCTTGGGCAGCTCCAGCCTTTGCCATATTTTCAGCACGGATTTTCACGAGAGATAAGCCTGTCTCAAAATCAAAAGCATTGGCTACAGATAATGAAGAATATTCACCCAAACTATGTCCAGCAACGGCATTTGGAGAAAAACCTTTTGCTTTTAATAATTCGCCCAATATAACTGAAACAATATAAATAGCAGGTTGAGTGTATTGTGTCTGTTTCAATTTTTCTTCTGGTCCGTTAAAAATTATGGATTGAATATCACATTCCATAATGTCATTGGCGGACTCAAAATAATGTTTTCCTAAATCAGTATGATCAAAAATATCTTTTCCCATCCCAATATTTTGGGATGCTTGTCCAGGAAATAGCCAGGCTGATTTCATCAAGGTGCTTCCCATTTTAATAGCATGCTACCCCAAGTAAATCCTGCTCCAAATGCAGCTACAAGAATGATATCACCATCTTTAATTCGCCCCGTTTCGACAGCTTCGTTCATAGCAATAGGAATGGTTCCAGCTGTTGTATTTCCAAAGCGATCAATATTGATCATTACTTTATTATCAGGAATATTGCATCGTTTTGATGCTGCATCAATAATTCGTTTATTGGCCTGGTGTGGTATAAACAAGGAAATATTATCACCTGTTAAATTATTTTGAGCCAGGATCTGTTCAGAAACATCAGCCATACCCTTTACAGCAAATTTGAATACTTTTTTCCCATCCTGCATGATATAATGTTGTTTTGCATTTACAGATTCAATAGTTGCGGGCATCCGGCTTCCCCCGCCAGGTACGTGAAGAAAACCACCACCAGCACCATCCATATGAAGAATCGAATCAAAAATACCGGCACCAGGTTCAGCGGGTTCTAGGATAGCGCCACCAGCGCCATCACCAAAAAGAACACAAGTGTCTCGATCTGTAAAATCCAGGATGGAAGACATAGTATCTACTCCAATTACCATCACCTTATTATATTTACCACAAGAAATGAATTTACTCCCGGTTTCTAGGCCATAAAGATATCCTGTACAAGCACCACTCAAGTCAAATCCCCACGCGTTTGATGCACCAATATTATTTTGAACCAATGCAGCTGTGGATGGGGCAAAGTGATCCGGTGTAACAGTTGCCACAATAATTATATCTATTTCTTCTGCGCTAATCCCGCGTTTTTTCAATAATTGTTCTGCGACTCGAGTAGATAGATCAGATGACGCTTCATTCTCGGCGGCAATATGGCGCTGAGAAATTCCAGTCCTTGTCTGGATCCATTCATCAGATGTTTCAACCAATTTTTCCAATTCAAAATTTGTCATAACCCTTTCAGGTACATAATGTGCAGTCGATGTGATTTTAGCGTTCAACTTAATCTCCAAAATGTATAGCTAGACTTTTTTGCGTGTCTTCAATCAAATTATTTTGGATACATTTTTGTCCAAGAAAAATCGAATTCATAATAGATCGTGGCCCGGAACTCCCATGGCATACGATTGATATTCCATTAACGCCTAAAAGGGGTGTACCCCCATGTTCTTCATAATCGTATTTGGTTTTTAGATCATCAAAAATGGGCTTCATCAATTTAGCACCAATCTTATAAGATAATTTTTCATTGACCCTATCCTTGATTTCATCCGAAAAAAATGTAATCCAAGATTCTGCAAATTTTAATAATGTATTTCCAACAAATCCGTCACAAATTAATACATCCGCTTCGGATGTGAGCAAATGACGCCCTTCAATATTTCCAACAAAATTAGGTATTTCGGATAATAATTTGTGCGCTTCTATATAAAGATCAGACCCTTTATTTGGTTCTTCTCCAATATTAATTAATCCAATTTTAGGTGCTGCAAAGCCCTCAACATGATCGTAATAATGGGAGGCCATCAATGCAAATTGAACTAAGTGTTCTGGTTTTGCATCTGGGTTTGCACCCACATCACATAAAATTTTACCACGTTTTTCGGTTGGGAAATAAGCAGCCAGGGCTGGTCGTCGTACACCTGGAATTCGTCCTAACGATAATAAGGTTGTTGACATGATTGCACCGGTATGGCCTGCACTAATAAAACCATCAGCCTGACCATCTTTTACCATTTGAATTCCGCGAACTAAAGATGAATTTGGTTTCATTTTCAAAACTTTAGAACCCTTATCATCCATGTTGACCACTTCATCTGTGTGAACAATCTCAATCGTTTCCACCTCACGACCTGCCATTTCAGTTCGAATTGCAGTTTCGTCTCCCAAAAGGATTAGATTCAGAGGTTTGGATGATTTATCAATAGCATCCAATGCACCTTGCACGACCGCGTGGGGTGCGAAATCCCCTCCCATGGCATCAAGGGCAAATTTCATTTATAAAGAGGATTAATTAGGAAGCAGAAACAACCGGACGACCACGATAGTATCCACAACTTGGACATGCTCTATGCGGCATTTTTGTTTGGCTGCATTGTGGACAACTGGTGGTCGCAATAGCGCTTGATTTATAATGGGTGCGACGTTTTCTCGTACGTGCTTTTGATTGACGTTTTTTTGGGACTGCCATGAAATCTCCTAAAATCTACTCTGGTTAAAAATTGTTTAAAACATTCCAAGGACTGTCGTGACTATCGACTCTACAATCACAGGAACTTTGGTTCATATTTATTCCGCATTTAGGGCAAAGACCTTTACAATTATCATTACAATTAGGGTGCATTGGTTCTGCTAAACGAATGATATCTGCAATCGTATCACTTATTTCAATATGATCTATGTTTTTTGGAAAATGAACCATTTCCTGATCATCATCTCCAGTAAGTATTTCCTTCGCTGAGAGCCATAATTTGATTGGAAGTGTAACATCCTTTAGATTGTTGCATAAGCAGCGTACACATTCATATTTGGTAGTAGCTTTTATAACTCCAGATAATTGAAACCCAAATTGAACAATTTTGGCAGATAACTCACAAGTTATATGATCATCATAAAAAATCGTTCCACGGTCAGGCAATTCCCTAGCGGACATGTCAAAAAGCCTTTTATTAAACTCGGATTTTAATTCCGATCGTAATAGCTTCATTTACAGCCAGCAAAATTACCTTTTTCTTGGAATTTATCCAAGGTTGAAAGGTGAATATGGTTTAAGACTATTTGGAAAGAAACACCAGGTTTTATTCTTTAGGATCACTATCATCACCGGAATCGATATCATCAGATGGATTTTCATCTTCAGCGTTATCATCTTCTAAACCGCCTTCAGAATCATCACTTCCAACTTCGTTGTCATCGTCATCGAAATTATATTCATCATCCATATCTTCTTCTAATTCATCTTCATCTTTTCTTTGAAGGAGATCATCATCATCTGATTTTTTCTTAAAAATAATAAACATCAATGTTTCACCAACGGAAATGATTGATAATCCATATGATAAAATTGAGAGTCCAACTAGAAAAATAGAGATAGCAAGAAGAACGCCTGCCACCGTTTCCGAGCCGGAAAGAGGGCCGCTGGTTGCAGGAACGCTGCAGGTTAAAAAGGAAAGACAATCTAGATAACAATTGTTAAGGCATGTTGTCAACCATCCAGAACATCCTGCAAAAAAGGAGCAGAGCCAGCCAGGGTAAACCAAAGATGTGGCATAGTTCACCATACCAGAAAGTTTTTCGCCCATAAACCAATTACATCCAAAAACGTAATTAATGAGGTTGAATCCTGCGTTCCAGACCCAACTAAATAAATAAACACTGATTAGTAATAAGGGGATAAGGACAATGTGATAAGCAATAACTCGCCAGGGTTGAGACCAGGTAATTGAATAGGATTGAAAAACCGTACCCATGGTATCTTCTTCATAAGTGCCAACAATAGCTGGCGTGTAATGAAGTGAAACTAAAAGGACAAATGCAGTATAGATTGTAAATACTGATCCAAAGAAATAGAAGAGGTAGGGAAATGCAAATATAAATTCACCCAAGTAGGGGATTTTACCCATGAAAGCAAATATGCCTGCAAAGACCATAAAAAATACTATGATCAAAACAATTGATATGGGAGCAAAAACTACTGGATGCCAGTGTTTACAAACATATTTCCACGCATCACCTGCAGAAAAGAAATCATTTCCTTTCAATTGTTTTAATGTGACACGAGTCACCGCAGTGCATGCTAAATAAATGGCAAGAATCCAAGCTTCTACACCGATAAAATAAGTGATCCAGGCAACCCACCCTGCTTCATTACCAAAAAGGCATGGGTAAAGCCCGTATTGGTTGATAGCATCAGAAAAAGATACGCCAGCCATGCCTAAGGAAAGGTAAGAAAAGACCCAATACAGGATAAATCCACCCAAATTTCCCACCATAAAAATCCAGATCTTCTTTCCGCTTAAAGCAATGCGTGGTGCACGAAAAATATCTCTTACATCAAAATAAAGGTTCATGGGGCCCATAGTATAATCTCCTATTGTGTATTATTATTCTTTTCTTACAAAATCAACCCAAGTAGCCATACCCAATTTTTCGGAGAGAACATCGGCTGCCGCTTTGGCTGAATTATAATTATCATAACTTCCAACACGCACACGATACCAGGTCTTATCCGTGTCAAACAAAGTTTTCTGGATATATGCGTCATAACCCTCGCTGATCATCTTTTGCGAAAATAACTGTGCATCATTCAGCATCCGTTTTGATGTAATTTGGATGGTGAATTGATCTGTCTTTGCAGCAATGGATGCGCCTTTTTTAGGTTGAATGGCTTTTGCTTGTACGCTTTTAGAAGTAATGATTTTTGCTACGGGTACATCATTATATTCTTCTTCTTCCTCCTGATCATCGCTATCTACATCATCGTAATCATTTTCATCAATTTCTTCATCTTCACTCTCGATTACTACATCTGATTCTTTTTCCAGATCTTCATTCAGCCATTCTTCGTTTACTTCATCTTGGGATTCTTCACCTTCAACTTCTTTTTCCTGTTTGTTAGGATCCATGATCGAAAAAGCAAATGTTTGATTGGCAATCTCATCTCCATACTGAGATACAAGCACTTCCACGGAATAGTCACCGGGATAGTCTGGAATGAAAGACATTTTTTGGCCATCATCAGATGCGAACAGGTCAGTAGAATTCATGAGAGAGCCATCAGGTTGATTCGCCAATGTCCAATTGTAATCCACATCTTTTCCTTCTTCAGGATTATCGGCTGTGATTGAAATAGATTCGCCCACATAACCCTCAATACCGCCCCCGCTACAAGCGAAAAACGACACTAGAATAGTTAAAAAAAGGATTTTTCTCATAAGAAGGAAATCATTTATTGCTTATAAGTTCACTCTCTGCAAAGAAAAAGGCAATTTCTTTTTCAGCATTTTCATCGCTATCTGAACCATGTACGGCATTTTCCCCCAAACTAGTGGCAAAATCCTTCCGAATTGTTCCTTCAGCAGCTTCTTCTGGGTTGGTTGCTCCAATTGTTTCACGCCAAGCAGCCACTGCATTTTCTTTTTCTAATGCTAATACCATACAAGCTCCAGATGACATGAATGTTGTGAGCTCACCGTAAAAAGGGCGCTCTCTATGAACTGCATAAAACCCTTCTGCTTGTATTAAAGTCATTTTTAATAGTTTAGCAGAAAGTATCGTAAAACCTGCCTGTAAAATTCGGTCATATATCTTTCCAGTATATCTATTTTTTACTGCATCAGGTTTGATAATTACAAATGTTCTGTTTGTCATTATTTATTTCTCCTAAATATTTAATTTGTCATCGCATGCAGAGTAAGGCATTATCGTATGATTAACGATGTGCCCGTATCCCCAAATGGCGAACTTTCAATGATATTATATTTATTTTTCCATTGCGGCTTTCATAAGATTACCGATATCTGCTACAGACTCAGCAACCGCAATCCCGCATTCGCCTAGAATTCTCATTTTTGCTTCGGCAGTATCGTCGCCCCCGGAAACGATCGCTCCAGCGTGTCCCATCCGTCGACCGGGAGGTGCTGTCTGTCCAGCGATGAATCCAACCATAGGTTTAGACACATTATCTTTTGCCCAGCGCGCTGCTTCAATTTCCATTTGACCGCCAATTTCTCCGATGACAACAATTCCTTTTGTGTCTGGATCCGCTTCAAATAATTTGATACAATCTTTCATGGTGGTACCGATAATGGGATCCCCACCAATTCCGATGGCTGTAGTTTGGCCCAGCCCCACATTTACTAATTGGTCAATGGCTTCGTAGGTGAGCGTTCCGGATTTTGAGATCACGCCAATATTTCCCTTTTTGCAAATGAAGCCAGGCATGATGCCCAATTTACATTCATCCACCGTAATTATTCCCGGGCAATTCGGTCCAATCAGGCGAGTACCATTCTGGTCCACCACTTTTTTCACTTTCATCATATCGTGGACGGGAACACCTTCTGTGATACAGACCACAACTTTAATACCGGCATAACTTGCTTCAATTACAGCTTCCGCAGCAAAGGGTGGAGGAACAAAAATTATAGATGTATCCGCACCGGTTTGTTTTACCGCTTCTTCAACTGAATTGAAAACGGGTACACGATTATCCAATGTTTGTTGTCCACCTTTCCCCGGTGTAACACCTGCAACAATTTGGGTCCCATACTCCAACATTTGCCCGGTGTGGAATTGACCTTCTGAGCCGGTAATTCCCTGGACAATAACTTTCGAATCTTTATTAACTAAAATTGACATTTCAAATCTCCTAATTGCCTAAGGCTGCATTAACAACTTTTTGAGCAGCATCTTTCATACCGACTGCAGGAATAATATCCACGCCGGATTCGCTTAAAATGGTTTGAGCTTCTTCGGCATTGGTTCCTTCCAGACGAACTACAACCGGTACTTTCAGTCCCAATTCTTTTACTGCTTGGACCACACCATTGGCCACGCGATCGCAGCGAACAATACCTCCAAAAATATTGATCAAAACTGCTTTTACATTCTCATCAGATAAAATAATACGAAAGCCGTTTTTTACTGTTTCTGCAGAAGCAGATCCGCCCACATCCAAAAAGTTTGCCGGTTCTCCGCCAGCCAGTTTAATGATATCCATGGTAGCCATGGCTAGTCCGGCACCGTTTACCATGCAGCCCACATTGCCATCGAGTTTGATATAATTCAGGTTGAATTTGCGTGCTTCAACTTCCATGGGATCTTCTTCATCAAAATCGCGCATGTCTGAAATGTCCTTGTGACGAAAAAGGGCATTGTCATCCAGATTCACTTTGGCATCCAAAACAACGACACGTCCATCAGTGGTGAGAATAAGTGGGTTTACTTCCACAATAGTTGCATCTATACTTTGATAGGCGTGATACATTTGCATAAATATTTTCATGGCTGCTTTAAGTGCATCGCCAGACAGATCGAGTCCATAAGCTAGTTTCCTGGCTTGAAATGATTTCATTCCCAACAGTGGATCAATCCAGACCTTTATAATTTTTTCCGGAGTTTCTCTGGCAACTTTTTCTATCTCAACGCCACCTTCAGATGATATCATGAAAACATCCATGCCTTTTCCGCGATCCAAAGTAATGGCTGCATAATATTCTTCTGCGATTTCAAAGGCTTCAGTCACGTAAACTTTACGGACGAGTTGACCTTTTTCACCGGTTTGATGTGTGACTAGATTCATGCCTAAGATATTTTTAGCATTTTGCATTGCTTTATCAAAATTGGGTGAATATTTCACACCACCGCCTTTTCCGCGTCCACCTGCGTGAATCTGGGCTTTTACAACCACATCTTCAGTATTGAAATCTTTTTGTACTCTTCTAATGGTGGATTCTGCATCTTCTATATTTTCAAAGACGTAGCCATCCTGAACAGGCATTCCAAAATTGGCGAAGATCTTCTTCGCCTGATATTCATGAATTTTCATGCTTCATTCCTTATTTCTGTCCCTGCTTTTCCGTCTAACGCATCCTGGATGCAGGGGATCGATGTTATAATCACTTTTTTACCGTGGTATTTCAAAAAATGGATAGCTGCCCGAATTTTGGGACCAATACTTCCTTGTTGAAAGACACCTTTATTGTACAATTTCTCTGCTTCTACCCGTGTTAAAGATTGAATTGCTTCTTGTATGGAAGTGCCGAAGTTACTATACACATGATCTACATCGGTAATGATCCACAACTCTTCCGCACGAAGAATTCGTCCAAGTTTTGCGGCTACATAGTCTTTATCAATCACCGCATCGAGCCCTTCAAGATGGTCAGAAGAGTCATTGAAAACTGGAATTCCACCCCCACCGGTTGCAATCACGATAGTTCCACGATCCACCAAAGTCTTAATTGATTCTCCATGCATAATATATTCCGGCATGGGAGATGGTACCACACGTCGCCACTGTCCCGGCTCTTGTTCTTTGATACTCCAGTTAAATTTTTTGGCTAATAATTTTATTTCATCATTATCATAACGAACGCCTACATATTTTGATGGATCTTTAATAGATGGATCATTTTTATCAACGATAACCTGAGTAACAAGGGTCACAATTTCACGATCTATTTTCATATCTCGTAATTTGTTTTGTAATGACTGTTGTATCATATAGCCAATTGTACCCTGAGTTCCAGCAACACAAACGCCCAAAGGGAGAGGCGGAACTTTTTCATGCGTCAGGTCCATACGCAAAAGTTCATTCCCAACTTGGGGGCCATTCCCATGATTAATACAGAGATTGTAACCACGTTCAATAAAATTGCCGATACCATCCAACGTTTCTCGTGTGTGTGAAAATTGTTGCGTGATTGTACCAGCTTCGCCTTTGGGGGAAAGAGAATTACCGCCCATGGCGATCATGGCTGTGCGAGAGCTCAATTAATCCTCTTGTAAAAATGGATAACGATAATCTGTGGGCGTTTCAAACGTTTCTTTCACCGTTCTTAGAGAAAGCCATCGTAAAAGGTTCAATTCGGATCCGGCTTTATCATTGGTCCCTGAAGCACGGCTACCACCAAATGGTTGTTGACCCACAACAGCACCAGTAGGTTTATCATTAATATAAAAATTTCCGGCAGAATGGGTCAAGCGATCCTTAGCTTCATCTAATGCTTCCTTATCTTGCCCCATAATACATCCAGTCAAAGCATAAGGTGATGTAGAATCCACGAGATCGATGATAGAATCCCAATCGGTGGGATCATAAAGGTATATTGTTAGAACGGGGCCGAAAATTTCTTCTTCCATGGTTTTAAAATGGGGATCAGTTGTCAGGATAGTTGTGGGCTGAATGAAGTAGCCTTTGGAATCATCATATGTCCCACCGGAAATGATTTCAGCATCATCCGATTCCTTGGCATAATCAATATAAGACACTATTGAATCAAAAGCGGGTTTATCAATTACAGCATTCATGAAATTCGTAAAATCCCTTGGGGAGCCCACTTTGACTGTCTCGAGTTCCGATAAATATTTGTTCTTTAAGTCATCCCAAATCGTAGTTGGAATGTACGCCCGAGACATGGCTGAGCATTTTTGTCCCTGGTACTCAAATGCTCCACGGATCATGGCTGTGGATAATTCATCCAAACCAACGGACTCATGAGCCAGACAGAAATCTTTCCCACCGGTTTCACCTACGATTCTTGGATAGGTTTTGTATTTGTCAATATTGTTGCCGATTGTTTTCCAAATATGGTGAAAGGTGGCGGTTGATCCTGTAAAATGTACTCCAGCCAGATTCGAATTGGATAAAACAGGATTTCCCACTTTTCCACCAGATCCTGGGATAAAGTTGATCACGCCTGCTGGTAAACCAGCTTCTTCCAACATTTTCATAATATAGTAACAGGGCAGAACTGCACTTGATGCCGGTTTCCATAAAGCCACATTTCCCATGAGTACGGGAGCAGAAGGAAGGTTACCAGCGATAGATGTAAAATTAAACGGTGTAATGGCAAATACGAATCCTTCCAGTGGTCGATACTCCAAGTGATTGTGCATGCCTTCCGGTGAGATCAACGGTTGCTTGGATGTGATTTCCTCTGCGTATTGCGCATTAAAATTAAAAAAGTCGATTAATTCACAGGCTGCATCAACTTCTGCCTGAAATGCATTTTTACTTTGGTTGAGCATGGTGGCTGCATTGATGGTATCCCGCCACGGACCTTGCAATAGCTCAGCTGCTTTTCTGAATATTTTGGTTCTTTCTTCCAATGTTGTTGTTGACCAAATTTTCCACGATTTCATGGCTGCATTAATTGCATGAATTACTTCGGTTTCACCGGTTTTATGATAAGTGGCTAAAACGTGTTGGTGGTTGTGGGGCATGACACAGTTACCCGTATCACCTGTTTTTATTTCTTGTCCGCCAATGATAAGGGGAATCTCGATTGTTTGTGTGGCCATTTCATCATATTTGGCTTGAAGGCTGGCTCGTTCTGGGGATCCGGCTGCAAAAGATAGGATGGGCTCGTTTACTGCCTTTGTTATTTGAGTCATAGAATATATCTCTAATGAATAAAATTAAATTGAAAAAAGCTTAGAAAATTACCGGTCATTTATAGATAGCACAAGATAGAGAGTAGAGCAAGATAAGGATTAAAAATTTGGATTAGGAATAAAATAAGTTGTGGTGTTTTTTAAATTATGATATCCGGGTTACACTAATTCCAATTCAATTTTTTGAGCTGCTTCCATAAACTCATTTAAAGCGGATCGCATTTCTGGAAGACTGGGCGCAGTGACCAATTTTTGTCGAAAAATGGATGCACCGGGAAATCCTTTAATATAATTGGAGAAATGTTTCCGCATCAAATTAGAACCTATTCTTTCGCCACGATTTTCCAATAATAGATCAAAATGCCGACTGCACATATTGGAAATATCTAATAGGGAAGGAGTAGCCGGATTTGGCTCACCATTGAACCTGGCTTTTGCTTCCCTAAAAAACCATGGATTTCCATACGCTGCCCGTCCGACCATCACCGCATCGCAGCCGGTTTCATCAAACATCCTCATCATATCATCGGTTGTGCAAACATCTCCATTCCCAATTACGGGAATTGAACAGGATTCTTTTAAGAGTTTAATATAATGCCAATCTGCTTTTCCGGTATACCGCTGTTTTGTGGTTCTGGGATGAAGGGCAATTGCTTTCACCCCAATTTTCTCTAGTCGTTGGCCCACTTCCGGAATAACAATTGAAGTTTGATTCCATCCCATTCGCATTTTAACAGTGACAGGTACTTCAGGAATTGACTCAACAACTGCTGCAGTAATATCATCCATTAAACACAAGTCCTGAAGTGCCGCGGATCCGCCGCCTTTTTTGGTTACTTTTGGGACGGGACATCCATAATTAATATCGAGAATATCGGGATGAAAGGTATCCACCACGTATTTGGCTGCTTCGCTCATGGTTTCGGGGTCACTCCCGAAAATCTGAATTCCAATAGGTCGTTCTGCTTCTTCGAATCGAATTAAGCTTAATGTCTTAGAGTTCTCACGGATGATGCCATCAGCGGATACAAATTCTGAATACACAACCCCAGCCCCCATTTCGTTACATAAAATTCGAAATGGGTAATCGGTGACACCCGCCATGGGGGCGAGAAATATCGGAGTTTCAATATGAATATTGCCAATTTTCATATCACTAAAATTAGACTGTAAATTGTGTTGTTAACTATTGAGTTCTCAACTGCATTTAAAAAGACTCATCAATTCAAAAATTTATAAGCTTACTAATAAAATTATTATGAAAAATATCCTACCTCTGCTTTTATTTATCTGTGCGTGCTCCACACCAAAAGTTGAAAAAATTTATTATAATGGTGTAATCTGGACAGGAAATTTATTAAATCCATCAGCATCGGCTCTTGCAGTAGGAAATGAACAAATTCTGTTCGTTGGAAATGACAATGAAACCTTGGAAATGGCTAGCCCGGAAACTGAGAAGATAAATTTAATGGGGCGCTTCGTCACTCCTGGTTTGATTGATAATCATGTACACTTCATGAGTGGTGGATTTCAGCTTTCCAGCGTAGATCTTCGAGATGTGGATAATAAAGCTGAATTTCAGAAACGGATCGTGGCCCATGCGGAATCTCTCCCACAAGGTGCATGGATGCAAGGAGGCGATTGGGATCACGAGTTATGGGGAGGTAATTATCCTGATAAATCCTGGATCGATGATGTTGTGCTGGATAGACCTGTTTTCTTAGGTCGACTTGATGGGCATATGGCTCTGGCAAACAGTAAAGCTTTGGAATTCGCAGGAATTAACTCCAGCACTCTTGACCCAGTTGGCGGTATTGTGTTAAAGGATAGCCAAGGAAGTCCCACCGGTATATTAAAAGATGAAGCTATGGCACTGGTAAATAATGTTGTCCCTGAGCATTCGATTGAAGAGATGGATCAGGCATTGGATGCGGCCATGCAATTTGCTCTCTCTTTGGGAATCACGCAGATCCATGATATGGGGACTTGGGAATCCTTACAAACCTATAAACGGAACTATAAAAATGGACGTTTGAAAATCCGAATTAAGATATATCCTTGGTACACGAATTGGAAAAAAATTATCCGAAATGTGCAAAATAATGGTCCCGGAGATGAATGGCTCCGATGGGACGGTATTAAAGGTATGATGGATGGATCATTGGGCTCCCGGACAGCTTGGATGCATAAACCATATTTGAATGATCCTTTTTCATCCGAAAAAGAAGAGCTTCCTACAGTAGGAATCATTACTCTTCAGGATACCACCGAATTCAAACATATTTTGCGGGAAACAGATAAGGTCAATATTCAGCATGCGGTCCATGCTATTGGTGATCAGGCGAATGATTGGATCTTGGATGAATTTGCATCAATAAAAGAAGAGTTTGGTCAAAAGGATAGGAGGTGCCGAATTGAGCACGCCCAACATCTTTCCAAATCTGCTGTGCCCCGTTTTGCTGCAGAAAATATTATTCCCTCTATGCAGCCCTATCATATTTTTGACGATGGTTCCTGGGCTCATAAACGCATCGAACATGACAGATTATCTAGAACTTATGTTTTTAAAACACTAATCGAGAGTGGAGCCAACCTGACTTTTGGATCCGACTGGACTGTTGCACCCCTTAATCCGGTTACAGGCATTTATGCAGCCGTCACTCGTCATACCAGGGATGGGGAAAATCCATCCGGATGGTACCCGAATGAAAAGATTAGTGTGGAAGATGCCCTTCGGTCTTATACCATTAACAATGCATATGCTGCTTTCTGGGAA
>Ga0209709_10001986_pt1 | contig 18289 bp, 18 predicted proteins | sample ArcticOcean_MG_C_2_FD_187435 | JGI IMG/M metagenome (GOLD analysis project Ga0209709, IMG submission 187435) | Marine microbial communities from western Arctic Ocean - ArcticOcean_MG_CB4_136 (SPAdes) (version 2) | ecosystem: Environmental > Aquatic > Marine > Oceanic | place: Arctic Ocean... | reverse complement strand
GTATATTTCTGATTTTCATTTTTATTTTCCTCTATTAGTTTTAAATTTAAAAAATTAATTAAACTCCTAAATTTTAAAACAAACAAGATGCTAATAGAGAATTGCGACTTAATATTTTTGAATAAAAGCAATGATTAGTGCAATTAATATTAATACACACGCGGAAATTGTATTTATAACTTTAGGATTAGCTTTAATCCAAACAATTAATTTTCTAGCAAGTACAGCGTAAGCAATCAGAGATAAAAAATCTAAAACTACATATGTTGTGATCAAAATTATAAATTGAACAATATAATTTCCATTAAAGTCAATAAACTGTGGAAAGATTAATGGAAAAAACATCCAAGCTTTAGGGCTTGTTCCTGCCACTAAGAAACCATCTTTAAAAAAAGAAAAAAAACTTTTTGATGAAATATTATTTGAGCTTATATTTTTTGGTCTGGAATTATAAATATCATAAGCAAGGTAGAGTAAATAAGCTATTCCAATCCATTTGAAAATATTTAAAAAATTTGGATTATTGACAAAAAAAGATCCTAGTACAAAAATTACTAAAGTTGCTTGAATAAAATTTGCAGTTATGTCTCCAAGTGCCGTCCAAATACATTTTTGAACTCCATAATTCATAGAATAAGAAATGATCACAATTCTAGGTGTTCCAGGGGTGATAAATAGAAATAAAATTATTTGTAAAAAAAGGAAGTAATTTAAGGGGAGCATTTTAAGTTTAAGGATAGTCCAAAAAAACCGGGAGCTAAAGATGGCTAAGATGGACTATCTAGTTTTCAAGATACCACGACCCTAAATAAAATGCATTAATCAATTTTTTCAAATATAATGAAAATAGAGAATTTATGAAAAAAAAAGGTCACACCCCCATAACTAGGGTCAAAAACCCTGAACCCCATATATCAGATCCTGACTGGATCATCTGGGCAGCTTGGGCAGACCGTATTACTTTTGAGGAAATTGAGCAAAAGACCGGAAAGACAGAAGCTGAAGTAATTAAGATAATGAGACGATCCATAAAACCAGTATCTTTTAGATTGTGGAGAAAAAGGGTAAATCAAAAAAGCATTAAACACAGAAAAAAGTTTGAATATTCGAGAAAAGAAATAACTAGCAAAATTAAAAAGAATGATTATTTATAACTTATGAAAAATGTAACAATTTATACAGGTCCTCTTTGCAATTTTTGCGATGCAGCAAAAAGATTATTAACTAGAAACAATGTTCAGTATAAAGAAATTAATATTGCAACAGTTGATGGTGCAATGGATGAAATGATTTCAAAAGCTAATGGAAAAAGAACTATTCCTCAAATCTTTTTTGATGATCAACACATTGGTGGTTACGATGAAGCAAGAGCTTTAGAAAAAGAAAATAAATTACAAGATCTTTTAAAATAAAATAATTATTTAATTGAAATAGTTACAGCTGGCTCTAGTGGTTCTATATTACAAAGATTTGATGTTCCAATTTCAGAAGCGTTGACTGCTGTTTGAGTTCCAAAGGAGATATCTATTACTGGAGGTATTAATGCAACTGTATAAGGTGCTGCAAGTGTATAAATCATAACATGGTCCGTTCCTGTTGATCCATCGGCATGTTGAGTTTGAAAAGTTGAAGAACCAGTTCCTTGAGCATAAGTAAGATCATTATCATCAGAAACTGAACTGCAGTTTGCTGCAGTACATACTGTGAATTGATCATTTACTAAGTAACTAACCATTTCTGCTTGAGTTGTATTTGGAGTCATTGCAGGTCTGTGTGTGTGAATTTCATTTCCTGCCGCTGCATGGGCACCGGGGTATAAGGCAGCTGCATAAGTTTGACAATCCGTTGATATACCAGCAACTGTTATGTCTGCGCTGATAGTAAATTTTCTACTAATGGTTACTCTCATATGTGTGTAAGTCGTACCTAATGGCAACAAGGCTACATTTCCATATGTAGCAGCAGCGGCTCCTGCATCTGCTGAAGCAATATCAATTTCTACTTCATTCTCAGCTAACACTACTGCACCTACACAGTCATCCACTCCTGTACTGCTTTCGCAAAGTTCAAGTTTTTTCATTGTAATTTTATAGACCGTTGCTGCACCAGTTTCTGCATATAGGTTTGAATTAAGTCCTAAAAAAATAAAACTTACTAAAAATATTTTAAATAATTTAATCATTATTAATCTGTCCTTGAAATTGTTGCTGATCCTTTAAATTCAACCATAATTTTATTACTTCTTTTAACTTTGCTTAGTAATTCACCTGACATATCTTTATTTTCTTTCCAAGCAACTTGACTAATGCCATCCATTGCTGTTGGGCCATTATTTCTTGGCGGATACACAAATTGAATTTTTGTATACCAGTCATCCTCTAAGCCTTTTTTGCTTTTATCATCATAAGCTACCTCAAGATTTAATGATTTTGTTAAAATCATTTCAGAGCCAAATTTTGTTCCCTTGATATTATCTCTTAAAACACCATCCCACTCATAATGGTTAAGAAATATTTTTGACCAATGTAAATAAGGCACCTGACTTGCTAACCTGTAATCCCAGCCATCTAAAACTCTTTGATTTACCGAGTCTTGAAAGCCCTCATAAATGTTAGAATGAAAGTCTAATACTGAATTTCTTAATTCAAAACCTATGCTTGCTCTTCTGTTTTTTTTGTTAAAATCATTATCCACGAAAGCATTAAAGCCAGCTAATAAAGTTTTTTCATTTAGTAATTTTCTTGAACCTATTCCAAAATTTCCAATTATTTTTTCTTCGTTAGCTTGTTCAGTATTAAATAATGAAAATTGAGTGAAAATATTTCCACTTTCTAATTTTAATAATTCTCTTACAGCTAAAAAACTATAATCAGGTTTAGAGTTTTCTCTTAGATCTATGCTTACCTCAGTGTGACCTTCACCAGGAATTAAACCACTTGTGTATTCTGAGATTTTTTCTGAAGCTTTAGATAATGATACCCCTACTACATCTGCATTAGCTACAGAAGAGATAAATAAAGTAAGAATTAGTATCAAAAAATTTTTTATCACTTGATATTTATTACCGTAAAAAGTTTATTATACACTAAAAAAGTCATTTTGGTTTTTTAATACTAAAAAATTTATTCTTTAGGTTTAAAAATTAAGCAAATACCATTATTACAGTATCTTTTTCCTGTAGGGTTTGGTCCATCTTCAAAGATATGACCATGATGTCCGCCACATTTTTTACAATGATATTCAACTCTTTCGTACCCTAATAAGGTATCTGTTTTAGTTTCAAATGCTTCTGGTAACGACCCATAAAATGAAGGCCACCCTGATCCACTTTCATATTTAGTGCTTGAATCAAATAATTTTTCCCCACAATTAGTACAGTGGTAGCTGCCTTCTCTCTTCTCATGATTTAATTCACTAGTACCCGGTACTTCAGTTCCGTCTTCAAATAAAACTAATTTTTGTTCAGCAGTTAAATCCTTATTAATTTTTTTAGTCATACATTTATTCCAATACTCTTAAAGGTTTACCCGCAACACAAGCCTCTAATCCTTCGATCATTTGTGTATAAAACACACTATAATTTTCTGCAGTTACATAACCAATATGAGGCATTAGTAATGCATTTGGCAAAAATCTTAATTTATTACCCTCTGGTAAAGGTTCTTTTCCGTAAACATCAAGACCAGCTCCGGCAATAATGTTTGTTGATAGTGCAATAATTAAATCATCTTCATTAATAATGTTTCCTCTAGAAGTGTTTATCAAAAAAGCAGTTTTCTTCATCATGTCTAACTCTTTTAATTTTATTAATTCTTTATATCTCTCACCACCCTGAACATGAATGGATAGGAAGTCAGAATTTTGTAATAAGTCTTCTTTACTACATGGCAAGACATCTAATTCTTTACATGTATCTAGATTTAAATTTTCGCTCCAGGCCATAATATCCATACCAAAGGCTTTACCAATTTTTGCAACTTGGGAACCCACTCTTCCAAGTCCAACTAAGCCTAAAATTTTTCCTTTAAGTTCAAAGCCAATAGTTGATTGCCAATAACCTTGGTACATATTATCAATTTCTTCCTTGAAATTTCTAGCTAAACCTAAAATTAAACCCCAAGTTAATTCAGTTGTACCTGCAAAATTAATCTCTGTTCCACATACTACAACTCTTCTTTTTTTGGCAGCTGTTAAATCTATTGCTTTATTTCTTGAGCCACTTGTTATGATGTATTTAAGATCATTAAGATTGTCGATTAAATTTTTAGTAATTTGAGTTCGTTCTCTCATTATCAACAATGCTTCAAAGTCTGACAATTGTTCTATCGCATCAGCTTCATCTAAAAAAGGTTCACTAAATATTTTAAATTCATATTTTCCAGATAGTTTTTTTAAATCTACAAACTCTTGTGAAACATTTTGATAATCATCTAAGATAGCAACTTTAAGCATTTTTAGTCTTTCTATTTGATAAAAGAATTCCTGTTAAAATAAAGATTGCACCTAACATATGATAAAACATAAATTTTTCATTAAAAATAATCATGGCCATAATTGCACTTAATATAGGCATCATATGCAGAAATACACCTGCTCTATTTGCTCCAATTAAAGAAACTCCTTTTATCCAAAAAATAAAAGAGGCAAGGCCCGGAAACAATACTACATAAAATAAAATCATAAAAAAATTTGGATCAAGGATAATTCTATAATCCATTTGATATTCAATAAAATAAATTGGAATTAAAAAAATAAATCCAAATGAAATTATTACTTCTAATAATGATAATTGAGATAGTTCATGTTTTTTTTTCTTTAATAATGCAGAATAAGTTGCCCACGAAAGCATTCCCAAAACCATAGTAATATCACCTTTATTAAAATCTAAATTTATCAATATTCCAAGATTAGCTTTAGTTATGATGAAAACTACTCCAATAAAAGAACAAGTCACCCCTAATATTTGAAAAGTATTAGTTTTTTCAATTTTTAAAATCGAAGAAATAAAAATGATCATCACTGGAATTGTGGATATCATTAATACACCACTAATGACTTGAGTAAAATTTAATGAATAATAAACAATTGAATTAAAAATAGTGACACTCGTTATTCCAAGAACAGTATAGTATTTATAATTTTCTAAAATATATTTTCTTTTTCTCAATATTTCCTGAATTGTAAATGGCACTAGAATTAACCACGCAAAAAACCATCTATAAAAATTTAATGAAAAAGGTGGTATTTGGTATTGACTAGCAAATTTACCTACTAAAAAATTTCCAGACCAAAATAAAGTTGCCAAAAATAAAAAAATATATGCAACGTTATTTTGATTATTCACTTAACTAAACCTAAGAGAACTATACGGTTTTAAATTTAAATTTGTATTTTCTTCAGCAATCATCCCTGCAATTATTTTTCCTGAAATTGGTCCTAAAGTCCATCCTAAATGATGGTGACCAAAGCTATAAAAAACGTTTTTGTAATTTTTTGACTGTCCTATAACAGGTAAAAAATCTGGTAGACTTGGCCTAAAACCTAACCATTCATCTTCGTGTTCTGGTAGATTATCCAGCATATATTTGGCATTATTAATTAAATTTTTAATTCTATTTTTTGATAATGGGTTTTTTAGTCCACCAAATTCTACAGTTCCAACAACTCTAAGGCCTTGTTCCATCGGCGTAATGCCAAAACCTCTGTTTGAGAAAATTACAGGTCTAGTCAAAAGATGGTCACAGTCTTTAAAATGAACATGGTAACCTCTTTCTGTGTCTAATGGTATATTTTCATCTAAATTATCTGTTAATTTTTTGGAGAAAGCTCCACAAGCAATAATAATTTTATCAAAAATAAAACTTTGAGTTTCAGATTTTAAAATAGGTTTTTCTTCGTCAAAATTTACATCATTGATATTTAATTTTAAAAACTTTCCACCTTTATCTAAAAAAAGTTTAAATAATTTTAAAAGTATTTTTTTTGGGTTTCTGGCATGTCGTCCATACTTATAATAAACACCACCATGATAAAAAGGTTTTATATTGGGTTCTAAATCATGAATTTCTTTGGGTGTTACCACTTGTTGATCAACACCTAATTCATTTCTAACTTTAATTTCTAGCTCCCTACTTTTTAAACTTTGATCATTCCAAACGTATAGAATGCCTTTTTTTTCAACTAATCCCTCAAGTTCGATCTCATCAAATAATTCATCATAAGCTGGTAGAGCTAAATCTAAAATTTGATGCATATTTTTTGCTGTATGCATCATTCTTTTCGTTGTACAGTTTCTTATAAATTTCAAAAACCATGGAATCATTTTTGGAACATAGTTCCATTTAAGTGCTAATGGACCTGTTGATTTTAAAAGCATTGCTGGAATATCAGTTAATACATCTGGTCTATTCATTAGAACGCAAGCATATGGAGAAAAATGACCAGCATTACCATACGATGCAGCAGGACTACCAGGCTCATCTCTATCAAAAATTGTTACTTCAAAACCTTTTTTTTGAAGAAATAATGCATTAGAGATCCCTTGAATACCAGCACCCACAATTCCTATTTTTAATTTTTTTTGCATGGTGACTTATATAATTTTTAACTCTATTTTTTCTAGTGACAAATTAGACTTAATTATCCTCAAAATACTTAGGCTATTAGATGATTATGGTTAATTTTGGCACTCATAACAATTGAAAATCCAATCATAGTTGCAAGCATTGAGGATCCACCATAGGACATGATGGGCAATGGAGATCCAACTATAGGCAACAATCCTAAGACCATAGACATATTTACTGTCACATAAAAAAATATTGCAGAACCAAAACCATAACAATAAAGTTTAGCAAAATAACTTCTTGAAATTGAACCAATTTTTAAGATTCTGTAAATGACTATTATATAAATTAGCAAAAGAAATAGTGAGCCAACAAATCCATATTCCTCAGCAAATAAAGTAAAAATAAAGTCAGTATGTTTTTCTGGTAAAAATTCTAAATAACTTTGTGTTCCTTTTAAAAAACCCTTTCCTGTTAATCCGCCTGAGCCTACTGCTATTTTAGATTGAATTATTTGATATCCTGCACCAAGTGGGTCTCGATCAGGATTAAGAAAAGTTAAAATTCTTAATTTTTGATATGGTTTTAAAAAAGAAATAACAAATGGCAGTGAAATTAAAAGAGCAAAAAAAGAATATATAAAATATCTAATATTCAATCCTGCAAGCCATATTACAACTAAACCACTTGATGCAATTAATATTGATGTTCCTAAATCTGGCTGACTAAGTACAAGCATTATTGGTAAAATTAAAATTATTAATGCAATCAATAAACTTTGGGCAGTATTAACTTTTTCTAATCCAACACGGTGATAATATTTTGCAAGACATGCAATGACTGCTATCTTCATTAACTCTGATGGTTGAAGATTAATAAAATATAAATTTATCCACCTTTGTGATCCAGACGCTTCAATCCCATATAGCGAAGCCCAAATTAAAAAAAATAAAATAATTATATAAAACAAATAAGCTAAATAATGCCAAATTTTTATATCAATAAAAGATAATACAATCATCATTGGTAAAAAAATTAAAAATTTAGATATATGACTTTTAGTGTGAAATAAAATTTCTCCATTATCAGTTGAATACATTGAAAGGGCACTTATTAACCCAAGCAAAATTATACAAAATAACAATATAAAATCAAAATTTTTTAATCTCTGAAAAAAAGTTAACCTTGTATTGAGTGAATTATATAACATTTATGTTTTTAAAAATTTTTTTTTTCTGACTTGTTCTCGTAGCTCATGTCTATCTATAATTAATTTAAAAAGTTTTTTTGCTATTGGTGCTGCTACTGAACTACCAGATCCCCCATGCTCAACAACAATACTTAAAGCATATCTTGGATTCTTATATGGGCCAAAGGCTATAAATAGTGCATGATCTCTATCATTGTAAGCAATTTGAGATGTATTTAAATCTAATTCTCTTTCAGCTTTAGTTATTCTCTTAACTTGAGATGTTCCAGTCTTTCCAGCAAACTGGTATTTAGGATCTTTTATCCTTGATGAATAAGAAGTTCCTTTAATTTCATTAGTTGAAGCAAACATTGCCTCTTGAATAATTTTTATATTTTTAGAATTTTTATACAAACGTTTATGTTTTTTTTCTTTTAATAGTGAAAATAATTCCTGACCTGCCTCTACCAACATGCCATTATTTGGTTCTTTATTAATTTCATAGTTTTTTTCAATTAAGATTTTTATATCTTCGTATGTATCGTCATCATCATTAACTATTATTTTAGGGTATATTCTATGACCTCCATTTGCTAATTGAGCAGTCATTAAGCATAATTGTAAAGGTGTTGTTTGCATATATCCCTGTCCAATTCCTGTAATTAACGTTTCGCCTATAACCCATCCTTTTCCTAAATTATCTTTTTTCCATTGAGTGTTAGGGATTAATCCTTTTTTTTCATTGCTAAATGTGTCTTGTAAAACTTTTTCACCAAGACCAAATTTTAATGCTGTTTCTTTTAATCTGTCTACACCTAGTTTTCTTGCAATTTCATAAAAATACGTATCACATGATTGCTTCATTGCTTCTTTTAAATTTACAACTCCATGACCTTTCTTTTTCCAACAGTGGTACGTTTGACCATACATTTCTATTTTTCCAGTACAGTTGACTTTAAAATCTTTATTAATAATATTATTTTCTAACGCAGAAAGAGCTACTATAGGTTTTATTGTTGAGCCAGGAGAGTATAGGCCTGATAAAGTTTTGTTAACCAATGGCTTAAGTGGGTTGTTCTTTATTAATTGCCAATCATCATGGCTAATACCAAAAAGAAATAAATTTGGATCAAATGAAGGGGCAGATTGCATTGCAATTATTTCGCCTGTGTAAATATCCATTACGCTGATTGATCCAGCAACATCTTTTAAAAGACTATTAGATAACTTTTGAATTTCAGTATCAATTGTAAGTTTGATTATTTTTCCTTGTTGACCTTCTTTATGGTCAATTTGTTTAATTCTTTTACCATAAGCATTAACCTCGTATCTTTGTACTCCATTTACTCCAATCAATTGCTCTTCAAGTGATTTTTCTAATCCTGTTTTACCCACTTTAAGACCTGGTACATGATTATTTTTGATCACCTCGTTATTTAAAATGTCTTTTGGACTAGCTTCACTTACATACCCAAGAATATGTGTGTAATTATCATCATAAGGATAGTCTCTAGAAATAGATAAAACTGGTTTTACACCAGTTAAATCGTGTAAATAATAATTTACTTTTGTAAACTGCTCCCAAGTTAAATTTTCAGAAATAACTAGAGTTTCCCAAGGCTTTTGTTTTTGTTTTCTCTTTATTATTTTATTGAATTGATTTTGATTAAGAATCAAAATTTCTTTTAACCTTAGCATTAGATATCTAAAATTTTCTACCTCTTCAGGAATCACATGAAGTTGATATACTTTAAAATTACCTGCTACAACATTTTCAAAATAGTCAATAAATTCTCCCCTAACAGGAGGTAATCGCCATTCACGTAATCTGTTTTTATCAGAAAGAGTTAAATATTTTTTATTATCAGATATTTGTAATGTAAATAATCTTGTTATAATTCCTGTGAATACAATTATTTTAGCTGCTCCAATAATAAACATTCTTCTATTAATGGTGTGAAGTTTTTTAGCACTAGAATTTACATCAAACATTAATTAAATTTACCTAAGGTGATTTTGTCATAAGCATTAAATAAATATGCAAAAATGACGTACAATAAAAATGTAAACGTAATGTTAATCATTTGATCAAAATAATTAATTTCATGGTTAAAGAACACAATTAAATAAGTAAAAGTGACAAAGTTTAAAACTAAAATTGTTAATAGAAAAAATATCCAATCTTTAATTAAGCTTGGTCTTAATGTTATATTCCTAAGATATGCAGCAGCAGTGCATAAGAGTAAATAACATAAGCTACTTAAACCCATTGGTGTTCCAATTATTACATCGTTAAAAAGTCCTGCAATAAAGATATAAATATAGCCGAAACCATTTTCTCTTTTTAAATTGTAATAAAATATTAAAATGTATGCAAAATTAAAGGAAAAATACTTTGTACCTAAGTTATTAAAATCTGTTTCATTTAATATAGAGGTAAATAGTAGAATTATAGGAGTGTGCCTGTATAGAAAATATTTTATTTTATTATTTGTACTTGCCATTTAATTTTTTTTAGTACGTCCTTTATTTAACACGCATACTCTATATTCTGAGCTACTAATCTTGTAGAGATTAGTTTTTAAAAATGTTTTTCTACATTTATGCCCATATAATAAATTTAATTTTAAAAATTCCAAATCCTCATTTTCAATTTGAACTTTCTTTATTTCATTTTTTTGTTCTTCTAATTTTTTTTGTACATTAAGGAATTTTCTATTCAATTCATCATAACTTTTTATAAGTTTTTTTCTTACTTCCTCAGCAATTTTATTTTGCTGTTCAAGCACATTATTAATATTTTGTTTTTTATTTATTATGATGTTTTTTAATGGATTTTTTTTTTCTAAAAATTGATCATCATTTTTTTTTGATATAGTTTCATTTAAATCGTCAAGCTTTTTAATTTTCTTTGTGTGAGACAAAATTTTTATATACTTTAATTGTGAAAAATCTTTATAGAAATTAACTATTATTTCACTGTTGTCAGAAATATTTAACGTGTTTATTTTGCCAATTGGAATTCCACTTTTAAATACTCCACCCGACCCAGATGTTACAACAATTAATTCTTTATTATTGTTATTAATCAATTTATCACCCATTACATATTGCAACTTTCCTTTTTGCATGTCGTATCCAGTCATAATAGCTTCTATATTAAGGGGATGAACTGTAACCGGTACTTTAGAATTTATGTCAGATACCAATAATACACGTGAAGTAAGGTAGTTCACTTCAACTACTTTTCCGACTAAATAAATATCATCATAAACTATCATGCCTGCCTTAACGTCATTTTTACTTCCTTTATTTATGACTATAGATCTTAAAAAAGGACTTTCCTTATCAAGCAATACTTTTGCATACAATTGACTGTCTTCTACAAAATAATCATCTATTAATTTTTTTAATTCAATATTTTCAAATGTGATAATTTTTTTTAATAAATCTTTATTTTTTAATTCTTGTAATTCTTTTTTTGTTTCTTGATATTTTGCATAATACTCAAAATGATTTACTGTATTGTTAAAAGAATTTTTTATAATATTTTCTGGTATCGTAACAATAGATGACGAGAAGTAAATTATTTCTTTAATTATAGCTTTATTATAATTTATTATCTTAAAATTAAAATTTCCTAAGATTAAAAATATAATTGAAAATAATATTAAACTTAATAATGAGAACCTTTGTTTGTTCCCTTTTTTTAAAAAGGCAGATCTTATTGCTATTACAAAATCATCTCTGCTTCGTTCCATTGTTCTTAATATTCAGATAGCATAGTAGAAAAAATTTCTTCATTTTCTAGCGCTTTTCCAGTACCGATTGCAACGCAAGCTAACGGATCATCAGCTATATGCACAGGTAGTCCTGTTTCTTTAGAAAATCTTTTGTCAATATTTTTTAATAATGCTCCGCCACCTGTGAGTGTTAACCCCATATCAACTAAGTCAGCAGATAATTCAGGAGGAGTGTTTTCTAATGCATCTTTTATTCCATTAACCATTTCTTTTAAAATATCATTTAATGCTTCCGCTGTATCTTCTTCAGTGATGTTCACTTCTTTAGGTGTTCCTGACCTTAGGTCCCTACCCTTTACAGCATAGGTATTATTATTTGATGGTATCGCAGTGCCTATTTCTTTTTTAATTTTTTCTGCTGTGCTATCACCAATCATAAGATTATATTCTTTTCTCATGTAATTAATTAGAGAAGTATCCATTGCATCCCCTGCAACTCTTAACGATTTTGAATAAACTAAACCACCTAAAGACATGACAGCTATTTCAGTAGTTCCACCACCAATATCGACCACCATAGATCCTGTTGCTTCTGAAATTGGTAAACCTGCTCCAATTGCTGCTGCAATTGGCTCTTCAATTAACTGAACTCTTCTTGCACCTGCTGCTAGTGCACTATCTTGAATAGCTTTCCTCTCAACCGGTGTTGATCCAGTTGGTACACAAATTAAAATTCTTGGGTTTGCAAAAGTTTTATTCTTATGAACTTTTTTAATAAAGTGTTTAATCATTTCTTCTGTCACAATAAAATCTGCAATTACACCATCTCTTAAAGGTCTAATGGCACTAATATTACCAGGAGTTCTTCCAAGCATTGTTTTCGCCTCATCACCAACAGCTAAAACAGTTTTTTTCCCCATATTTTCAACTATTGCAACAACTGATGGTTCATTTAGAACTACACCTTGTCCCTTTAATACAACAAGCGTGTTAGCTGTACCAAGATCAATTGCCATATCTTGACTCCAAACATTAGTTAGATTTTTATACCAATTAGCCATCTTATATTCCCTTCACTTTCTGAGTTTCGTGCTCTATTGGAGCAGTTTTTTTTCTTTTAATTATCATTTTATTTAAAGCACTTAAATAAGCATTAGCTGATGCTACCAGTGTATCTGTGTCAGCTGCTTGTCCTACTGTAGTTTTTCCTTCTTCCTCAATTCTAACACTTACTGTTGCTTGCGCATCTGTTCCCTCTGTAACTGCGTGAACTTGATATAGCTGTAATTTAACATCATGCGGGTACAAAACTTTTATACATTTAAAAATTGCATCGACAGGACCATCTCCTGTTTCTGAGGTTGATTTAACTTCACCATAAACATCAAGAGTCATTTCTGCTTTTTGTGGTTCTCCAGTTCCTGCAAAAACTTTTAATGACTTTAAATTGATTACATATTTATCTAAAACCATACTTTCATCAACTAGAGCAGCAATATCATCATCATAAACATGTTTTTTTTTGTCTGCTAAAATCTTAAACTTACCAAAAGCAGTTTGAATTACATCATCTGTAACATCTACATAACCAAGATCATTTAATTTTTCTTTAAATGCATGTCGTCCAGAATGTTTACCCATTACCAATGAGGTTTTTTTAACACCAACACTCTCTGGTGTCATAATTTCATATGTTTCTCTATTCTTAAGCATTCCATCTTGGTGAATGCCAGCTTCATGAGCAAAAGCATTTTTTCCAACAATTGCTTTATTAAATTGTACAGGAAAAGTTGCATTAGAGACTACTTTTGAAGCTTTACTTAATAATTCTGTTTTAATTCCAGTTGTATAAGGCATCAAGTCGTTTCTTGTTCTTATTGCCATTACGATTTCTTCAAGTGCTGCATTGCCAGCTCTTTCACCTATTCCATTAATTGTACATTCAACTTGTCTAGCACCCGCAGAAACTCCAGCTAAAGAATTTGCAACAGCTAATCCTAAATCATTATGACAATGAACAGACAATATAGCTTTATCAATATTTGGAACTTTATTTTTTAATGTTGTAATTATTTTTGTATATTCAGAAGGAATTGTGTAACCAACTGTATCTGGAATATTTATTGTAGTTGCACCACAACTGATTGCAAGCTCAACTGACTTACACATATAATCCATATTAGTTCTCGTTCCATCTTCACATGACCACTCAACATCATCTGTTAAGTTTCTTGCATAAGTTACACTTTCTTTTATTGCGTCCAAAACCTGTTCTGATGATTTGTTTAACTTATGTTTCATATGTAAAGGGCTAGTTGAAATAAAAGTATGTATTCTAAATCTTGGCGCAGCTTTTAATGCCTCATAACATGCATCTATGTCTTTTTTACTGGCTCTTGATAATCCACATGGAATTGAATTTTTTAAAATTTTACTTATTGCTGTTACAGCTTCAAAGTCACCAGGTGATGCAATAGGAAAACCAGCCTCAATTATATCAATTCCCAATTCATCAAAAATTCTTGCAATTTGAATTTTTTCCTCAAGACTCATTGATGCACCAGGTGACTGTTCACCGTCGCGCATTGTAGTATCAAATATAAAAACTTTATCTTTGTTGCTCATAGCCAATATTTTAAGAAAAAATATAATACAATCTATAATAGATATTGCAAAATAATTGTTGAATTTTGGCTATAATTTTAGGTCGATTTGGGTTTTTAGTAAAAATTAACTCTTATCACTGTCTATTAATTTCTTCTTACCGATCCAAGGCATCATTGCTCTAAGCTCTGCACCTACTTTTTCAATTGGATGATCAGCAAGATCTTTTCTCATTTTTAAAAAGTTTTTCTGTCCACCTTCACACTCTTTCATCCAATCTTTAGTAAATTTTCCTGATTGAATGTCTGCTAAAACTTCTTTCATTTTTTTTTTACTTTCACTATCTACCACTTTTTTACCAGATACATACTCGCCATATTCTGCTGTATTTGAGATAGAGTAATTCATGTTAGCAATTCCACCTTCGTAAATTAAATCTACGATTAATTTTACTTCGTGTAGACATTCAAAGTATGCCATTTCAGGTTCATATCCTGCTTCAGTTAAGGTTTCGAAACCATTTTTAATCAGCTCTACTAATCCACCGCAAAGGACTGATTGCTCACCAAATAAATCAGTTTCACATTCGTCTTTAAAGGTTGTTTCAATAATACCCGACTTCCCACCACCAATTGCTGAAGCATATGATAATGCAAGGTCACGTGCTTTACCTGTTCCATCTTGATGAACAGCAAATAAACATGGTACTCCACCCCCTCTTTCAAATTCACTTCTAACTAAGTGTCCAGGTCCTTTTGGTGCAACCATAAATACATCTAAATCTTTTCTTGCATCAATAAGCTTGTAATGAATGTTTAATCCGTGAGCAAAAGCTATACTTGTTCCTGGTTTAATTCTCTGATCAATATGATTTTTGTAAATTGCTGCTTGTAATTCATCTGGTGTAAGTATCATCGCAACCTCTGCCCACTCTGCAGCATCCGATAAGCCCATTACTTTTAAACCTTTAGATTCTGCTTTTGCTTTACTTGCAGATCCATCTCTAAGAGCTACAACAACTTCTTTGGCTCCACTATCTTTTAAATTTAATGCATGCGCATGTCCTTGGCTTCCATAACCAAAGATTGCTATTTTTTTACTCTTAATTAAATCTACATCTGCATCTTTTTCATAAAACATTTTCATTTTTTTCTCCTTTTAATTAATTAAAAATCTCTGCACCTCTTGTCATTGCTACCGCTCCAGTTCTTGAGGTGCTTACAAGACCAAATGGCTTTAAATTTTTTGTCACACTATCTATCTCTTTTCTTAATGCTGTTATTTGAATTACAGCAGATTTATTTGTCTGATCTAATATAACTGGATTGTATTTTTTACAAGCATTTAAAGCTTTCTTAATTTTACTAGTGTTTGAAACAATCTTTAATAAAGCCATCTCTTTGAATATAACATTTTTATCATCTCTTTTAAAGTTTCCAACTTTATGAACTGGAACTAACTTTTTTAATTGTAATACAATTTGTTCAATAACCTGAGGTGTTCCAGTAGTTACAATTGTAATTCTAGAAAGGTTATTTTTTTGATCAACTTCTGCCACAGCTAGTGATTCAATATTGTAGCCTCTGCCAGAAAATAACCCAACCACTCTTGATAAAACACTTGCTTCATTATCAACCCAAACAACAATTATATGTGTATCAATTTTACCTAATTTACTAGGTGTGCTGTATGCTGATTTAGATTTTACCATTTAAACTAACGCTTTTCCTTTACTTGTGATTTTATTTTCTTCTTGGTCTTTGGGGCCTAATAACATTTGGTTGTGTGGTTTTCCTGATGGGATCATAGGAAAACAGTTCTCATCTTGGTCAACATGACAGTCAAAAATTACAGGTCCATCTGTATTAATCATTTCTTCAATTTTTTCATCTAATTCGTTCGGATCTTCTGCTCTAATTCCAACACAACCATAAGCCTCGGCTAATTTAACAAAATCTGGCAACGCTTTTGTATAACTTTCAGAATAATTTTTTTCATGAAGGAGTTCCTGCCATTGCCTAACCATGCCCATATATTGATTATTTAAGATAAATATCTTTACAGGTAGATTGTATTGAACTGCCGTTGACATCTCTTGTATATTCATCAAAATTGAAGCTTCACCCGCAATATCAACTACTAATTTTTTTGGGTTAGCAACTTGAACGCCTACTGCAGCAGGCAATCCATAGCCCATAGTTCCAAGTCCACCTGATGTCATCCATCTATTGGGTTTATTAAATTTATAATGTTGTGCTGCCCACATCTGATGCTGACCAACCTCTGTTGTTATGTAGGTGTCTTGATTTTTTGTTAATTCATAAAGTCTTTGTACAGCATGTTGTGGTTTTATAATTTTATTACTATTAACAAAATTTAAAGACTGTTTTGTTCTCCATTTTTGAATTTGTTGCCACCATTTTGAAATTTTTTGTTTATTAGATTTTTCTAAATTTAAATTTTTTCTTTTTAATGTTTTTGTTATAGATCTAATAACATCGCTAACATCACCTACAATAGATAAATCAACTTTTACAATTTTATTAATTGATGATGGGTCAATATCAATATGAACTTTTTTAGATTTTGGAGAAAACTCATCTATCTTTCCAGTGATACGGTCATCAAATCTTGCACCTATATTAATTAATAAGTCAGAGTCATGCATTGCATTGTTGGCTTCATAAGTTCCATGCATTCCAAGCATTCCTAAGAATTGATTGTCATCTCCCGGATAAGCACCTAGACCTTGAAGAGTTGATGTGATTGGAAATCCAGTTATAGAAACAAGTTCTCTCAATAATTCACTTGCCTTTGGACCTGAGTTAATTACTCCACCACCAGTATAAAAAACTGGTCTTGAAGATTTTTTCATCAAATCAACTAACTGATCAATATCACTTTGCTTAAATAGATTAAGAGATTTTGCTTTTAATTTTTTTTCTTTTTTAGGTTTAAAATATTTTGCTTTTGCAAACTGTACATCTTTTGGTATGTCAACCAGTACTGGCCCTGGTCTCCCAGTTGTTGCAACTTCAAACGCCTCATGCATTATTCTTGGAAGGTCATTAATATCTTTAACTAACCAATTATGTTTTGTACATGGCCTAGTAATTCCTGTTGTGTCACATTCTTGAAATGCATCAGTACCAATTAAATGAGTTGGTACTTGCCCTGAAATACAAACTAAGGGAACCGAGTCCATATAAGCATCCGTTAAGGCTGTAACAACATTTGTTGCACCAGGTCCAGATGTAACTAATACAACACCAGGCTTTCCAGTCGACCTTGCATAACCTTCTGCAGCGTGGCCAGCTCCTTGCTCATGTCTAACTAAAATATGTTTTATTGATGGATGGTTTTTTAATTCATCATAAATTGGAAGCACAGCTCCACCTGGGTAACCAAAAATATGTTTTACTTTTTGGTCTTCAAGACACTTAAATATAATTTCTGCTCCAGAATATAAATTACCCATTTGGGCAATCTATTCGACTTTATGTTAATTGGTCAAGTTTAACAGATGATTTTTTTAATTTTTTTATGTAGTCAGAAATCTTGATTGGATTAATTTTTTTCCAAGATGTCATCCTGCTTCGGGCCCAAGTAGCTTGTCTTTTGGCGTATTGTCTTGTTTTAATTGAAATTAATTCTTGTACTTGATCTAAATTAATTTTTTTATCTAAGTACTGTGTCAATTCGTCAATCCCTATTACTTTATTAACACTTAAATCTTTTTTAATTTTTAATTTAATAAATTTTTTTACCTCCTTTATTGCCCCTTCCTCAATCATCTTGATTGATCTTAATGAAATTCTCTTAATTAAATCTTCTCTTGCAAAGTCAATATATAGTTTTATGAACTCATCATCTTTAAATTCAGATTTAGTTTTATTTAGCCATTCATACATAGAAATCCTTGTATATGACTTAATCTCAAAAGCTCTAATTGTTCTTTGAATGTCATTTGGATTAAATTTATCTTTAACTTTTGAGTCAATCTTTAAAAGTTTTTTATAAAATTTTTTTTGTCCATCTTTTTTTTGTATCAATCTTATTTTATTTCTAAATTTAAGTGGAATTTCTGGAATTTTAACTAAACCATCAATTAAAGATTGAAAATATAATCCTGTACCACCAACTAAAATAGGAATTTTTTTTTTTTTTTTTTTTTTTTTATTTTTTTT
>Ga0209709_10001985_pt1 | contig 18300 bp, 24 predicted proteins | sample ArcticOcean_MG_C_2_FD_187435 | JGI IMG/M metagenome (GOLD analysis project Ga0209709, IMG submission 187435) | Marine microbial communities from western Arctic Ocean - ArcticOcean_MG_CB4_136 (SPAdes) (version 2) | ecosystem: Environmental > Aquatic > Marine > Oceanic | place: Arctic Ocean... | reverse complement strand
CCATTGTTTTCTAATTTCATTTATTTCTAATCTAAATTTTTGTGCAACTCCCTTAATATCTTGTAGATTCTTTCTTACTCTTACTGCGGCAGCTTTATTATTCTTAGTGTAAACTTTAGTTACATCGTCTTCGATTTCTTCAATCAATTTTTTTAATTCAAAATAGGTATTCATTATATTTCTTCTTTTTTAGTATCATTATTTGGTGAAAGTCCATTTATATAGGAGTTCCATAATTGGAGAGAGTTTAAGGTGATTGCTTGTTTATTTAAGACATCCATAATCTTATTAACCCTTTCCGTTGTTGAGTCTGAATCATTTTTATTTAATAATTCTTCTAACTCAAATTCAAGTGCTTCTTTTTGTGAAAGTAAATTTAGTTCAACTACTCGCATAATTCTCATAACTTTATATTTTGTTAAAGACTATGATAAAAACCCTCATAAATAAAGCTTATTCCAAGCTTTTTTCAAAAATCTGGTATACTTCTAAAAGAATGTCTAATTCACTTCTAGTCCTTGTTCCTTCAAAACTAAAACACTTTCTCCAAAACCATCTAATCTTAGTTTCTATATCTTTTTTATCTTTACCAATTTCATTATAATATGATTCTATTGCAAATTGTAGAAAATAATCTTTTAGTTCTTTATTAATTTTAAGGTCTATTCCTTCATGAAGAAAATTATCCTTATTCTTTTCCCAAGTCCATTTGAAGTGCTCCTTGACTTTTTTATCTGTATCAATATGATCAGGACCTAGGTAAGTACTAAATAAAATATCAAATAGTGAAATGACAAACTCATGGTATAATTCTATCCTTTCTGGTAGTATGTTGTACGCCTTGAAGGTCATTTTTACATGATCATCATTCATCGGGGTACTTACATACTTAAAGAAGTCTCGTGGATTAATTGGTTCCCTTTTATCACTCATATAAAATAAATATAGGTTGGTGGGTCCCTAAGTAAACGAAAAATTATTATGTTTTAATAGAAAAGGGGTCTCCTCCCTTATTGGGTTTGAAGCTGGAGTTAAAAACTACACCCCCTCTAGTAATGTTGTTTTTATGAACAACGTTGGTGATTCTTTCAGAGGATGAATGTCTATTAGGGTGTAAACCAGGTTGTTTAATGGAAGCCTTTTTTCTGGTAGTCCCTTTCTTTATATCTTTTTCAAAATGCTTACCTATCTTAATATGTGTTTGATCTCCATGAGTTTTTAATTTAACTCCTTTTATTTGGAAATTATCTTTTACTTTCAAGTTAGATTTTTTGTCTTTAGATCCGGGTTTAGTATTTGTATTGGGTCCTGAAAAGGGTTCTGGGAGGTGGTATTCTATGTTATTAGTTATACTTTTGTCATAACCAATATCCTGAGTAAATAAAGGACCAAAATTACCTCCTCCTGTATTTGGAGCTTTGCTCTTTTTACCTAATGCTTGATTTGGTGAACCTTTATGTGTAAAATCTGTGAACTCTACAGATTCGTTTAACATCTGATTAACTATACGTGATAATTGTTCCTCGGTTAAAATTATCTTTGCGGAAGCCATTTCTATCTAAACGTATCCTGTTTTCTACCACTATTATATGAAAATAATTCTTTCATTCTAGTCATTTGTTCTGTAAGTTTACTTGGGTTGGACTTATTGGTGATGATTACTTGTCCACCTGGTTGACCAATAAAACTCTCGAATTTACATTCTCTAATAACAGTTCCACTAGTAACTGTGAACTCTTGTCCGTCTTTTTTTACGTAGTTTGGGAGTAACTTTAGAATTTGTTCTCCCGTTTCTATCACATGTTCCCCTAATTTAACTACTGGTTTATTAGTGGTTGTTACAGTGTCTGGAGTGTATCTTCTATTGTTATTTGCCATTCTATTACCTTCATCCTCTTTCGCTCTTCTTCTCTTAGCTGATTTAGATAACATTTCTCCTGCCGTGTTAGCACCTCCTTCTGAATTTTTTGTCATAACATTTGAGACCCCACCTCCTGGTCCAACTCTTTCAATTTCTTTACCTTTAACAGCGTTACCAGTTTCTGGTGAACCTTTTAGGTATTTTTCGTGTCTATCCTTTGTTTCGTCTGTTAAAGGTTGAGTAAATCTTAATCCAGTTTGTCCAGAACTATAATTTACATCTTCTACATATTCATCTTGTGCAGTAGTATTTCTGTGCATAGGTGGTGTTGGAAGTGCCATTCCATTATCATCTTTCATAAACTTTTTTATCTTCTCAGCTGCTAGTTTTACACCTTCCGTATTAGACACTCCACTTTCAGCATGCATTTTTTGAGTTACCTTATATCCTCCTTGGGCGTCCTTAAAGGCCTTTTGTTCGTGCATAAGATTTAATTCTTTCTTTATAGAATTCTCAAGATTTACCCCTTTGGTCCTCTGATTTGTAGTTTTCTTTTTCATAGTGTTTTCTAATATTGCTTTATCAACCTCTCGTTGAGTTAGTTCATCATTATAATATAAATATCTATTACTTTCAGATATTCTCCTTCCAATGTTATAATGTTTACCTCTTGGTGTTTTTATCTTCTGAGTTCTTACTAAATCTTTAGCGATTCGTCTTCTTCTTCTACCAAATGGGGTTAACTTATTTTTACTTTTCTTTTTTCTTTTCTTTTTAACTGGACTATAAAAGTCTAAGGCATTTACATCTCCTTGATTACAATAAGGGAATGTTCTACATTTATTTTTAACTTTCACATATTCTCCACCAGGTCCACCATACATTGGGAAATCTGGATCACTTACTGATCTCCAATTCTTTTTATTTTTTGCCCATACTTGAGGTTGTACATACTGTCCAGCGTCTGATGAGGTGGTTTGTTCCTCAATAGAGGTTGCACTAAAAGCACCTATCATATCTTGTTTTACAACATCTTCCATTATGATGAGGTGTTTGAGATGTAATTTGTCCAAAAACTTCTTCTAATCCAAAGTGCTTTATATAACTGTACGATAGCATTTCTAGCAATCTTAACAGTTGCATCTTCGAAGTTTTTACCTTTGAAAGATTTATTTATCATTGTGTCTATCTTTTTTTCAAGTTTAGTTTCGTAGTCTTTAAGTTCTTTTCTAGCTAAAACTCCTATTCTTTTTTCGTCCGAGTCTGTTAAAGCCTCTTCTATTACTCCACCATATCTAGCACTATATATACATTTCTCTATTAATGAAATTAATTCTGTTTCTTTTATCCCTTCTTGAAAAAACTTTCTTTTAATTGGTTCTGCTGAAAGGGATGTAGAATACGCCCCTGCTGCTCCCGCGGTTGTTTGTTCTTTCTTTCTTTTTTTCTTACTCATGGGTTTGCATTTTTTAGATTTATTACACCAATACATACCTGTTCCACATTGTTCTTTTTTACCTGGCCAAAATACTACAAGTTCGTCTTTCGCTTTTTCGGTCATTACTGGTTCTCCTCTTAATTTTTCTATTATAGTTTTTCTAATATTCATAGTTAAATTCTTTTTGATTGTTGGTAAAACTTACGTCTTCCTGATCTATTAAGTAGTACTGTTAAACTTCTTCTAGAGTCGCTTATATCAAGATCATTATTATGATCCAATTCCTTAACTAATGAGTGTAAAAATTCTACTAAATCGGAGTTCAAACTTGTAAGATATTGTACCTTACTATTTAATACATTAATTTCATGCATTATAAGAGTACTCTCTTCATCATGATGTTGTGTGTCCACATCAACATCTTCTATTTCGGGATGAGGTCTTTCTACCCTATGTTTTCTTTCTATTAACTGTTTTCGTAAAGATTTGCGAATTGGGTCCATAATATATTTGATTTATATATAAATATACAGAAATAAGGATAATTACTTGATGTTTGAAACTACCCAGGACGAAGTGACAATAGTCGCTGCTCCTAATATAAATTGGAATGCTGGTTTCTTAAACCATTTAGGTTCTAGTTCTTTAGTTAAGTCTATGTATAAATCAATCCTTTGATTTAATAGTACTATATTCTCATTCAAGTACATTAAATGAATACTGTCTTGTTCGTTAAGTTTTTGATAGTTTGTGAGTTGAGTTTCGAGAAATGTAATCTCTAATTTTTGGAGACTATCATTTTGTTCATACACTTGAAAGAGGGAATCCATTTTAACCACTTCTTGTTCGGTAAAAGTATGTGTTTGAGTGAAGGCCCATACTGGGGTTAACAACATTAAAATTAGAATTAACTTTCTCATTATTTACTCATATTAAAGCCTAGTATTAATGATATTCTAGCTCCTGTAGGTTCTCCACCATCACCCCATGCAGATGATTTACCTGGCACAAATGCAATGTTTACTGGAAAGTTTAAGTCTCCTGATTTGAAGTTCTTTCCTATTGTAAATACCATACCAATACCTGACATTGATAGGTTAGGTCCTATTGCTGCTTCCATGCCATTTCCAGTTCTTATTCCTACTAGAGATGATACAGCTGGTAAGAACATTCCTTGTTCCATTCCACCTACAACTAATACCCATTCTACTAATCCTGCTACTTCACCATTGTCTACAAATCTTGTTTCCCATTGCCATCCATATTGAGATATGAATGCTATCTTCTGACCTTCAGTCCATACCTCATCATATTCAGTATATTCAGATGACCTATCATTGATAAAGTCTGCTGAACTACCATGTGTTAATAACGTGAATCCAATTCTCGGTCCTGCTAGTTTTTCTATCTGTGCGTTAGCTGTTAGTAATCCAAATGCTAATGCTAGTGTTAATAGTATTCTTTTCATTATTTTTCTTTTATCTATTGTTTTTATTGTGGTATCTTATCTCATAACCTCTAGTTGAGTGTCCATCATATTTTCTGTGATAGAATTCTGGATTCTTCATTACTCTCCAGAAACCATATAGATTACACATTTTAATTAATTTAATCATATTATTTTACCCTTATATGTTTTTTGTTATTTCTAATATACATCTGTCCTAACTTTACTTCTCCTTCTGTAAGTTCTCTTCCTAATAAGTCATATATTCTACGATCTGTAGGTATCGTTCTTTCAAATTCTTCTATTGCTAATGGATTACCCATGTTCATTAATACCCATGAATATGAAAATCCATCATATACTAATGAGTCGCAATCTGTACATATATAAGTTGCTCCCATAAAGTATATGTAAGCATCGTAACATAATTTAACTGTATCTGTTGGTAGTATATTGAAGAACGTTGATGGTGTTCCATTTGCTGAATAACACATCGTTGCATTACATGCTTGCCAAATCCATGATATTGAATCTACCATATTAGGTGATAATGATGAGTTTCCTGTTGCAGTTAATGTTTGAGATCCTGGTACAACTGAATATGATAATGAATCACAGTAACTTACTTGTGCTTGTGTTTGTAGTCCAAGCGTGACTAATACTGCTAATAGTATTCTTTTCATTTTTATTTTGTTTTTATTATTTTATTATTATTAATAATATACATTCCTTTTGGTAAGTCAATAAAATCACATTTCCATTCTCTACCTAACACATCAAATATTATAGGTTCAGCATATTCTGTTTTATTGATTTCATTTAATCCTACTGTGGTATTTTCTATTTGGAATATAACTTCTTCTTTGGCACCAAATTGCCCTCCTGTTGCTACTACAGTTCCATTACCATCTGTAATTGTATAAGAACCATTTCCATAAGTACAACAAATACCATCTCCATATGAATCTTCTATTGTAAATGTTACACATGTATTTGCTGGTATTGTTCCTGTGGTTGGTACTTGGGTCCAAGTACCATCTATGTAAGGACCTCCTGTCATATAAGTAACACTACCATCACCTATGGACCATGTTGTTTCTGAACCATACGCATCTGTTACTATATCAATAGTTAAATCTTGGTGTATGTTACTTTGTCCTAAAGTTACTTCTATATCTTCTTCATCACCATTTGGTCTAGTATCTGCTGTTCCGTTTGGCATGATTACTTTCGCTTTCCAAGTACCAGGTGTTGTAATTAAATAATTTATTGTTGTTGTTGTATGACCAAAAGGTTGTAAACTTCCTTGCCATTGTTGAGTATGTATTAAAGTTCCACTTGGGTCTCTTAACTCTATAGTTGATGAAGTTAGATTAACATAAGCGCTTGCGTTATATATTTCTACTGTTGCTTCGTTACCTGCTGAACAGATTTGCATCCCATGGTTTAATAATAATGTTGCGTCTGGATTTTGCCATTGGAACGCAGTTGAGCATCCTAATACGTTATTCCAAAATACCCACTTTTCGTTTCGTTGTATTTCTGGTGCTGTTCCCATTCCACAATGTAAGAATAATGTAGGATAACCTCCGAATGTATAATTACTTGCTACAGAGGCCCCTTGTCCATTTGGTCCTATTAAAGGATAAGGTGTACCTATAGTCCAGTTACCCTGGGAACCTGATCCTCCATTGAGTAATGATACAGATGAAGCGGCATCACCATCAATAAAGAATACCATAAATTCATCTGTTCCATTAGGACCAAAGTCATGATATAATTCTTCCATAACGCCACTTGTGTGCCAACCCCAACAAGGTCCACACCAATGAGCTGATATATCTACTAACGTAGCTTTATTAGTGAAATTAACCATGTCATATGATACTCCATTCATATCATTAGCGGTCCATGTTTGTGCTGTTAGTGTAAGAGTTATTACACTTAATAGTAATGTTAGTAGTTTTTTCATTTTATTTAATTCGGTTTTTTAATGACGTTGCTGCTTCTTTAGCTGTTTTCTTTTTCACTACTGGTTTCTTATTTCTAATTTCTTTTAGTTGTTTATCTGTTTCTGAGATTTTTTTCTTTGTAACTTTTTTTTCTTTTTTAATATTTTTAATCTTCTTCTGAACTTCTTTGGTTTTCTTTTCGTTACTCTTAATATTCTTTTTAATCTTTTTAATCTTTCTGTTAGAATTTGCATTCATAAACCAAACTAGACCAAGAATAAAACCTAACACTCCCACTATAAACTTCCAAGATTTTTTAATAAAATTCATAACTATACGTTTAATGCGTCTTCTATATCTTCATCAAAATTTTCATCATCCACATCGATGTCATCACCAGGTTGTGTAACAGGATCTTCAAAATCTCCTTCATTTTCGTCATATTCCTCCATATCCTCAAACTCAGCTGATGTTTCTTCTGACCATTTCTTAGCCCATCCGTCATAATAGGTCCTTAATTTCTCAAGTGTTTTTAGAGTGTCATCTCTTAGTTGTAATAAATCTGCACTTATATAACACCCCACTGTATCATCAAGAGAAAATACCCATTCCATTCTCTCTCTTACCAATTCTCCCATCCATTCTACCTTAGGTAAACCACCACTATCGTATATTCTAATCTTTCCAAATTTAACTCTATCAGAGATGGCTCTTCTAAAATCCTCTTCCTCTTTTTTTTGTTCTTGGGGTGTTAGTTCTCTACCTTCTTCTTCTTTAAGAAGTACTGTTCTTCTTTCCCTACTTTTCTTCAGTAAGTTTTTTATTTCGTCATATGAATTAATCATCTATATTTTCTTTTAATAATTTATTATCGATAGTTCCAAAATCAAATGATGGAGAAACATCTTTATACTTTCTCGAGAAATTACTTCTACTTAAGACTCCGTTGAACGATGGTGCATCTGTAAACATCACATTATGTGATAAAGAGTTTCGCTCAATTTTATATTTATCACATAAAATATCTACTAACTCCCCAACTGAATCCATTTGTTCTTTATTATAAGAAGCCCAAAAAAAGTATCCTCTCCATTCTTTTTTGAAAATGTCTATTCCTTTATAAATATTCCCAATCCAGTCTTTATACTTATTTGTGTTAGGATCTTTTTTTAACCATCCTTGGTTTACTATGTTTATAGTAATTGTTTCTTTATCCAATTGTTCTGATCCCATGAATTCTGAATGGTAAGTAGGGTTATAATGTTCATAAACTTCACCATTTGTATCTACACTAAAATGAGTTACTTTTTTATAAGTTCCGTTTCTTCTTAACTCCCATCCTCTAAAAAACTTCATGTCCCCACATAATGAGTTAGATAAAACTATCTTTCTTTTTTTATATTTTTCTGAATGGAAGTGTTTATTACTTAAACTATAACTATTTTTATCTATCTTCATTATCGATTACTTTTATAAGTGAGTATTGTATTAGGTGTACTATCTCTTTCTTTTAGTTGTTTAATTCGTTCTCTCTGTCTTTTTAATCTTAATTGTTGTTTAATAATATGTCCAGGGATTACCTCTTCTTTTTTGGTAATAGGTTCTATCTTAACTTCTGTTTGCTTAGTAGTTAAATCTAGTATCTGACCACCTTTCTGTTCATCATAATCTTCATAGTGTAATCCATCATTACCATTTTGACCTATGATATCCATTCTCTTATTAGTTACATCTTCTTCTTCTACTACTACTTCAACAACTTTAACTTCTGGTTCGGGAATAAAATCTTCAAGTTCATCAAATATATGTTCTACTGAGTAGGATGTGTTGAACTTCTTACCCTCTGGGGTAGACATTACTACCTTATTTAGATGTTCATTTCTTTTTTCAAAATAATCTTCTTCAGACTCTTCTGGTTTCTTTATTTGTGTAAATGCAAAATTGGTTGCTACTACCATTGCGATTGCTAGTGGATCGAATACAAATATAATAAGTAATAAGAACCAATTAACAACTACCCCCATGTCTTTACCAGTTGTTTCTGCTAGATATTTTAGTGGTCCTAGCTCTCTTTCATCTTCATTAGATATCTCCTTATTTAATAAAACTATATCAGTTGTTGAAATTGAATCTAATACTGCCTCTATTTTAATATTGATATTATCTCTATCTGTAATTGTGGTTTTTAATTCTGCTTGAAGTGCTCTTCTTGCTGAACTAGATGTTGTTGTAATTACCTCCTCAGCATTTTTATCATACCATGAAACTGAAGTTGGATTTGAAAGTGATATTCTTAAATCTGAAATAGATTTATTTATTTGTGTTTTCTCAAGTGTTAAATCTTCTTTCGTTTCTTGAAACCTAATTTGTTTTTGGTTAAGTATTGCAAGTGACTTGTCAAGTAACTCTGAGTGAGTTGCTGTTGATTGGTAAGCTCCAGATAAAAATCCATATATACCTCCTGATGTTATTATCATTAGAACAAAGACCGCGATTGCTAGGTAGGTTCTTAACCCTCTATTGATTGTGTCCCAGTATTGATATAGTAGAGACGCAACTACTAATTTAGCAAATTCTAATGATCCGGCCATTATAATTACTTGTGTACTTGCCCCCGCAAATAACTTACTTAATCCAAATACCGAATAGAACGCCGCGGAACCTGATACTAGTAATGCGGAAACCCCGATTAAAATAGGAAAGAGCATTTTTTTCATAATGTATTTATTTTACATATAAATATCTAATCTTCCATGAACCTGAATAGTGAGAATGAATTATTTCTTAATTTACGGATTGCCTTCTCTTTAATTTGTCTTATTCTTTCTTTTGTTAAACTATATTCTTCTCCTATAGACTCAAGAGTTTGACTTTCCCCAGTTAAACCAAAATATCTTCTTATTATGTCTTGTTCCCTATCTGACAAGATAGATAATACTTGATCTAACTCCTTTTTCATTTGTACTTCTTCATCTGGGCAAAAATCTGGAGGTCGACAACTATCATCTTCTATTAAGTCAATGAGTTCAGACCCATCATCGTCTATTTTTGTAAATAAAGAAGTTGTTGTCGGCATTGACTTAGCTGTAGAATTCTCTTTTATTCTGGCCTCCTCATCAAACGATGAAGCTTTTTGTAACTCTTTATATAATTTCTGATTGTCTGTTATAACATTTACTGGAACACGTATTGTTCTAGAATTTTCATTTAAGGATTGTGTTATTGTTTGTTTTATCCACCACACAGCATAAGAAATAAACCTAAACCCTTTTGTATGGTCGAACCTTAAGGCCGCCTTCATGAGACCGTGATTCCCCTCTGAAATTAAATCACTTAGATTCAGTCCTTTATTTTGGTACTGTTTGGCCACTGATATAACAAATCTTAAATTAGATGTTACCATTTTATCCATGGCGAGTTTATCTCCTTGTTGTATCATCTTAGCTAATTCAATTTCTTCCTTAGCCGTTAATAATGTTTCTTTTCGTACATCCTTAAAATACTTTGATATCGACTCTTCATCGTTACTTATAAATCTATTGCTCATAGTTACTTTCTTTTTTTATTATTAATACTCAATATTCGTGCCATGACGTTTCTTATGACATTTTGTCATTTACTTTAGTGGAATCTATTCTTTTATTGGCAAAATTAACATATTCCTCTATGTTATCAAAGCCAATCCACCCTCTTTTTAACTTTTTAGCTGATACTCCTGTGGTTCCACTACCCATAAAAGGGTCTAACACAAGATCCCCTTCATTTGTTGCTCCTTTGATAAGGTAGTCAACTAATGCTTCTGGATAAACAGCAATATGGTTATCGGAAATTCTTTTGGATTCTGAACCGATGTTTATTAAGGTAGATGGTAATGCTCCTTTTGGATTTGGTCCCCAATCTTTATATTCTACCTTATCATCCCCTTCTGTTCTATTATACCTTTTTTTAATTGGTTTTTTGAATCTCTTTAGAGATGACTCGCTATACGGTACTCTCATCTCATCTATATTAAAGGTAAAGTTATCTGTTTTTGCAAACCAAAAAAGGTACTCTATCTTATCACCAAACCTTTTTGGGTGGGATAGTCCTTTTCCTTTATTCCAAAATAATCTCTCATATAATTTAAGTGTTGTTGAGTCTGTTATTTTGTAGATAAGTTCATATACGTAAGGATCTCTAAATTTGTTACTAACTTTATCATTTATGTTTAATATAAAACTACCTGTTGGTTTCAAAACTCTCTCTATCTCTCTAACATGATCCATTAACCACAGAACATACTGTTTTACTGGTATTCCCTTACTCCCATCTACATATTTCTTCATGTCTGCATAAGGTGGTGAAGTTATAACCAAGTCCACTGTACTATCCTCTAAACTTAGTAATCCATGTATTGCGTCGATATGATGTACTTTATTATTTTTTACCATCTAATATTCTTTTTTGGTTATCGAGAAAATCTCTTTCTCTTTCGGTTAGTGATTCTAGTCCTTTTTCTAATATTTTATCTAACACATCATTTACTGTTAATTGTCTTTCTGGTAGACTCTCCAGATGCATTTTAAGTAGTTCTTTAAGAGGTGTCACTCCCACTCTCTCCTCTTCATTATCCTCTGCGTTATCAAGAGACTCTAAGTATTTGTTTTTAATTTTTTTTAATCTATCTTGGAAATCCTCCTTATTAAATTTAACATCTAGAAAAGCGTCCTTTAAGTTTTGTTCCATCTCAATGGAATATTCCCCATCTAGTGCAAATAAGAATAATGACTGGATTTCTTCCTCTAAATACTCGACTAGAATATCTTTAATGTCATCAGCCTTCTCCTTACTTTCAAAATGATATATACCATATCCATTTCCTGTAACAAACCTTATATCTGTACTAACCTTTTCTAAATCTGCTAATGTTTCTAATACAAATTGTTCATCCGCGAAACCAAAAACAAATAAAATATATTTTTTCATAGTGTGTTGTTTTATATAGGACAAATATACAAATAAAATTAGATTCTACAAATATAACTAATGTTATCTTTTTTTGTAATTGTTAATATTTTTTCTGACCAATCTTTAACCATATCATTATGTGTTATTAGCATAACTATCGGAAAATATTCTTTTACTTTACTAAAGAACTGCGATACCTTTTCGAGATTCTCGTTTGAGACTTTTCCTAAAACCTCATCTAATACAATAATATTCGGTTTGGGTAAACAACTGATTCTGGTTAGAACACACCTTAACGCTAAGGACGATAAGGTTTTCTCAAATCCACTACCAGCAGATAAAGGTTTAATAATGTCTAATTCTCTATCAATCATATGAAACTCCACTTCTTTCTTCTCATTAAGTTCTAGTTTAATGTCAAACTCTGTCGTGTCGCAGAGTAGCCTCTCTAATTCATTGTTAATTGACGGGATTATATTGTTCATTACTATTTTACCTATACCGTTCTTACCTACCATTTGAATATATACCCTAAATACATTATCTATTTCTTCCTCTTTCTTAATGGTATCGATTATCTTCTTATTCTGATTAAGACTGGTAGTATCGGTTGTTATTTTGGCGTTCGTAGAGGAGATTTTAGTAAATGACTCGTCTCTCTCTAAAGATTTTTTACTTTTTCTATAGTTAGTATCAACAATTTTTTCCTCAAGGCTTAGGTTATCCTCAATAGATTTCAAATTTAAGGTATATCTCTTTATTGTTAAGTCCTTTCTTTCAATTTGGATATCCCACCTTTCTAAGTCTATTTCTATTCTACTTAAAGTTATCTTAATTTTCTCCACTTCGTCAAAGTTACTTTTAAGTTTTTTTTCTTTCTCTAATCTATTCTGTGCATCGCTTAATTTCTTATTATCTTGTTTTGTTTGATTCCTTAATTCCTTAATACTCTTTTTAACTTCTTCCACCTCTTTACTATGGTCAATATCGTCCATCTCTTTTTTACATAGTGGACAAAATTTATTACTTTCTAGACTCTTAATATGTTTTTCTTTATTATTTATCTCTGCATTAGTTTTAACTATCTCTATTTCTATCCCTTTTTCTTCATTTAGTAGAGTTGAGTAGTTATCTATATCGTATTTGGTGTCTCCAATTTTGTCGATCTCCTTATTTCTTTCTTCATATAAGATACTTGCTTCCGATATCTTTTTCTTTAATTTTTTAATCTCTTCTTCAATTTCATAAGGTTTAACTTTTATTAAATCCTCATCTATTTTAGTTCTCTGAGAGATATACTCTTCTTTTTCTTTATCTAATGAAATTATTTGTCGTTCTTTCTCTTTTAAGATTTCATTTTCGTTAAATTTAAGAACCTCCAATTCTTTTATATCCTTTTGTAGGTTCTTATTTTCGTTTCTTAGTTCTTCTGTGTCATAAAGATTCATCTTCAAAGTCTTGTTCCAATTAGAGTACATCTCTTTTACTATTTTTTCCTTATTCTCTAATATCTCTAATCCAATAAACTTTGACAGTATTTTACCTCTTTCGGTAGGCTTCGTGTCAATTAAATTTTCAAGATTGGAGGCGGTAGAGATTATGGTAGACATAAAATCATCATAAGTTCCAATACTTTTTCTAATTAACTCATCTGTCTCTCTCCTTTGTTCCCCTTCAAGATTCAATACTGACCCATCTTCCATAATCTTCTGAAATCTTAACTCAGTTTTAACAGTCCATTCTCCTTTCTTAGTTTTTTTACGTATTATCCCTCTCTCAATAGTGTATTCCTCATTGTCTATAATTAAATGACCCTTAACTCTAACCCTATCTTTATTGGAGTATTTGTTGAATATCTCTATGGTTTTGGAAGTACGTGTAGTGGTGTTAAATAATAAGAATAATAATAGGTCTAAACAGAATATCGTTTTTCCTCCGAAATTTGGTGGATCTGACGACACAACAGTAATTCCTCCTAATTTAGAATAATCTACCACATTCCCTTCTCCAAAGGATAAAAAATTGTCAAACTCGATTTTTTTTATCTTCCAGGTTCTATGTCTATAATCAATATCTCGTTCCTGTTCTAGTTTTTCTTGTACTTTTGTATTAAGGTCTAGTAGTCTTTCCCATTCTATCGTATGGTTAGTTAAACTAAGCCACGAAGCAAATAACTTCTTCTGGTAGTTATCATCCATTATATTCTCCGAAATATCTATTTCTACTTTACCTGTTTTCTCATTAATTTTTGTTGGTTTGAATATTAGGTTAACCTTTTTAACCCCATACTTATTTTTGAAATAGGACTCCACCTTCTTTCTTTTCTGTTGGGTATAGTTTTCCGCTTTGTCTTCCCAAAAAATTCTTAGGTTGGCCTTGTTTGGTACTTTAGTCATCATATAAATTTTTACCTAGATTGGATCCCTTTAGGAAGTCCCCTCTCATTAGTCTTTGTAAAGGACCATTACGCTTTTCTATCTCTTGTTGTAAACCAGCGACCTGAGTTTTATAAAACTGAGTCTGAGAACTTAACGTTTGTATTTGTGTATCTTTCTCGCCAGTTATCTCTTCTAAATTATTATATTCTTTCTTTAGTTTATTTATCTCTGTAAGAAATTCCTGTAGTTTAATATCATCTGTTATTGGAACTTCTATTTCTATAATCCTCTCAATAATTTTTTCTACCTCTATTACTTTTTCTACCACTTCTTTTTGTCCAATGGGGGTTGGTCCATATTTTTTAATATTAAACCCAGATATAAAACAACTATAAGCTTCTTTATTTACATCTTCTAATTCATTAATTTTACAAAATTTTTGGAATTCTTCTTCCAATTCTTCTAATATCTCTATTTTCATACTAATTTTTCTTTTTCGTTTTCTATGTCTTCTATAGAACTAATCTTGAATGTGTAAAACCCCCATTCATTCTTTATATCCTTAAATGAGTATTTGTCTTTCTCTAAATCTATTATACAAAAACCATGTTTATTTATACTTTCACCAAAGTTCTGTTGTATTAATGACCCTACCATGATGACTGGTCTATTATTTACTTGTAATACTTCTCTTTTATGAATGTCGCCACATAAAGTCCAATCCAGTCCTTCAAATATACTAACTTCTTGTCCATCTTCAAACTCGTACCCAACATCTGTTTTTAGTCCCAGTATCGGATCATGATACAAACCGATATGTTTTTTATCTGGATGTTTCTTTTTAGACTCTTCTATCTGAGGTCTATCAGAACCTGTCATTTGAGAAAATACACACCATATTATGTTCTCATCTTCGTGACACCCAGTCTCTTTATAAAAAAGAATATCTCTATTATATAAAGACTCAATAAGGGGTGAGAGAGCATCCATTCTATCTAAATTATTAGCCAAAAAGTCATGATTTCCTAAAATAATAACTGTTTTACAAATATTCGTACAGTCATTCAACATTCTAATAACAAAACTAACAAGTTCTGGTGTCATCTGATTTTTAGAGTGAACTAAATCACCAGCTATCACTATTCTAACCTCATCACTAGATAATTTACGTTTTTTAATATCTTCATTAATATTTTTATATAGTTTATCTAGAGTAATTTGGTACTCCTCGTGTCTCTTAAAAAGTCTTATATGAATATCTGCTATGTGATATATTACTTTTATCATTACCTTTTAGTTCTTAACATTACTTTAATTTCTTGTGTATAGTCGTGGCATTTTATTGGGAAATATTTATCATTTTTTTCATTAAACCATACGATGTAATTATCCCCCAAATCAATATTTGTATTTCTTGTTATGATATATTTGTATAAAGATAACTGTAATGAATACGTATTTAATTCACAAACATCAAGATGGGATATTGGTTCTTTGAATTGTTGCCATCTATTTTTTTTATCTATTTTCTTATTAGTTTTCCAATCCCATATTTCTAACTTACCCGATTTTTCATTGAAGAATAGTTGATCGACCATTCCACAGATACCAAGTTCCTTATCGCCTACAACTAATTCAGCCCTAATCGGTATCAATTTACCATATGATTGTTTATAGAACTCCTCAAAAAGAATCACTATTTTATCAAATCTTTCTTTAACGTCATTTCCCTCACCTAAAACATTATTAATCTGTTCTTGTGGAAATGGAAATATTCTATTGGTTAGGTAATTCTCGGCGTACTCATGAAATGCCGTCCCTTTCTCTGTTGAGGTGAGTGCTTTATTCTTCCACTCTGCTAATATTTCTTTTTGTGTTATACCTCGTTCTTTGGCCTTTCTTTTAGACCAATATTCTTCATCAAATTTTTCCTTAAATTTTCCAATGAATGTAGTGACGGAGGTTAGTTCTTCTCCATCTATATAATACTTGTGTGGCTTATCATAGTATTTGATATTGTTGAACTTAGCCAATTCTCTTATTAATTCCATTATAGTGCGCTTTCTTTTAATCTACCTGACGATAATAAAATTTTCTTTAACTCTGCAATCCCATGATTTTTAACGATGTCTGCAACATCTGTATCGTTAGGAACTTTTGTTAAAAAAACTCTTTCTTTTAATTTACCACCATCTAATTTTTTATATAATTTTATTGCATCATTCCAGGCGTCCGAATCTAGAACAATGAATATTTTCTTAGTTAATTTTTTGTATATAACTTCCCATAACTTATCACTCATAACCTTACCTAACATTGGTATCGAATTGGGTATAAATAAAGAGTCGAAGACCCCTTCCACTAGAAATAGATTTTTATTCCAATCTATTTTGTCTTCGTTAAATATTATATCCTCTTTTGAAGTTATTGGATTAAGGTACTTCATTTTATGATTAACATAACTTCTACTTATAAAGTAATTTAGTTCGCCATACTTATCGTAGGAAGGTATAATAACTCTTCCTGAATATTTGCCATCTTTACAAAACCCAATCCTATTTTGAGATATTATCTCTTTGGTTATTGCTCTACTATTAAGATATTTAAGGACTTTTATTGTCTGGTAGTCTTTTTGATTAATATTAATCAGTGATAGATACTCTTTAGGTAGTCCAATTTTTTCAGTCACTATATTAGCTTCTGAATATTCAAAATCACTACCATCTATTAAAGAAAAATATCTTTCTTTTGTTTTCTTAGGTGCATAAATATTCATTAGCTTCCTAAGACTCCCATGGGTTCCATGAGTCTCGCTACAAGCCCAACATTTATACACACCTAGGCGATAGTTAACCTCAAAGTTACCTTTACCATCTCCTTTATTTAGTCCTTTTATATCTTCAGAACAAATAGGGCAATCATAACTAACTTGTTGTTTACCTTCGTTAGACTTCTGTCTTTCTCCTAAAATTTCGTCTAATATGTCTAATATGAATTCATTCGCCATGTGTTAAAGATACGAATGTATGGGAAATTTGTCAATTAAGACCAGATACCTTTCTCTCTCATATGTCCCAAGACGCAAGCATAAGCGTCGGTCATATCAAAGGATTCTTTTTTAAGTGTTTGGTTTCTAGTGTAAAGCCACACTATTTGTGGTTCTAAATTAGCAACTTTTTCCCAAACAATCATCTTTTTATCTGCTTTAGTATCGTGTCCCCCGAATAAAACTGGTTTTAACCCTTCTTTTCTAGATTTCATGAGTTCAGGAAAGGCAAACTTGCGTGAATTATATGTTGAAATATATTCTGGTAGAACTCCTAGTTCATCATAACATATTTTAGAAATCATTCCATTATATCTCAGAAGGGTACCAACCGTATTCACATTGTTGCTTCTTAAAAGAGGTTCCTCAATTATAATTGTATTAATTTTTAACTTTTTGTATTTTTCTATAAACTCACCAAAGATATTAGCCTTTTTAATTAATTCACCTACTTTTGTTTCTGGTTTTGGTTTCGGACGTGGTGTAATATGAGTTAACTCTAATAATTTACCATCTATACTAAACAATGCAATCCCTATTGTTTTAGTAGAAACATCCAAACCTAATACTGTACCTTCTTTTTCCATGGGGAAAATATAAGCAGGTTATCTCTTTAAGTTAAGAGTTGCCGTCATAAATTGTGTACCTGTTTTGAGAATTGGAGCGTCTGGTACTGCTACCCCTAATAAATTATGGTTATTATCCCATAAACCTATCTTAGTCACATATACCGCAGCATTATTTGGTCCTTGGTCTCCATATTGTTCTACCCACGTTGGATTCGTTGAAGTTGTCCACCCTCCTGCTTCTGCAACACATGTTACACTTTGTATATAATCAGTACTTACTGTTCTAAAGGAAGTTGACGCCGAAACTGCTGTTGTTTGTCCACCAGCACTTTCAGTCCCCCCAGTAAAATATACTGCGGTAAATGGACTTCCACTATCTGATTGTCCCGCCCAATTACCTGTATTAGGTTCTGGCCAAGTTCTACCAACAGAATCCACTCCCACATCTACTGTCCCGGGTCCTGAATAAACACCATCCGATGGTGTTACCCAACCTGCTCCTGTAACTGTTCCTGCTGTTAAAGCCATTGCATTAACAATAAAAGGATGGGTTATAGCACAGAATCCGGCATCTAATCTACATAAACCTACTGGTACATCAATTATATCTCTCCCCGAAATATTAATAGACTCATAGTTAAATGGATCTTTACCGTCTTTAT
>Ga0209709_10001983_pt1 | contig 18306 bp, 10 predicted proteins | sample ArcticOcean_MG_C_2_FD_187435 | JGI IMG/M metagenome (GOLD analysis project Ga0209709, IMG submission 187435) | Marine microbial communities from western Arctic Ocean - ArcticOcean_MG_CB4_136 (SPAdes) (version 2) | ecosystem: Environmental > Aquatic > Marine > Oceanic | place: Arctic Ocean... | reverse complement strand
CCAGCGCCGCCTGCGACGCGGACCCCACGTGCGGCGCCATCCACGACTATCTATGCGACGGGAACGGCTTCACGATGTGCGACGCCGTCGACGACGCGGGCGCGCCGCTGGAGTTCGTTGCATCGTCATCGCATTGCTCGTACCGTGCCGAGTCTGTGTTCCCGGACATTCAGACCTTCAATCGCTATGTCAGCGGCAGCGACACGCTCGGGTTCGATACCCTGGTTTACAATGACGCGTGCGGACCAGAGTTAACCGCCTGTCGCGCGAATCGCGGGTGTTCGTGGGTGTGGAACAAGACGAACGCCTTCGCGAAAGACCACGAGGTGTTGTTTCGCGACTGCGTCGACCTCGTAAGGACAAACAATGCGAGGTGGGTGTCTCTGGAAGCGAATCCCGTTTACGCGTCACTGTCCGACGCGTATGCATGTGTGAGAGATTTCGAAGATACGGCCTTGGGCGCCCCGTACGTCGCATTCGACCACCTCGCCTGCCCGAGTGACGCGCATGGGGGGCTGCTAACATGGGCAGAGGCGATCGGGGCGTGCGATGCAAATCCAGCCTGCTCGGGTGTCTACGGCGACTGGAGGATATCGGACGACCAACGTTTTCAACAGTGTGTCGGTTCTGACGGTCCGGCACGACTCGAATTCCGGGCGGACCTCGACCCCTCTGCAATCACGCTCCCATCATTTGCCACAATGTACGTGAAACGAATATACGGAGGACTTAGCCACATGCCTCTTTCCGCTCCCGCCGCCGCCGAGGCCGACGCGCGCGACATGATACCGCGGAGCGCGCCGTTATTCGGCTCCGCATGCGTCGCGGAGGCGGTCGATTGTGCGCGAAACGAAACCTGTGCCGAGTTCACGCGACTGGTTCGGCGGAACATGTGCCTCGAGGGTCGGGAGGCCCCCTCGGACGTGCTCGGTCTGCTGCTCCATCATAAAGTTGCAACGATCAAGGGCGTGCATTGGTTCGCGGGCGAGGGGGGCGAATCGTGCGACGAAGTTTGCGAAGCACTTGGAGCCGTGTGCAACGGCGATTCCGTGCTCGACATCTCTCAAGAAGAATTCCTGCAGATGATGGAGCGCGCGCCTGGCACCGCCGCCGGTCGCTGGCACGGACTCGCCGATGGTATCATGGCACACACCGCCGTTGCGGCCAACTACTGTGGCGATTGGACGACACACAGCACCGCTCCAAGTTACGAAATCGGCTTTTATCCACCAATCGAATGCTCGTGGCTCCAAACCATGCCCAACAGACCCAATTTTTGCCGCATGGGGCGTTACGAGCGTGCTCGCTTTTGCCCGTGCGAACCCGCGAACAACGCCCCCGACGACGGTCTTCTTGGGCGGTGCGATCTACACGCCTACTCGTACTTGGGGGGGCGGGCCTTCGACGCGTTGGACGCTGACGAAAGCAACGGCGTGCAGTGGGTTCTGGGGGGGGCGGGCGAATCGTGCAACGTTGCATGTGCGGCGACCGGCGTCATCAAGACACAGGCGAGCGGCCAGCTGGAGGACGCCGATGTGTGGAATACATGTGTAGAAGCGGCGTTCGATCGGTGGGACGAAAGTGACGGGTCGTCTGGGGTATTCGACTCCGCGAAGCTTGCTACCTTGTGTCGCGCGGCCGGTCTGAGGTGCGGCGACTTGTCGCCCGAAGAAAGTGCCCGGCAACCGTCGCAGGCTTGCGCCTGTACTCAGGACGGGATGAGTGGCGACGAAGACACGGAGAGAATCGGGTGTTCCGACGACGACCTTTCCGGGATCTCCGGCAGCGGGCGGCGTACATGCTACGTCAACGACCCGTCGGCGTGCGGTGAAGAGAAAGAGGAAGATGATACTAGTCTGACCACCGCGACCGGCAGCAACGGCGCCGCATGGCGATATTGTGACGATGGGGATTTGGATACGAACGCAACGGAATTCATGACCGAATACAAAAAGCCGTGGCTGGCGGCGCCTGGTATTGTCAGAGGTAACAGCAGATGGGCCAAGACTCACCCAACGACCGGAGCGACATTTGGCCGCCCAACGACCTCCCCCTCGACAAGCCGCTGTGCCGCCGACCCGAGTTATGAGGAAGGGGATACGACCTTCACCAACGGGCGTCGCTTTTGCCCGTGCGAGTACAACTCAAGACCCGTGGGTTGGCACCACAGGTTTGATTTCGAGGCGTGGGAGCCTGTCATCAGCGCCGACACGTTTGCAGCGTCTCCCGAGTTCCAAAACCTCGTCGTGTGTGGGTTGATGCACGACGTGGAATTCGAATGGGACACCGTCGACCAACCGTCTCGGGGGGGCGACGACACGCGCAATGCTGCCAATATCGGCGCCGGCGGTTTGGGGCGGGCCCGCTTGAGGAATCGCGTTGAGTCTTATTTCACACCCCCGGCGTGCAACCCGGATTGGGACGCGAATTCGATGGACAACCCATCGTTTACTCCCGAGCGGATCGTCGAGGCGAGGTTGTATTGCCACGTACTAGCCGCGCTTGGACGAGAGCCGGCTGACCAAATTCGCGCAATTCACACCCAACCATACCCGACGTTGGACATGTGTGCCGTCTGGAGACCGCCCACCACAAACAAGACAGTTTTTGCACCGGGTCTTACACTCGCGGGGTTGTTAGCGCACGACACACGAGTGCACGCGGGGTTCGACGTTGGAACCGGGGGGCCTGGGCTCACCGGGCTCCCCACGTTGCCGTTGGAACCAACGGCGCCACACACGGCAGGGTCGATGTATGCACTTGCAGCAGCCGCTCCAGGGTTTGTGCCGGCAATTTTTGCGACGGACCTTCTGAACAGGTGGCAATACGGCAACGCCACATCGGCCGGGCCGGTTCCCACTCGCGACGCGGGGTTGTTTTCGTTTTACCGGGGCGTTGTGTGTAGCAGGCATCTTGGAGAGCCGTTTGCGGGAGATTCGTTTTCGCCCCCACCGCCCATCGCCGCGGCCTGCGGGTGGGAATGTACACGCGGCTTCGGCGACAACACGGCGGAAAAGCTTGTTGCGTATTACGGCGAGGCGAACACGTGGGCGCTTAACAATGTCCGCGACGGGTCCCACCTGTTTGCGTTGCTCGACATTGCATTTGAGGATAGCGTGGGTCAAGACACGTGGGGGGTGTGGGTCCAACAGCTCGGTCAGCTTACAAGCACGGTTGGCATGTTCGCCAACTTCCCTTGGGACGGAAAAAACAAATTTCCCGTCGACAAACTTCAATTATCACATGTCACCAGCATCCGTTCAATGTTTCGCGGGTCTCTCATCGGCGACGTTGACACTTCGCAGTGGTCGGTTTCCAACGTCGTTGACGCAGGGTGGGCGTTCTATAATGCCTCGAAGTTCACATTCTCGAAAACAGTTAACAGTCGTGGCTGGAACACAAGTTCCATGACAACGATGGAGGGGATGTTTGCTATGTCGGGGGTTTCGTGTGAAGCGTCGTTGAACTCGATGCTGCCAGGGCTCCAAACGCTCAACGTCCAAAACTTTGAGTTTATGTTTTACAACGCAACAGAGCTGGATTGCGCGCTGGGTCAGTGGGAACTGCAAACTGCCACAAACATGAATCACATGTTTTCAGGGGCGACGTCGTTCACAGGGCTCGGTCTCCAGAGATGGGAAGCACCCGTCGGCGTGCAAGCGGACATCGGGTTCTGTCCTACGACATTAAACTCGTGTCGTCGCGCGGAAATCGAGACCGCGTGGGTGGGAGTAGGTGCGCGGACCAAATTGTGTTCCGCGGGGGGGGCTCATAATGCGATCGAACGCCCGGTGGTGTTCTTCACAACGGAGGCGTGGGTCGACGCCTGCAGCGGCGACACGCTCGTCGATTTTCTGAAAGAAAACGTTGAACACAATGCCCCGTGGCAAAAAATGATTGATTGGCAAGAAAGCAACTTCGCGGTCGGCGAAGTGCTGGATAACGGCGACACTTATGACGAAGACACCTTCGACTGCATGTTTGCCGCCGGCGACGACGAACACTATTACCCCGGCAATTCAGCATTGTGGGGCGACGCGTTGGTTGCATCCGCGGCAGCTGCAGGCTGTTGCGCCGCCGACAACACGACCGGTGCCGTGTGCAGCGCAGACCTATGTGACGATGACGGTGCCATGGATGAATCGTCAAACACCAATTGCCAATGGGTGTTGGACGATTGTCCATTGGGGCAGTATCGGGACAACGGGGGTAGGGAGTGCATCGAATTTACAGGTGGTGAATACGGCACAAGCGATGACCGACGACACCCCCCCGCTGGTAAACACTGCATCACGTTACCAGAGGACAACGCCACCGAGGGCGGCGTTTTCCCCCTGTGTGCCCGCTCCAGGGGGGAGCACGACATTGCCAGTGGCGGTACCGACCCGTTCGTCGATATATGGCGAATGGAGGAGGGGCAGAAAATTCAAATAGACTTGGCCGCACACCTTGAGGTGTCCGGCGGCGACCCCGACAACACTGTTGGTTACGTGACACGGCAACCATCGCCGGAATGGAAGCGTTGCAGCGCCGGGTCTGCGGCCGCCCCCCGGATGCCTTCTTGCGTACCGATTGAATACTCTTCCACAGCAGGAAGCGCGGCCGCCGCCGCATCGATTGAATACTCTTCCACAGCAGGAAGCGCGGCCGCCGCCGCATCCGAGACAGGTATATCATACAAATGCCTACTTTTCTCCACCGACATTGGTGGGGAAGAAAGCTCGGATTGTCGATACGTAATCTCCGTTGCCCCGAAAGGGTGGAAATACGGCGGCGCCACAAACCCGGCGGGGGCGAGCGCATCGCCCTCCGCAGTGTTTAAATGTCCACAAGATCACAAATGCATCATCGCGACAACGACTGATAACGCTGATAACGCAACCGGTCGATCTGCTTTGAACGACTATGCGTTCCGCGCTAACTTGGGCAGCGTCGAGACTACCGAATGCACAGCAAGCTACTCCAATGCGGGATTCGGCGGGTGTTACACCGCCGCCGACGACGACGGTGGTTGTCTTGTACCGTTCGCCGGGGCGGGCGCGTCGATTCCCGCGAATCTGCGACGATTCCCGCGTGTGACATCGAGGCAACCTGGCGACGAAGAGGCGCCAACACACTGCTCGCCATTGCAATGCTATGCGAGCGTTGGGGATTTCGCAGCGCGATACAGTTGTCGACAGTTCATCGGACGACTATCAATAACAAGTAAGATGCTAGACTCGATGTCTAGTCTGGAGTTCGACGACGTACACTTCCTGACAAGCACTTTGATCGAAGACCGCTGGGACTTTTGGGGCGGCGTTGCCATTGGCGCTCGGCTGGCGATCGTTGCATTCCAAAGCAATTACTGGGATATAGCAGAACGTATTCGGATCGTTTTCAGTGACCCGGCCGAGGTCACGACCGCGTTGGCGCTGTACAACGAGAATGCCGCAGGCACCCCAAACAGGCGAAGAATCAACAAAACCCCAGTTGTGTCGGAATGTTTCGCACAGTGTTTATGGGCAAGTTCGTGTGCCGACGAAGAGACGCTAGCAAGAGTGTTTTCGCGCTGCGTTGGCGTTGAAGGGCCAGCATCAGCTTTGGACAGCCGTCGTTTTTTTGCCCGCGACAAGAACCAACACTACGCTTTAAGCTATTTTGACGGTCGGTCGACAGAGGGTGCGTGGGGAGCGTGCTCCTTGGAAGAGGGGACAGGCAAATTAGCGAGCGGTGTTCGACACACTCAATACGCATACGACACCGAGCGGTACGTTGTAACTCCTGGAGATATGTATACCCCCATCCTCGTCTTCAACCTGCTGTCTTGGTCGGTTTGCACAGCGAACCTTTATTCCTGGCCGTTCGCAATGTTCGCGGCCGAGTGGACTATCGCGGGACAGTCGCTGGTGTTGGCGGCCGTGCCATGCACCCAAGTGGTGCTGACTATATGGCCCTTTATCATTGCATCTCTTACGGACGCAAATGCCGGCTTCGTCGTGGCTGTTGCACTTGTTGTGTCGCCGGTGGTGATGTGGATGCGCATGGTCCCCATTTTACTTTCCTTCGTCTCCAACGCTGCGACGTGTTTTTACAACACCACATCGGCATTATTTGACGGTGCCGCGGGGACGCCGACTGCGTCGCGCTTGAAACAAGCCGTAGCTGGGGCCGTGGGGCGGGTCGTACCGGGGACGACGGGATTCGCCGGTATGGCGAAAGGGCGCCAGGGGGGGGGCAACGACGCCCCCCAACCTGTCAACGTTGTATCTTGGGGGGCTGCGTCTTTGCGAAGGCGCAGATGAGTGCCTTTCTCACGGCCACGAACACGCACACAACAAACGCAACGTAGCGCAGTGGGCACATTGTACTCGGCCACTTGTTGGAATTGGCTCGCTCAAGCATGCCGCGTACTTAAGCGAGTACGCAATGCTACAACATAAACCATGTATGCCGCGACGGCCGTGCGCCACGACCCAGCGCCGATAGAACACGCCCGCAATATGCGCGAGTGGTGTGGGTAATATCGAACAATACACAACCACATCGGCAGCAGCCACATCGCATACCACGAGGCCGCCACCCACTCTAATTGTGGACATTTTCTGCCGCCGCGTGCCCGGCGAAGGTCCGCTGCGTAGTATAGCAGATTACCCAGGAACCCCGTCATAAACACCGCTGGTAGGCCAGACGACGTCGTCGGCGAAAGCTGTCCACACCACCAGGCGCCGCCGTTGAAAAGGTGGTGCGTGTAAAACAGCACAGCCCGCCATCCACTCTCTTGGAACGCTATAAGTTCGACTGTGTCGGCAAGCATCAACGCCCCGTACTGCGTGAATGCGCCGGCATCTGGGGCCACGTTTCTCAACCCAAGCAGTGTCGACCCCGCCTGTAGGGCTGCGAAAGCCAAACCAGTGCTGCTGTCCACAACGCGTTTTTGACGTGCAAGCGCTGCGCTGTGACCGTATATGAATCTCTTGCCGGCGACGCCGAGCTTCGCCGCCGTCAACGCCGCGGTCAGCGCCACCCACGCGACGGGCTCGCGCGGAGCGAAGGCGGTGGGTTGCGCTGGGTCGTTTTCAGCCATGACGGGCTCGCGCGGAGCGAAGGCGGTGGGTTGCGCTGGGTCGTTTTCAGCCATGACGGGCTCGCGCGGAGCGAAGGCGGTGGGTTGCGCTGGGTCGTTTTCAGCCATTTTCCACCGGTCTTTCCACGTGTCCAGCTGTAACGAATTTACTAAATGTGCGGAGAACGACGAAGCCTTGTGGGCCGTCTTGTGTTTAAATGTGTCGACGTACAGACCTGCTTAAGTGTACAAATGTCGCAAGTGCGAAGATGCGTCTCCCCACCCGCGCACCCGTCGGCTCTGCTGGCGACACCGTGCCCGCCCATAATCCGGACGCAGGCTCTGTGCGGTGGGATTAGAGGCACCGGGCTGGACACGCAACACCTCGAAAAGGCATCGCGCAGCATTTTGGGCGCCTTCCCATTTGCGGATCCCGCAATGAACAGTAGAAAGCAGGGGGGGAGTGGTCGCTGTTGGATTTTCGCGGTGACCGCGATCGTCGAAGACGCGCTGCGAATGCGCGGTATTACAAAAATCCCTCAACAACTCGCACCGGAGCCGAATGCCGTGGTGCGAATGACCCCCGCGGCGACCACAAAACAAAAAAAAAAGCAAAAAACAAAACAAAACAATGCAATTTCGCGAGTGCACACGTATTACTGGGACCGGTTTGAACGCATGATGCTCCGATTCCACTTGGCAGAAGGGATGCGCACGTCGATGGACGACGCGTGGGATAGCGACTGGGCTCTCGCAAAGCACAAACCGTGTGGTCGGCGACGTTCCGAGCCGTTGTCGTCGTCGCTGCCGACGAGCGCGGAGCTGCATGTCTTGTACGACGAACAGATGGCGGGCAGCAACGGGAGACAGCCAGCGAACAGTGAAATATTCGAACACTGCATCAAGGAGGGGCTGGTCGACGGGGGTCAGTGGCACTTCGCGATGAACATTTTGGAAAAATACGGCATTGTCTTCGACACGGAAATGCCAGAAACGTACAACTCGCAACACACGAGCGAATTGAACAGACAACTGCAGGAGTTGTCTGCGGAGTATATCGCCATTATCTTGTTTTCGGCCGAACCTCCTTGTGGGGATTCTTGTCATAATGGCAAAAACGACGACGCCCACAAAAGGACAGCACGTTATGTCGCTTCCACGATGCGCGAAGAGTACGCGATGAAGACCCGCGCGCTTCTGAACATCGCGCTCGGCACCCCGCCGGAGGCAGTGTCGTATTGTTTTCCAGCGCCGCCGCCACTGCCGCCCCCAGCCCCGGATTGGTTGCTCCAACCCAGCCAAGCTGTGGTTGGGTCCAAATACATGGCGAGGACGGGAGAGTCGCCCACTGACATGTGGCACCAGGTTGCAGACGACCTGCTTTCCCACGTGTCTCTGGTCGACTTCAATCCGCCCTCTCACAGCGAGAAACCTCTGTTAACAATCCGCGGCAACACGAATATACTAGACAGCGAGCGCGTAGAACTGTTCGTGAAGGCGCCGATGGAGACGATCTTAAAAGCGGTCGAGATGGCATTGTACAGCACGGACCACGCCTCTCGCGCCGGGGAGAGCGGGTTCGGTGCACGCGTCCCAGCGAAGACAGAGTCGCGGGCGACTGGTGGAATGGGCGTGTGGTTCGGGTGTGACGTTGCGCAACGGCTGGTGTGCGCCCAAAAGCAGGCGGGGGCGCGCGCGCCCAACTTCGACATGTGTTTGGCACGTGGATACGACTTTGCCCGCCTTGCCGGGTTGGGACACGAAGACGGAAAAAGGAGTGCGGAGTACAGAGATCTCTTCAGACGCTACGCGGCAGTGGCATTGAATGCGGAATTGCTCAAACAACAAGGTGATGGTGGCGGCGGCGAAAACTCTGAAAGAATTAGCGCGCTGCGCAATGGTCTGCTACAAATGAGTCCAGTTTCTCTTGATTTTGCCGGAACGCGGATGCCTCGTGGAACCATTTCGGAAGAATCGGTCGCAAAGTATTACAGCGGGTCGGACCCACACTCAACATATAGCGGGGCAGCGCTGGGTAAACTAGACGCCCTTCGCCTCAACGGGGAAAGCAACTCCCACGCAATGGTGGTCCGCGCAGTCTCGAAGGGCGAACACGAATGCAGCGCAAGCGAAGGGCGGTTCTTACTTATGAATAACAGCGCGTGTTCGTCGCGGGTATTGGTCGCAAGCGAAGAATGGTGTGTGCGGTATGCTTGGCAGGCTGTTGTGCCAGCATGGGTGGTCAAAACGCTTATCAGACAAGGCAAGTTGCCTGCCGCCGCACATGCGGCGTGCACACAGCGGCGATCCCCGCGCCGCCCCGGCGAAGCGGGGTCTAACCCCGGCGAAGCCGGGCTTGCAGCCGCCCCCCGGGCGGTCGAAAACCGCGACGTCCAAGAGCTGGGGGCCACACACCCGCTTGCGATTCTTGCGTAGTCACGGCAAAGCAGCAACTCCCATTTCCCGCCGGTTATGAGTGCGGGCTTGTTTTGTTTTCACAAAGGGGCGCCCTCGTATATACCTCCCCAGCACAGCACCTACACTACTTCCAGCGTTGTGCACATCTTTGAAAGATTGAAAGTCGGCCGCCTCGACGCTGTGGTAATTGTACGTCGCCCCACTCTTCAATGTTGCCGTCAGCACGTTCGTATTGGGGTCCCAGTCCAAAAGCGCTGCCCAAGAGCTGCGCGCGCATCGAATTGTATGTTTCTGTTGTTTATTTTTAGCAGTGTGCGGCGCGGAGTCTGGCATGTCTGGCGGCACGGTGTGTGATTTACACGCGTCCATCGTAAGCTTATAAAGGCGAGTGTTTCACCGAGGTGTTACACTTCCCAGCTACGACGCAGTGCTCAGCACCAACGCGGGTCGCGCGCTGGGCAGCGAGCGACAAGGGAAGAGGCGACGGCGGCGGCGGCGGCGGCGGCGGCGCTGACGGCGGTACCGACGGCGGTGCCAGGATCGCGAATGGTACGCGCGTTCGCCATCAGCCCGCCGAGAAACGACGCAGGCGACAGTCGCGAACTCGCGGGCGCCACAACACCTTCGCCCTGTTTTCGCCGTCTAGGTCTTTGGTGCTTCGAGGCGGACCGGTCGGCGCCCCCACCACGGCGCTTGCGTCCGATGGTGCTGTGGGCAACGGTGGGGGGGGGCGCGCGTGTGTCGTTGGAGCACGCGAAGCGGGGGGGGGGAGGGAGGGGGAGGGGCGAGAAATTCGTAGGGGGGGGCGGACCGCCTGCCCCCCCCTCCCTCCAATTCGTATTCACCGCCTCGTCGTACGCCGCCGCCGCTTTAGCTTCACTGGGGAAAAGACCAATGCTGGTTTTGTATCGATTGCCATGGTCGACAGCGACAATCGTCGATTCCCATGCCTGGCGAGACTTCTCCCAAGATACGCCGCGAAACCGCGAGGTCCGTTCTTGTTGCACAACGGGCACACGCGCAGACGACGGACCGCCGGGTTCGTCGGGTTCAAAATCCTCTTCGTCGCTGTCGTCGCTCCCACTACCGCCACCATCGCCGCCACCATCGCCGCCGCCATCGCCGCCACCATCGCCGCCGCCATCGCCGCCGCCATCGCCGCCGCCATCGCAGCCACCGCGATCGCGACCCGCGGCACACGGGTTGTGGCGGGGGCGGGCACCGGATTCTGCCGCCCCCGCGCCCACCCGCGCGACCGCCCCTTGGATTTGCGGCGACCACGCCGCGTCCCGGCGCGACCTGGCTGCGGCGGCAAGCAGCGGCCAGAACGTACTGTTCTGCTGGCCTCTGTGCCCCTTCTGCTTGGAAGTCGAGGCGTTTTGTTTTTTGCAGGCGTCACATTGGACGGCGTCCCAGAACGTCGGCATCGCAGCCGGTTTCATAATTAACAAACAGTATCGTTAAAGCGTTGTCCGGATAAAGAACACCGCCGGACTACCGCGTGTCGCGCCGCCGCGATCCGCGCCCTTGTGGTGTTCTCGCCTCTCTTACATACGGCACTTGCCGTCTGTTTGTAACAGAACAGATGGCGTCGCTCCACGTCGATGATGTCATAGGCTCCTCCCGCTACCCCCGAAACCTCGTAGGGGGGGTGCCCGCCGCGGCGCCTGTACCAATACCCCCGACGTGCCTGGCGCAGTGCGAACACCCCGATACGTGCCCGTCGCAGCACGACCAGGGGCGCTATCCCACAGTCCGATGGTTTGAAGACTGGGAGCGAGAGCAGAACGCTTCTTGGCGGGGGGGTGCGGCTAGGCGGGAGGGGGGGCGGGGCGGTCTGGCAGATGATGACGCTGAACGGGGAGACGACGACGAAGATCGCGCGGGTGATAATGCTGGGTGGGGAGACGACGACGACGAAGATTGTGCGGGTGGTGATGCTGAGTGGGGAGACGACGACGAAGATCCCGGGGTTGCAGCCGGGGGCGAAGTGTGGCAACCCGACGCCTATGAGCTCACGAACGCCTATGAGCTCACGCTTATTATCAATGAGCACGAAGCGGCGCGGAACCCCACCGGCGACATTGCTCGCTTGCTCGACTCGCAGCGGGCGGTCGAATTATACCAAAACTATGTGCAGAGCCCTTCAGTGCGATGGGCTGAAATCTTTCTTGGCCCGCCATCATTCGACAAGGAAAGTCGCGAATGCGCACGCCGAATCGCCGGCGAGTTGAACAGGTGTTATGAACAATGGTTGCCGGATATTCAAAAAACGAGCTTCGGCCGAAAAGTCGCGCTGGAAGATTTGGTAAGCGGGTTCGTTCAGGGCATAATCACGAACTTTCTTACAACGCAGGCGCGGCACAACGCCAATGTGGTGTGGGCCATGAACATGAAGGCGCTGAACCCATTTCTAAAAGAATACACGTTGGGGGGGGAGATGGCCGCCTTCGCCGACCCTGGGTTGAAACCAACGGTTGCCGAATACGAGATGTGGGAGGAGATGCTCGTCGGCGGCGTGGCCGCCGCGTGGACCGATTTGCGCAGAGAGGTTGGCCCGGCCCTCGGGAAACATTGGTTCGACCCACCACATTTTAGAGAAGTGGTGCAAATGGGTGCGGTAGAAGCACTGAAAAAACAATCCAGCGTCTTAGGGTGGCAAGAAGACGCCATCAGCGCCGTGATTTCGGTTGCCGACATGCGGAGCGCCGCCGATGTCGCGTGTCGTGCGACTCTGGAAGGCGTTGCAAATGGGACGCGACCAAATATCCATGATGAAACGGAAATGTGTTTGTGTTACGTTGTCGCCACCCATGCCGAAGAATTCAAAGATGTGAATAGGGCGATCGAAGAGGCGTCTGCCACCGAAAAGGCTGCACTTGATCTATTCCGCCCTCGTGATTCAGAGAAAATCACGACAAGCTTCCGCGAAGTATGCTGGGAATTCTTCCCCACTCAGGATGGCGACGACGATGATGAGATTCTACGACACACAAGACTTCGCAGCGAGTTTTGCGATCCTAGAGACAAACAGGCGTCTTTGGAGAAGGTGATACAGAACGTTAAGAACATTTGGAAATCATTTATGGAGGAAAAGGAACTCGCGCACGGTGTTGTCAAAGACGATCTCGCTGCACAATTCATGTTGAATAGGGCGTTTGGTTGGAACGCGGATTGGGCGCTGAAACTACTCGCGATCAACGACGGGGTCATCGGCCAACTAAAGGGGGCTGCTGCTGCGGGCTGCGGATTGTTTCTGCTTTGGGTATATAGCTCGACGTGCAATCGCCGAAATGCGGCGCAGCCGGTGCAACACGGCGGTGGCGGCGGTGGCGGCGGTGGCGGCGGTGGCGGCGGCCCACCACCGGGCGGCGGTGGCGGCGGTGGCGGCGGCCCACCACCGGGCGGCGGTGGCGGTGGTGGCGGTGGCGGCAGGGCGCCGAGGGCGCAGCGCAAGTGCGGCATCTGTCGGCGGCCTGGTCACGACAAGAGGACTTGCCCTCAAAACGACTTATGACGGCGGCCCTCGTGGTGTCAGTCGCGTCAGTGGTGGTCGAGGGTTGTCGCACTGGCCAGTGTGCAGTGTGGCTGCCGCACGTCGTGTTGGGGCGGGCATGTGGCTGACTCTGCCGCGGCATGACGAGAGAGCACCGCCAGCAGTAACAGCGACGCAGAAACGGCGTAACCGCCCTCCGCACTGTTTCGCGATGGCCGACTCGGGAGGGGTGCGCGACTGGTGCGACCGGAAGTGCGAACACAACTTCCTCGAGGCACACCTGCCGGGGGGGCACGTGTTGACGAACACAACGGTGGTGCTCGCGGGCGGCGTCGTGCAGGTACCCGGCGCGCACTGCCGCTCTCCCGCCCTGCCGCTCTCCCGCCCTGCCGCCCTCCCGCCCTGCCGATCACGCGCTCTCTCTGCTCAGGCGGTGTGCTTGTTGTGCGACGTTACGACGAGCAACCCCGCGCGGTGGCTGGGCGGCGACGCAGTCGTCGAGTCCTGCGTTGGCTCCCGCACCGGCGAGCACCAGTTTGCTGTGTGGCAGCACCCCGACCTGCAGCGGTGGGGGCTCGCCTGTTCTCTGTGCGGCGTAGCCGAGGAGCTGCCGTACGGCGGGCCGCCCGAGTCCGAGCATGGCGCGGGAGGCGCACCCGCGGGAGGCGCACCCGCAGCGCCGGCGCCGGCCGAGTAACAGTCGAGTAAAGAAAACGACGACGCAGTTTACTCAAAGCACAAAAGAGGGCGGCCCGCGCACCAGATAGAGCCCGCAGCGCGCGCAGGCCGCGTCGTAGTTGCCGACGCCCAACCCCGTCCCCGCCTCCACTTCGTAAAAAGAGAAGCAGTGCTTGCCCTCGCGGCTGCCCCTGCACGCCTCGCTCTCGCCGGCGGCGCGGACGGGGTCGAGCGTGTGCGCGAGCGTGTGCCCGCAGTCGTCGCACCCGCCATGAGCACCCCGCCAACCAGCCTCACGTCGCGCGGCCGCACATAAGCTTCTAGCTACCAAGGGAACGTCGGTTTGTGCAAGAGTGCCCTGCTCCGATTGTACATATCTGCATTGTGAAATATCATGTTTTGGGTGGTGTTGCCGTGGCCAGTCTCCCACAATGCGGCGAAGGCGTCGTCGGTCTTCAGTTTGTCGATTAATGGTGGGAGCACGTCGTTAAACACAACAAATCCCTCCAGGTTGTCGTCCGCCATCGCATACGCCGCCTCGCCAAGAAGTCTTAAACTAATCAGTGCCATTGTTGGCATTTTCGGGTAACCTGGCATGCGCCACATCACTGCACACCGATGGGCAGCACGCAACAGCTCGTTTGCACACGCCTCTCTTTCGGCAATGTGGTCGCGGTAATCGAAGCCTCTTGCCGAGTCGGGAATGGCCAACGCTCTAGCCACGGCCGCCACCGCTTGGATACGCGCCTTTGCAACGCCACAAAGAACACCTGGCGACGTTGCGGTGCATGGCACTGTCGCCTCTTGGCAGCGCCTTTTATGTGTGTTTTTCCAGCATTTCCGGAAGCATTCCCTGTCACAAAAACAAACGGTAAGGCATTTCGAGCATTGCAAAACCCCATTTACATCCTTCTGGCAGTACTCGCATACCTTTTGCCCCAGCAACGCGCGCCGCACACTATTCACACTTGGTTGGTACTCAGGCTCTCGAAAGTTGCCGCTACAAAGCAGCTCGCAAACCCTCAGTGCAATCGGTCGAAGCATTCTTCTTGTTTTGGGAGGAAACGAATCTTCCATGTGCACATACCGCGTGTCGGACCCAGAGCTTCTATAGGCGCGCAAGCGGCTTGCTCTCCACTCGGCGATTGCGACGGCGAAACACCCGAACAAGATTGTCGTTGTGGGCGCGAGTGCGTCGTTCTGCCGACGCCCAACATTCTCATACGTATCTTGCGGTCTGCAAAATATTTCGGGATCAAATTCGCACACCTCTTGCAAAAGCAACAGAGACACGACCACGTAACTATCGTGAAATGCCTGCTGACGGCGGGGCATCTCACTGACGCGCTGGATAAACGGGGTGGCGACTCGGTTGAACGCATCGACAGCAGCGTCGACGTAATCGTAGTGTTGGTCGGGGCGGGCGGCAAACAAGAGGCGAGTCTGCCTTTTTGAAAAAGCGTGGCCGTTAAAGAACCCCACAAACCTGTCGAGTCGGTGCATCGGAAGACACGCAGTTCTGCGAGCAACGCGTTCCCAAGCTAAAATATATTCCTCTGCAGCGGAGGGCCCGACGGCCCATTTACCCCCTCTTGCAGAAGCGTCGGCATCTTGAACGCGCACCCGGTTGACATAGGCACGCACGAGCTCCCACGCCGCGTCTTCTGCCCTTGTCGCTGGTGTTTGTGCAGCTGCGCACTCAATACCAAACAGTGAAAAAGTACAACTCCAACTCCGAGTGTCCTCCGCATCACCTACTACATCACCGCCGCCCCGTTCTTCTCCCTCCGACGCGGCCGTTTTTTTCCACAATGTAACACACCTGTCCGTGACATTGAGTCGCACGCCACTGCTTACTAATAAGTGGTAAGAGAGTTTCGGAAACTTAGAGTGTTTCGGCAACCTCTTTGAAACTTCCGGGTGGATATCAACTCGATCAACGCCGCTGCAAAATGTGCACAATAACGGGTATGCCACCGACGGCCCTGCCTTGGTCGGCGCCGGCCCTGCCTCGCATATAAAACCATCGAAATTGGCGGCAAGTGCAGCCGACTCTGCGACTTTAGCACGGAAAACCGCCGCGATGTGGAGCTGGTTTACCCACCCCGCCCTGTCCTCTAAAACGATGCGTGTCAAGTTTGGTTGCCACCCGACCATGGCCCAAAAACCAACATCGCTCTGTGAACATAAACACCGAACAGCCCGGAGGGCTTTTGTATTCAGCTCTGTTTCCAGCTCTGCGTCGCAGAACTGCATGCCGCGCACGAGTTCACGGAGCCGGTCAAACTTCGCCGCCATAGTTGGCGTGAATTTACCACCCTCGTTTGCATTCAGTTGGGTGCACATCTGCACACACGCAATGTCGGTCTTCACGCAACACACAAAGCGTTCCACGACCCTGAATGTCCCCTGAAAGTCGGCTGCCTGTTGTATCGGGATTGTAGACGCTAAACTGTGCAATGCGTTGTCGAGGGCTAGACAAATCGCCCCGTTCAAGCGATGTTGGTCCAAGGCGGGATTTCCATCTTGAAAAATAAGTGAAAAGCTGTGAATAAAAAGCATGCAGCCGGCGAGCAAGGATAGGATAGGGTTTACGTCATAGCGTACGTCATAGCGCGCTGATGTCGCCATGCACATCCCCTTCAACGCTTCACATTTCTGCGCAAAAGCGTTGGTTTGCGAACGGATGCGATGCGCGGCGGGCGCCCCCCCCCTTTTTTTTTTCCCACTGTTGCAGGATTTGCTTGCCGCTTTGCAGCGGCACGCCGCAACGCCGGCGCAGCAGATGAGGTCAAGGAACGTGCGCGTTGGGGGGTGGAACCCGGCGAGTTCGGCGAAACACCATGCAAAGTCTTCCGCCCCCCCAAGCAAGTCGGGCCCATCAATAAACAGCTCGCCTGGCAGTTTACACTTCTCCCTGAGATGCTGCAGTCCAAATGCTTCAACGGTGACGCGTGCCAACGTGGCGATCCGCAGGTGGTTCCGCTCTAACACCTTCTTGGCCGCGGCGGAACGGCCCCAGGCGTCGCGCATCGAGTCTATACCGCGGGAGCCGGACATGTTTCTGGCTTTTCAGCATGCAGTGTATGCCACGTGTATACGTTCTTATAAGTAGCTTTACACGCCGATCGAGGCAGAGATCACGACACAGTATACGCAGCTGTCCAGATTCGTTTATACAACTCCCACGCAAACGCACCACGCGCGGCGCCGCGCCTCCCAGAGCGGGGCGTCGGGGGTCGAATGCCATTTGTAGCCGCGGCAGCCTGGGTGGTTCCCCATTTCCCAGACTACCGCGCGCCCGTGTTCGTCCCAATCGTCAAACAACATCACGTGCTCGGCTGGCCGTATGAGAATGTCAAACCGCCGCAAATCGCGGTGTTCGATATGGAACGACCAGCTGTAAAGCGATCCGCCCACCCCCCAATTGCGAGTCCGCGGCCCGCCGTTGCCAAACATAGCGGGGATGCCCCAAACCCAAGACACAAACCCGGAGCAGTCTGCGCGATACGACCCGGTGGCGACGCGGCGGTGACAATATTGCAACCCACCCCACTTCGCAAACTCGGGTACGGCCCTCATTGGTCGGTACTGTACACACCGGTGGGCCGTATATAAGAGACGGTCTGCGCGTTCGTACAAGGGTTCGCCGCCGCGACCGACATCGGAGGAGCGGTAGCGGATTCGTTAAGCGCCAACCAGATTTCGCGGAGTATCACCGCGCAAAAAGCGGCGTGATGGACACCGCGACGCCTGCACAGAAAGACACTCGCAAGGCCGCCAACACCGCTCGGAAGAGAGCCGGGCGCGCATTGACGATGTGGGCTCTACGGAAACAAGTCGACGCGTGTATAGACTTGCACAAGGCAACATCGCGCAACCTGGTCCACCTTGGTGCTATTGCCGGCGCTGTGGGAGGCGCCGGCGCCGTCGCGGTTGTCGCGAGTGCGGCGTTCTTGTTTTACGCCGATCGCGTGACCGGGGGAGTGCCTGTTCTAGAAGATCAATTGTATCGCCAAGCAGCTCCTTGAGTTTCCTCTCAGAGCCACCTAGGTCTAGGTTCTAGTCATGTTCGGCAAAAGAAATTACCGCCGTATTTTAAAAGTCGTAAAAAGTCGTAAAAAGCAAAGGCAATGACTACTCCACAGCCGCGCCCGCCGCAGCAGAGCCCCCCGCGTCCGCCGCAGCAGAGCCCCCCGCGTCCGCCGCAGCAGAGCCCCCCTCAGCACCCCCCTCCAGTCGCCTCCGTTTGCGCGGTCCAACTCCAATGTCGGTCAGAACGTCAATACCATTGCCACCGGGTGTGCTCGACCGCCGCACGTATGCCTTGTTGTCGGAACGCTGAAGGTGGACGCGCCACTTGTCCCAGAAACACGCCTTTGCTATTGGCTCGCGTCGCGGCGTTTGCGACCGCAGCTCGAACCCAGCGTCGTCGTCGGCGGAGAAATATTTCCTTTTTCCATAGTCCAGCGTGAGCTGCTCGCCCTTCTTGACGGGTCTGCGCAAACAGATGCGAGGGTACGCCGGTCGTCGACAGCCGAGGGGGCGCTGGACCTCCAGCTCCCAAATCACAGCGTTGGGACCGGCACCGTCCCCCGAAGCACAATGGTTCAGCAAAGCAGCGAGTGGCTGTACTCGAATGCCTTGGTCCTGTCATCGGGTGGTGGTG
>Ga0209709_10001980_pt1 | contig 18326 bp, 13 predicted proteins | sample ArcticOcean_MG_C_2_FD_187435 | JGI IMG/M metagenome (GOLD analysis project Ga0209709, IMG submission 187435) | Marine microbial communities from western Arctic Ocean - ArcticOcean_MG_CB4_136 (SPAdes) (version 2) | ecosystem: Environmental > Aquatic > Marine > Oceanic | place: Arctic Ocean... | reverse complement strand
ACCAAAACAATAAATGAATATTGTTTAATACCCCCCCCCCTTTGTTATTGAAGGAGTTTTCCAGTGCGATTTAAATTCTGCCATCCTCTGGACTGCTTCATCTTCTGTCCAATAATTCCCTTGACAAAGCAGATCCGATTGTGCTTTTAGATTCAGACCGTAAAACAGGAAGAGCGTATAAAAAGCATAGTTCATGAACAGCGAATTAACTTTTACAGATCGTATGTGAGTTAGAAGATTCATATCAGTTTTGGTTTTTTAACCCCGTAAGTTTTATTGTCTGTTGAGGGATGATTTACTTAAAATTAGATAAATTAATCCACAACAGATCCAAGTGGGAAGGGTGAGGAATGAAAGAAATATATCCATTTGCATAGAAATTCCGTAGAAGATGGAGATACTGATCAACCATGCCAACAATACATTCCAATTAAAGTTCTTTTTTATGGGGTTTTTGAGGTAATTGGGAATTTTAAAACGAGAAGCAAAAAAATGCTGAAAAACAATAATAGCACCAACAGGAGCAAGAATAAATCCGTACAAGGCGACAAAGTCAAGTAATTTCATGGCAAACGCTGGAAACAATCCCGCGGTTGTAGCTACTCCACCCGCAAGCATAGTAACCCAAAAAGTAGAACGTCTTGGGAAGAGTGTTTGAAAAGCCAGCCCCGCTCGGTATATCGTAGGATTGGCCGTGGTCCATCCTGCAAGAATAACTGCTAAAATTCCAAAAGCTCCAATGGCATTGTACGCTAAAGGTCCGGGGGCTACGGGGGGTGCATTTCCATTAGTTAAATAAGCTTGAGCCTCTGGGCTTTGAATATAAACCGCGTACAATAATGCTGCTGCTATCCAAGCGATATAATGTCCGATATACATTCCAACTGCAGTTGTCCAACCCGAAGAAGAGTGTTGCGCATAGCGAAAAACGGTTAAATCAGACATCCCGATGTGCATGGCAGCATTGGCAAACCACGACCAAAAACAAACATGCCAAAAGGTGTATTTCAATTGCCCTGGAAAAGGATCACTCCCTTCACCCCAAATCGCCCAAAAGTCAGAAAAACTACCCACATTTAATTGTCCCAAGGCAACAAATCCACAACTAACAAATGCCAAAATGATTAGAGGGGCCATATAATTCGCAGCTTTTGAAACCGTAGCAAAACCTTTTGCGGCAATGAATGAAAATAAAAACCCCAAAACTAATACCACCAAAATCCAGGTGATTCCGTTGGGAAGGGTATCCGTTAGTTGAGGCATTTCCATGTTAAAAGGCACACCTACGGCTGTAGCTGAAACGGTAATCATAGCACCTGCGAGAAAACAAAACAATATCCCGTTCGCTAAGTTATAGCCTTTAACAAGTTGGATGCCTGTGATTTTTTCTAGATGAAAATAGAGCGTATAACGGTATTTAACCGCTATTTCGGCTGTTAAAAAACGCCAACTTAATACTGCTAATAAATTACCAACCAACAAACCGGCGAGTAAATCAAATGCACTTACTCCTGTAGTTAAAAACAAAGGGCCAATCACAAATTCAGTTCCAGCAGCATGTTCACCAGCATACATGCCTAAAAAATGCGTCCACTTTTTAAGAGAAGAGTTGTGAACTTTTTCGTTTTCATATTCGTTATTTTCCTTCTTATTTTCAGTTTTTTTCATAAATAAAAAATCAGTTAATGGGTTTTATCCCATAGATGTTGTGTAAATTTTGTCTAGAAAATGCACTGTTTTGAACACAAAGCGCAGCTCCTAATGCCGCTCCTAAAGAAAAATCACTCCGATAAACCTTTAGCTTAGGGAAATGCTCTCCAATACGTTTTACAAACAGTTTGTTTTTTTGAAATCCACCATCGATATACATCAACTTAATCACTTGCTGGTCAAGCACCAGCTGAATCGATTGAACTTGGATTTCTATCAAGCTTTTCATAACTGCATAATAGGCAGTGGTTGGATTGTCAAATTTTTGTAAGCTGCTTGTCTCCAAATTAAAATCAGTAGCTGAAAGAGACCAAGAATGTTCTGAAAACGCTTTAGTCTGATCATATAAAACAGGGTCATAGTCGATTTCTTTATAAAAATCGGTAGCACATTCAAAATGAGAGCGAATACATTTGCATAGTTGATCATGTGCACCTCCCATAAAAAATCGACTGGCTTTAACCGAATTTCCCTCAATAGTCCGATAGGTCAGGCAACCTTGGGATAGTTCTGTCTGTGATAAGTTGTTTTTAGAAAAAGCATTTAAGCTTACATTCCAAGTGCCTGTACTTAGTAAAACAAAGGGTTCTTTTTCGGCTTTTAAGTAGGGAATAAGTGCTGCTGAACTATCGTGTAGTCCAACTCCTACAGGAAGATTTTTCGCTCCTTTTTGCCCTAAAGCTGTTATGTCAGCCCTGACAATAGGGGGTAGTAAATTAGCAAAACCCTGTTCGCTGATCCATTTTTGATAGGAGTTCGTAGTGTAATCCCATAGACTGGTATGACATCCAATGCTGCAGGCTTCACTTACCAATTGTTTTGTAAACCAATAATGAAAAAATTGAGGTAAATGTAAAACATGCTGAACCCTATTGAATTTTTGAGGGTAGCGTTTTTTCAGCCACACCAATTGAAATCCTGAATTTAAGAATCCGGAACGAGGCGATGCAGAACTTAACTCTAGTTCAGGGTAGGAGTTATAAAATTCGTTTTCTATTTTGGAGTCGGTGGGTTTTAGATAATTGTAAAGGGGCAAAAGAGGGTTCCCTTCGGAATCAATGAGAATTAAACTTGCTCCGTAGGCAGAAAAATTAAGTGCAGTCAATTGAAAATTTTGGCGTAGCCTTTCTAGTACTTCCTCCATCCACTTTAAGATGGAAATTAAATCTTCGGATAAAAACCCGTCTTCATCTGGAATTTCTTGAATCGTAATGCGATCCTGATAGAGCACCTGAAACTTTAGAGAAAACAAAAAACACTTTTTATGCGTTTTCCCGATATCAAATACGACAACCCCTTCTTGTTTTTGCATTTTAAGCCTATAAACCGGTTGCTAAAGCGTCCAAACCTCGATTTTGAATCCGGATTTCACGCTGTTGGGTTTTCCGATACACCACTAAGGGTTTTATGGCGGCTCCAGCACGTTGGCGCATTTGACTCACTAAGGGTCTTACATCTGTTTTAAAAGCATTTTGGATCAGCTCCTGACAAACAACAACGTCATTTTCTTCTTGTGCTTGTTTTAGAGCGGTTTGATCTACTAAAAGAGCTTTGGCAAAAGCTTCTAAAATGGCGTCCAAGGATTGCAGTAAGTCCTCAAGGGGGTCTTTGGTATTATGACTAGCGTCGATCATCCATGACAAATGCGGATTGTTGGTGTTTTTTGCCATACCATGTACCAATTCATTAAAAATTAAAAAAAGTTTGTATGGCTGTATACTTCCTACCGTAACATCGTCATCACCGTATTTACTATCGTTAAAATGAAAACCACCTAGTTTTCCTTGCATCATCAAAGTTGCGACAATTTGTTCGATGTTGGTATTGGGTAAGTGATGGCCTAAATCAACTAAAGTGAAGGCCTTGGGACCACAAGCATTTGCCAGTAAAAAGGAAGTCCCCCAATCTTGGATAACCGTGCTGTAAAAATGAGGTTCATAGGGTTTGTACTCGATGAACATTTTCCAATCATCGGGTAAGGCATGAGTGATTTGTTGTAAACTATTTTGGGTGTGTTCTAAAGCCGTTTGAAAGTTGTTTTGACCTGGGAAATTGGATCCGTCAGCCAACCAAACGGTGATGCTTTTTGATCCTAATGCAGTTCCGAGTTGAATCACTTCTTTATTGTGAGCTATGGCCTGTGCTCTAACCTCTTTTTCTACATGACTGAGCGAACCAAATTTATAGGAGTATTGTTGATCCACTTGATCTTGAAACGTATTCGAGTTTACTGCATCGAAGCGAAGTTTGTAGGCGGATGCTGCTTCTTTAATAGCTGTTATGTCTTTAGGTATATCCCAAGGGATGTGAAGCGAAATGGAGTCTGCATTGGCGGTAAGTTGATGGAGTAAACCAACGTCTTCAATTTTTTCAAACAGATTCCGGGGTGCTCCTCCAAAAAGATAACGACCAAATCGTGTTCCTCCAGAACCCAAAGCCCAACTTGGAATAGCAACTTGAAAGTTCTTGAGTTGGTTTAAAACACCCTCTACATTGATTCCCTGACTGGTCATCCTTTCCGCCAGTTGTTTAAACTCTGTATGATGTGTATTTTCTTCGAGTTTATTCAGTTGTTGAATTTGATCTTGATTCAGCATAATATTGAATTATCTTACAAAAGCGTTAGCCATTCCTCCGTCTACATTTAGGGTATTTCCTGTGGATTTATCTAATAGGGCAACCAAGCTAAAGACAGCTTGGGCGATGTCATCAGGTGTAATTATTTGATTTAATAAGTTACGTTTGGCATAAAATGCAGGTAATTCATCTATTGAAATTCCATTCGCCTCGGCTCTTCCTTTTGCCCAAGCTCCTTCCCATATTTTACTACCGACTATGACCCCATCTGGATTTACAGTATTCACACGGATTTGATCCTTGGCCAATTCAGTGGCTAATAATCTCGCCATGTGCTGTTGTGCTGCTTTTGCGGTTCCATAGCCCACATTGTTGGGTCCAGCTACCAGTCCATTTTTACTGGCAATTGTAACAAAGTTTCCACCCATACCTTGAACACGAATAATAGTGGCAGCCTGTTTAAACAATTCAAACTGACCTTTTACTAAAACATCTTGTAACAGATCCCAGTCGGCGGTTGTGGTTTCTGTCAGCGCTTTAGAAATCGCTAGACCTGCGCTGTGTACAACAATATCAATCCCACCAAATGCAAGACAGATTTTTTTAATGGCATCTTCTATAGCGTTGGTATGGGTAATATCACAAACAACTCCAAGTGCATTATCCTTTGAAAAATCTTTTAGAGCCTCATTGAGGTTGGTTTCAGAAATATCTAAAAGTCCGACAACTGCCCCTTCCGATGCCAGTTTTTGCGCGATAGATTTTCCTATACCCCCTCCTGCACCCGTAACCAAGGCTACTTTTCTAGAGAGCGATTGTTCTTTAGGCATTCGTTTTAATTTGGCTTCTTCCAAAAGCCAATACTCAATATCAAAGGCTTCCTGAAGGGGTAAAGCGATATAGGAAGAAATGGCTTCAGCACCTCGCATGACATTAATTGCATTGCAGTAAAATTCAGAAGCTACACGTGCTGTTTGTTTATTTTTAGCAAAACTAAACAATCCCACTCCTGGAAATAATAAAATGACAGGATTGGGATCTCGAAGGGCAGGACTGTTGTCTTTTTTACACTGATTGTAATAGGTTTTGTAGTCCTTACGATACGCTTCAAATTCAGCTTCAATCCGCTTTTTTAATTCTTCTTGGTCTTTGATTTCGATGTCAGCATTTAGAGGAAGAATTAAAGGTTTTATCTTGGTTCTTAAAAAGTGATCCGGGCAGGAGGTCCCCATGGGGGCCAAGTGTTCGAGGTCGTTGCTGTTTACAAACTCAAGCACCTCAGGAGCATCACTAAAATGGCCTATCATCGCTTGTTCTGAACTGCAAAGAGAGCGCAAAAGCGGCATCAGATCTGCTGCCTTTTGTTTTCTCTTTTTCGGCTCTAATGCACTTCTTTTTTCTCCTCCAAAGACCGATCCATTTTTCTTTATTTTTTCAGTGATATAGGAGGACGCTTGTTCAATGACGTCCAAACTATTCAGATAGCATTCCAACGAAGTTTGTCCCCAGGTGAAAAGCCCGTGACTTCCCAATACGATACCTCGAATAGACGGATTTTCTAAAAGACATTTTTCCAATTGAAGCCCCAGGTCAAAGCCAGGCCTTTGCCAGTCAACCCAGCCCATGGTTTTTCCCCAGATTTCTTTTGTTATTTTTTCACCCTCATTAGAAGCCGCAATGGCGATTAGCGCATCGGGATGTAAATGATCAATGTGGGGGAAAGGAAGTAAACCGTGAAGAGGAGTGTCGATAGAGGGTGCTCTACTCTCTAAATCAAAAATACAATGATTAAATAAGCCCACCATACGGTCTTCATCTTCAAGTCCCCGATAAACCTTTTTAAGGTTTCTAAGTCGCTCCGTATAAAGTCCAGCAATACCCGATCGGGTTAGGGTGCCAATATCACCTCCTGAACCCTTGATCCACATCACCTCTACCTCTTCTGAAGTTAAAGGGTCTTTTTCTAGGGTTTTGCAACTTGTATTCCCACCTCCATAGTTCGTAATTCGAAGATCAGCACCAAGAAGATTGGATCGATATAAAAACAGTTCCAATTGATTTTCATTGAGTTCTGCTGCTTTTTGATCGTCCCAGAGATAATCGACGTATTTGTAGTCTTTCATTTAATTTACTTTTGTGATTTCAGCAAACTTTTGCTGATTAACGACATTTTATTTTTTCTCTTTTACCTTAAACTTGTTGGATTCATTCTATTCACTACTTAAACTTAAAGGTACTAATTTTGGGGTATTTATTAAGCCGGAAGGTGTAAGGCTCCATCGAGTGGCATCAAAGGGTTGATAGTCTTTGTTGACCATATTGATTTCATAAAAAATTTTCCATTCCTCTCCACGGATTTCTTTAGCTCGAATTCGATTTGCCCCTAAATTAGTGAGTTGAATGGTGAGTTTGTGTTTGCCTTTAGCTAGTTTGGGTAAGCGCAGTTCAAAGGGATGAGCCCAAATGGACCCTCTATAAATTCCATCCATCCAAATTTTAGCAGATTCCCTAACGTCATCAAGTTGTAATAACCAACCTTCTGACTCTGTTTCTTCGATATAAAACTCATGTTCATAGCGAGCTGTTCCAGAAAAATTTTCATAGTCAGTTCCTAATTCAGTCCAAGAGATAAGAGAATCTAAACGGATGGGGGCTGGAAGTTTGGGTCCTCCTTTAAGGAAACTTAAATTCCAACTACCTTTTAGGAGCCTTGTTTCAGCATGAGGGTCAAAATAGTTCCATGGTTTTAAATTGGAGTGTTTAACTACCCTGAGGATCATTGAACCTCCTGAGGCGAGTTCAATTCTAGTATGGATTTGGTTGTTTTGAGTTTTAGTTTGGGCTAAACCTTGCTCTTTCGTAAGGGGATCGATTAGGATGACTTGATCGGATTGAGTACTCAGCGGTATCCATTTTTCTTGAGTTTCTGCAGTGTGATTTACAATAAAATAGAGGGTTTCGTTTTCTCCTTTTCTTCGAATAAACTTCAATCCTGACTTTACCCATTCCTCTGCTTGAACTCCAGATTGAACCAGTGCAACGGTCCACTCCTCTTGAGCTTTCAAGACTGTGTTTTCAGAAGTTAACAGGGATTGCATTTCACTTGTTTTTTCTTCGTAGTTCATAAACCCGGGAACAGTTTCAGGGTACGCTTCAAAAATAATATTAGCACCTAATTTTTTGAGTTGAATTAATTTTTTCAGTGATGTTAAGGGCAGATGTTTTGTTTTGGGTACAATCAAAGCATTGTAAGTTCCGCCTGGAAGGATAAGGTTTCCATTGGAGTAAACGAGTTCTTCTAAAAAGTGATCTGAGAGATAATCAAACCCATATCCATTATTGAGTAACCAATTTACTGCTTCATAAAAAGGAGTTTTTTTAAGCCAAGTGTCTAAATCGTGTATGGCGATCTGTTGCATTAATTTACCCTCTAAAAAAGAATTCATGACATCATGAAAAGGCCAATAAAGTAGAACATCATTGTCGGGTTTCCCTAATTGTAAAAAAGATTGTACGGTAGTGATGTAATCAAATAATTCAGGAGCATCTTCCCATATTGGGTTGGAAGGATGGAAATTGACAGCGGCATAAAATTTCCAACCAGGCCATTCAGCCTCTGTAGGGCTGTAGGTTGAACCGTGAAGGAAAACATGGTTGACCCCATTTATAAATAAATCATCCACTTCTGGTTTGCACTGAGAGAGGGCCGTTTTAAAATGCTCTCTTAACCATGTGAACGACTCTGCTGAGACAAGAGGTTTTCCACTTATGTGTGCCGCTGAAGAAGAAAACCGAAGCATGGCGGGATCTGCATCTCCTTTGCGAATATTCTCATCTAAGCGACGAAATCCGTCTATGTCATAAGGCATAGAGCCGAACGTTTCACATTCAGGAATATCAGCAGAAGCGTAAAGGTCGATAAGATTACCAGGAGAGCCGTGTGCTTGAAGTCGTGTTTTGATTCCCAAAGAATGAGCCCATGCATTCCAAGGTTTGTTAAAATCGTCTAGCAGCATATCGGAAAGTGTTACCCTGTAATCTGCTTTAATTCGATTTCCAATAGGAGTCGATTCTTTGTGTAGTAATTCTTTTAAATACGGCTTGAGATCGTATCCCCTTTTTTGTTCAAACCTCTCAAAAAAATCGGGACTAAAATCGGTTCCATAAACTTCATAGCTATCGTTAAATACACTTCGAAGTGAGCTATCTAACGATTCTAAAACTGGAGTATAGGGGGCTAGATAGTCATTTAAAGCTTTTGTGGAATAATGATCTAGTGTCCAACCTTGACCTCCAGGGGCAGCTCTTTTTACTTTTTGAGCTGTCTTGTCGGCATATACTAAATAAAGGGTGTAGGCTTTGTCTTGGGGCATTCTTTTGAGTTGATTATCTTTAATCTGGTCTGATAAATCAGTGAATTCTTTGGAGTGGTTATAGCTTACAGCTGCAACACATTTTAATTCAGCCTTTACCTTTTCATTAAGGATAAGGGTGTTGTGATTTAGAGGAACTCCTTTTTCTACTTCTACAATCTCTACGCGCATTTTGGTGGCTGCAAATTCAGTCTCAACTTGCGGACCTCCAAAAGGCCAACCCGTCCCAAGAGTAAGATCAACACCTAAGCCAAGTCGTTTTGCAGTTGATAAGGTAAAGTTTACTTTTTCAGTCCATTCGGGGGAAAGATGGTCAATAAACTTAGTTTCCTCTCCTTTAACCCCAAAAATATTTGCAATTTCAACACCTCCCAGTCCCGCTTTTGCAAAGGCTTCAAGCGTATTTTTGATGCTTTTTTCTTCTACAGCATTCCCGAGCCACCACCACCGAGTCCAAGGTTTTGTTACGGATTCTAATGGAGGTAGGGTGTCTGAATTAGGTCGATCTTTACATGAGAAAAAAACTAAAACTAAAAGCCCTAAAAAAAGAAAATTACGCAGCATTTTTTTTGTATAAATAGTTTACAAAAGCGGCTATACTTAGAAAAATCATTATAAATAGATCCATACGTAGCGCACCTATTTTTTGAGGAAATAGATTGAGTTGTGTTAAGATAAAGACCAGTAATCCTAACAACGAAATCCATATCATAAATTTTCCTTGTGGTTTATCTGCAAGGATTCCTAAAATTATTAATGGTCCCATTGTAGCAGTACCTGAAAAGCTTAACCGTGCTAAGAGTACTAATTCATCTGAAGAAACTAATGAAAATACCAAGGCTGAAACAGCAAATAAGAGAATGAACCAACGTATAGGACGAAGAGAGTCTGTTTCTTTTAATTTCATAAGTCCTCTAACCTCATTTCCCATTGCAAAAAGTTGGGAGTCAGATGTTGACAAGGCAGCTGCAAAGAGTCCAATGATGGTCAGGGAGGCAATCACATTACTTTGTTCAGTAAGTAAAACACCGCTTAGAAAATCAGCAGTTGTGGCATCGGCGTAATAAATAGATCCATAAAGCCCAATAATAATGGTTGGTAAAATGACCAGCATCGCAAAAATTCCTACTGCTACTGCCATGCGTTTGAGCGCATTGTAATCTTTCATTATAACCAAACGGGTTGAGAGTTGAGGTTGGGTTACGGGAATCATTAATATGGCTATACAGGAGGCAATAAGAAACTGAGGAGTAAGCAGTTTATTGGGCCCAGGGGCTGTTAAGAGTTGTTCATTTACTGCTTGTGTTTTATCGAAAAGAGCCGTCCAGCCTCCCACTTCATTTAAACAGTAAAAGGCAATAAACCAGACCACAATTAGCAGCAAGGTTCCTTGTAAAAAATCAGCATAAATAATAGCCTTTAAGCCTCCTAATTCAGAATAAATCAACATGATGACCACGATTAAAACTGCCCAAATCCATATGGGAATAAAATCGGGGAATGCAGCGTGTAAAAATAGTGCAACACCACGAATTTGAATTGCGACATAAGGGATTAGAAAAATGAATACCGCTACAAAATAGAGGTAGCCAACAAAGGTGTTTTCGTAACACTTTTGCAGTAAAGCAGACATTCCTTGAAAAGGATTTTTACCGACTTTTTTTCGGAGATAAAAACCAAACCAAAGTATAAAAAAGACCATTACAGCATCAGAAAAGGTCAGGAAAATCCATGCGCCCACACCATTTTTTCTTGAAAAATCTGGCATTCCCATCAAAGTAAATGTGCTAAAAAGGGTTGCAGCAAAAGTCATAAAACCAAGGACTAAACCAATTTTTGCCCCTCCTAGCATAAAATCATTGGCTGTATGAATCGCTTTTTTACTTTTCAATGAGAGAAAAATTAAAACACTCACATAGAGAACCCCCAAAGTAATTAACCAATTAAGCATATTTTATTTTTCCTTCATTTTTTTAAAAACTTCTCCTCCCCAAAGGGTTAGAATGACCATGAGTACAGTAGTAATAATACTTGTCCAAAGGGTATAGGGCATACTAAAAAGACGGGGTTCAGAAGAAACGTTTAATACCCATGGTGAAAACGTCAGCAGAGTTAGTAATAAAACTGCAACTACAATAAAATTCCATTTTCGTTTTAAGTGATTCTTCATTATTATAAGTTTTGGATAGTCATTCCCCCATCTATATTAATTACCTGTCCAGTTGCATAAGGGATTTTATTGTTAGCCAAAGCTGCAACAGCAGTTCCTATGTCCTCTGGAGTACCCCAACGTTTTTCTAAAGCCAACCCTTCTTTAAACAACTGGTCGTATTTTGCAATAACACCGGCGGTCATATCAGTTTTTATGACTCCTGGTCGAACCTCATAAACAGGAATTTCATATTCTCCCATTCTACTGGCCCATAACTTTGTGAGCATGGATAAACCGGCTTTGGAAATACAATATTCACCGCGATTTATTGAACTGACTGTGGAGGAGACCGAAGAAATAGTAATGATTGAAAAAAATATATTTTTTGATTCGGCTTTTTGTTTGATCATCCAATTAGCAACTTCTTGGGTTAAGAAATAGGGTCCTTTAAGGTTTATGTCCATTACTTCATCATAACTTTCCTCAGTTGCTTCTAAAATATCTTTTCGCTCTTTTGGTGCGATTCCTGCATTGTTTACCAAAATATTCAATCTTCCAAATTCGGATTTTAATTCAGATAAGATTCTAGAGCGATCCTTGTTGATGCCAATATTTCCTTGACAATACAGTACTTTATTTTGCTTCGTCTGAAGCGAAAGCAAAACATCTTCCACTTGATTTTGTGGGCGCATTCCATTAACTGCCAAGTCAAAGCCTTCTTTTGCAAGCGCTTTGGCAATTCCAAGTCCGATACCTCGAGTACCTCCGGTAATTAAAGCAACTGGATTCATAAGATTAGGTTAGATTAGGAATTGTTACCCATGTTTTTTTGGCCCAGCTTTCCAGTCCTTTTTCAGCCAGCTGAACTCCTTTAGCTCCTTCCAACATATTCCATGGAAACGGAGTGTCACAAACAATGTGTTTTAGAAATAATTCCCATTGTGCTTTAAATGCATTATCAAAGTTCTCTTGTTCGGGCATTTTACTCCATGTATTATAAAAATCTATAGGATTTGGAATGTCTGGATTCCAAACGGGTTTAGGAGTATTTCCATAAGTTTGTGTCCAACAATCTCTAAGTCCAACCATTGCAGAACCTTTGGTTCCGTCAACCTGCATGGTCAATAAATCATCTCTTCGAACACGCGTAGTCCAAGAAGAATTAAATTGTGCTATAATTCCACCCTCCAATTCAAAGATAGCATAAGCGGCGTCATCTGCAGTACATTTATAAGGATTTCCCTCTTCATCAATTCGTTTAGGGATATGGGTTGCACCTAGACAAAAAACTCCTTTTACACTTCCAAAAAGATGATCTAAAACATAACGCCAATGACAAAGCATGTCCACTATAATTCCTCCATCATTTTCTTTTCTGTAATTCCAACTTGGTCGTTGAGCAGGAACAGAATATCCTTCAAAAACCCAATATCCAAAATCTCCTTTGACCGATAATATGTCTCCAAAAAAATCATTTTGCATCAAGCGTTTGAGTTTAAGTAAGCCGGGTAGCCAAAGTTTGTCTTGTACTACACCGTGTTTGACTCCTGCTTTTTCACATGCGTCATATAAATCCAGTGCGATTTTAGTTTGAGTAGCCACTGGCTTTTCGCAGTAAATGTGTTTTCCTTTAGCAATAGCTTTATGGATAGCCTCTGCACGTCTGCCTGTTGTTTGAGCGTCAAAATAAACAGTATACCTAGCATCATTTAAAACGCTGTCCAGATCGGTTGTCCAGTTTTCAATACCGGTTTGTTTGGCTAGTTTTTTCAATTTAGTTTCGTTGCGACCCACGAGGACAACATCAGGAAGAATAACTTCGTTAGCATTGATTTCGACACCTCCTTGGTCTATGATTGCAGCGATTGATCTAATTAGATGTTGATTTGTTCCCATGCGGCCAGTTACGCCGTTCATGATTATTCCTACAGTATGTTTTTTCATTTAAAGTTTATTTTAGTGGTCTTAAGAAATCCTGCGGATGAATAAAATCACTTTGGTTTTGTTTCTAATTTTAGGTATGTTCAATATAAGCTTGTTTGATCTGTTTTAAATAATCTTCTTGATTAATTCCCCAAAGCCGTTCCGAGAAAATTTCTACTTCTATTGGACCTTGAAAACCGGCTTTTTCTGTCCACTTTCGAATTTCTCTTACCGGGATTGACCCTTCACCCATGAGTCCACGATCGGTCAGCATGTCTGTGGTGGGTGAAAGCCAATCACAAACATGGAATGCGAAAATATTATTGTGTTTACCGCAACGTTCAATCTGCTTTTGAAGTTGATTGTCCCACCATAAGTGATAAACATCTATTGCAATTCCTATAAAGGGATCATCAATTAATTCTGCCATGTCATTGGCCTGTTCCAGAGTTACTATAGCTGATTTATCTCCAGCATACATAGGGTGAAGAGGTTCAATGGCGAGACGGACATTTGCCTCTTTAGCATAAGGAAGAAGGTTTTGAATACCCTCTTGAATTTGTGATCGTGAAGTCTCTAAACTTTGTTTTGGATCTGCTCCACAGACCAAAACAACTAAAGGAGCTCCAATGGCTTTTGCTTCGTCTATGGCTTTTTTATTTTCTTGGATAGCCTCTTTTCGTACTGATTTAGACACAGAAGGGAAAAATCCTCCTCGAACTAAAGAAGTTACTTTGAGTTGGTGATCTTCCAAAGCTTTTTTTACGAGTTTAAGGTCTTGATTTTCGAGTAAATGCCGCCAAATTGATAGGTGTGGAATTCCTACCTTATGATATTCCTTGATACAGGTATGCAAATCCCAAGGTTTTGTAGTTTGCGTGTGAACACACAATCGATTTAAATCAATTTTATCTTCCATCATATGAGAGATTAAAACATGCCATTAGTGAATCGAAGATAGGGTTCTCCATGAATTAGTTTTTGAACATATAAAGCCACTTCTCTAATGTGATAATCTCCCCACATACAAGATTCACCTTGTGCAATTTTACTTCCTTTAGGCACGTAATCCCAACCGTTGGGTTGATGGTATATGCTGTGAAGTAAAAGTCCCTGGTGGTTTTCATCTGTGCTAAGGTAGGGTTCTTCTAAAAGGGAATTTAAAACAGTAAGTCCAGCTTGAATGTAGTGTTGCCCTTTAGCGTCTCCTTTATTTTTTAAATAATGGCCAAAACGAAGAAGTCCTTGTGCGCCAATTGCAGCACCTGAACTATCTAAAGGTTCCCAGTCATTGAAAGGATCGGCAGGTTGATTAAGATAATCACCAATTTTATGAAGATTAGGTGCCCCCGTATCCCAATAACATACTCCGCAAGCAGGCGTGTGCTCAATATAAAAATCACAGCATGCTTGGGCAGCTTTTTCCATGGTCTTTATGATATTTTCTTTACCACCTAATGTTTCAAAAGCAGAATCTTCGAGATCAGCAAATGCTTCAAGTTCTTCTGAAAAACCAAGCATGGCCCAAGCAAGGCCCCGAGTCCATGTAGAAAAACCTGAATACCCTTGTTGTGTATTTGGGCAGCGGTATTGACCGTCATTAGTATTAAAAATACTTTCGTGTGCAGTTCTTCCCCATACATCATAGGTGTCCCTCCCTTCGCCGTAATAAATAGAATATTTTGCAGTTGATACTATATGTTGTAAAGCGCGCTCTAGAAGACTGATTTTTATATCTCCTTCAGCATGATAGCGATGACCCATTAAATGGGAGGTCACTAAAATCCTACAAGATCGAATCGTATCTACAAAAAGAGAATGGGGCCCGTTGAACGAATGAATAAATCCTCCTTCTGGAATGCTGGTCCAACGGGAGGCTTGTACAGCCCCAGAGATTTTGATTGCCAAACGATAGAATTCTCTTTCCCAAGCATTATCCGCTATCTTCCCTTCATGCATGAGTCGAAGTAAATTCCCATAGGTACTTAAATTATTAAATCCATGATCATGAACTCCAGTATGGCTTACATGGGATGCCATTTTATCAATTGTATTTTTTTTGGATTGCTCTAGGGCTTTTTTGTCACCGGTAGCATCAAATTGTAAAACCCCAGACCCAAATTGAAAACCATGAGTCCACTCTGTCCAGCCTCGAGAGGTGTAAGAACCGTTTTCTGTAAAAACAGGAGCTCCATTGTTAGGGTCATAGTTTTGTTCTATGGAATGTATTTTTTTTGCCGAGAGTTCCCAAAACCGTTTCAATTTTGTTTCTAAATCCTTGGGCTGGATGTTATTTTGAATTCTAATCATATAAAGTGTAGAATAATTGTTTTATTTTCTTCCGTTAACGTTAACGAATATAGTATTTCAATTATTTTATATCAAGATTTTTCAAGAGTCATTTAAAATTTCACGTACTTTTATTCTATTGATCAATTTTTTAATGCTGCAAAAAGGATTTTTAATGTACCTTAATAAGGGTGCTGAACAGGAGTACGAAAAGCGCCACAATGAGCTATGGCCCGAATTAGAATCTACTTTGAAAGCTTACGGAATTTCAAACTATTCGATATTTTTAGAGGAAGAGACAAATATTCTTTTTGCAAGCTATCAATGTCCCACTGATTTTGATGAAAACGTATTGGCTAAAGAAAAAATTGTAAAAAAGTGGTGGACGTTTATGTCAGATATTATGTCGACAAATCTTGATTTAAGTCCAAAATCAAAGCCTATGAAGCAAGTGTTTCATTTGAAATAAACGGCTTTCTAATTTACCTCTAAGCTTAAAATTCATGATACATTGATAAAAATTAAACAATGACAACACCAGTTGCCTGGATAGTTGCCTGAACTATGTCACAATTCTACCCCAAAAAGGAGTATATTAATGTACATACTTGAACTTAAATTGATGATTGTCTGCTATTTGTATATAAATACAGGACAATAGAGGACAAAGTAAAAGGAGCCCTGAAACTCCTTGCCAAGAGGAGCGGGTGGTAAAGGAAACTTCTCTCCCTTCACTTCCCACATAAGCAGGGTTAAAAGCGTTCATATTAAAACGTTCCATCAGTAAATTCTCCCGGACCTGAGCTTGAATGGTCTGTCCGAAGGCTAACACTAAAAATATGATTAAATATCTTCTCATCTTAATTAAATATATAGAGCCATCCATCCAATATTTCTTTAGAATCTCCTCCTGCTGCAATTCTATAATAGTAGGGTCCTGTTGGGAGAGCACTTCCTGTTCTAATGTTTTCTCCCCTCCAATCATTTTTATAGTCTTCTGATTTATAAACTAAAACTCCGTCTTGAGAATACACTTTAACACTTGTAAAAGGGTATTTATCAATATTAATAATCTTCCAGGTAGATTCTATTCCAGATGTTTTAGGAGTTAACGCTGTTGATACAATTAGGTTTTCATCGGGGAATCCATCATTATTATCATCTTGATCCTCATTATCTCCTATACCATCTAAGTCACTGTCTATCCACTCTAAAGGATCACAAATAAAATCATCTCTATGATCAGGGTATCCATCATTATCCGAGTCCGATTCATACTGATTGTCTATCTGATCATTGTCACAATCTTTACATAAGTCTTTGTTTAGTGGGAAATCATCTTCAGTGTCCAAACAATAATCATTATCATCATTTTCATCAACACAGTCTGGAGAAAGATCCTTGTCATAATCTAAGGGAAAACTCGCTGCATCTAATGGATCACTTTCACAAGCAATTTCATCAACATCTAGGTACTGGTCATTATCATCATCCGTATCGCCGTTGTCTCCAATACCATCACTGTCTGTATCGATCCACTCTGTAACATCTAGCGGAAAAGCATCCTCGATATCTAAATATGAATCATTATCGTCGTCTATATCAATGCAATTAGGTTCTCCATCACCATCTGTATCAATGGGCACACTTAATATATCCAGAGGGTCTGTTTCACAGTTTACTTCAACGGTGTCTAACCAGCCATCGTTGTCATCATCACTGTCGGCATTGTTTCCAGTCCCGTCACTGTCAGTATCAGCCCATTCTGTAGCGTCTAGCGGGAAAGCATCTCCCGAGTCTAAATAGCCATCATTATCTGCGTCAGGATCAGCATTGTCTCCAATACCATCACCATCAGTATCAATACTTTCTGTTGCACTAGTCGGGAAGGCATCTTGGGAATCAGGCACGCCATCGTTGTCATCATCATCATCACAAACATCACCTATACCATCTCCGTCAAGATCAGCTTGATTCGAATTTGATATGAGTACGCAGTTATCAGATATATCTAGAATACCGTCATTATCTGCGTCAGGATCAGCATTGTCTCCAATACCATCTCCGTCAGTATCTATGCTTTCTGTTGCACTTGTCGGAAAGGCATCTAGGGAATCAGGCACGCCATCGTTGTCATCATCTAAATCACAAACATCACCCTGAGTATCACCATCATTATTGGCTTGATCCGAATTACTTGTTTCAATACAATTATCACAAACATCTCCAATTCCGTCTGCATCTGCGTCTGCTTGATTTGGATTAGCTGAACTTTGACAGTTGTCTGTTTGATCAGATATTCCATCACCGTCTTCATCCTCAAAAACATCTGCTACACTAATAATAAACGTTTTGGTATATGTAGCTGTTCCATCACTAGTTTGAATCCGAATAGAGTAACTGTTTTAGTTTCAAAATCGAGGGCTGTTCCCGTAAGCAAATTAGCGCCGCTAATACTAAAACTTGTATTGTCCGTATCACCACTTCCAGCAACTAAAGTGTAGGCATGGGTATCTCCACTATCAGAATCAGTAGTGGATAATGATCCAACTGTTGTACCTATTGTAACATTTTCATTAACTGAAGTGGAGGATAATAAAATATTAGTTGGGGCTGAGTTTATCTCATACCAAGCAATGGTATCATCAAATTGAGAAGCAGAAATAATATCCATGTCACCGTCTCCATCCATATCTGCCGCAAAAACAGATGTTGCTGCATCAGCCGATGTAGCAATATCGGCTGCTGTAAAGGTGGGGTTTGCATTCCCATCGTTCTCATACCAAGCAATGGTGTCATCTAAGTAAGAAGCAGAAAGAATATCCATATCACCGTCCCCATCCATATCTGCCGCAAAAACAGAATGGGCTCCATCAGCCGATGTAGTAATATCAGCAGCAGTAAAGGTGGGGTTTGCATTCCCGTCGTTCTCATACCAAGCAATAGTGTCATCTAATAAAGAAGCAGAAAGAATATCCATATCACCGTCCCCATCCATATCTGCCGCAAAAACAAATATTGCTCCATCAGCCGATGTAGCAATATCGGCAGCTGTCCAGGTAGGGTTTGCATTGCCATTGTTTTCATACCAAGCAATGGTGTCATCATCATAAGAAGCAGAAACGATATCCATATCACCGTCCCCATCCATATCTGCCGCAAAAACAGAAAAGGCTCCAGCAGCCGATGTTGCTACATCGGCAGCAGCCCAAGTAGGATTTGCATTCCCATCGTTCTCATACCAAGCAATGGTATTATCAAGTTGAGAAGCAGAAAGAATATCCATATCACCGTCCCCATCC
>Ga0209709_10001979_pt1 | contig 18342 bp, 18 predicted proteins | sample ArcticOcean_MG_C_2_FD_187435 | JGI IMG/M metagenome (GOLD analysis project Ga0209709, IMG submission 187435) | Marine microbial communities from western Arctic Ocean - ArcticOcean_MG_CB4_136 (SPAdes) (version 2) | ecosystem: Environmental > Aquatic > Marine > Oceanic | place: Arctic Ocean... | reverse complement strand
TCATCCATTCACGAGCATGATGGTTTCCAACAATCATGATATCGGGTCGATCTTCATAATTTCCGTTATCACCATTGAATGCATTGTAATCACCATCTTGGACATCTCCTGTAATCTTCATCCAAGGTGATGACTTCTTGTAATGCCATCCCTCATATGTGTCGGCTGAAGTTTCTTCGCCTCTAGCATTTGTTCCGCCATTCAATCCTTCATGGAATTCCATGAATTCAGAGTTATCTTGTGCTAAGCGCATCATTCGAGCCTTCATTGTTTCATAGGAATGGTACTCTTTGAATTGCATCTGTTCATCGCCACCCCAAGGGAATAGATATTCACAGACGACTCCTTCGGGTGTATCTTCGCAGGAGATGTATTTTCCTTCATCATCTTGATCCCAGATTTCCCAAGGCTCCATGTCAGTTTGTTCTTCTGCCCCAGATGTTTGAGCCGTACTTTCGACAACGCCGGCATTCACCATCGGTGAAAGGAAAGAGAGTAAAAACGGTAGTAGTAGTATTGAGAGTGACATTTTTCGGGATTCGAAATGCATGGCTACCGCTCTGGCCAATACCCACCCCCTCTTGAAAGCGTCGTGTGATTGAAATAGCCCCCTAAGGGGGCTTTGATGAAATGTTTCGAGGGAAAACAACATCACCCTTAGTGGCCCACCTATGTTCATGCAGAGATTAATCGAAGCCATACCCGGTCATGATAAAGAAATATTTGGAATAAGTGCTGAAAGCATTATTACAGTTGCAATACTAGCTGCTTTAATTTTCATCATCAAAGAAATATTTGGCCTAATATTACCTCGTGTTTTTGGCAACTTGCGCATGATTAGTGAAGTTGCTAGTGATGCATTAATCAGTTCTGGTAAAGCTCTTGGAGTTGCTGCTGGTTGTTGGCTCAGTCTAATGTTAATCGATGATTATGTGATGCTTGCTTCATTGCTGAAACTAGGGATGGTGGTAGCAATAGTACTTACTGCATTCCGATTTGTAGGCGTTATTCATGGATTTGTATTATGGACTGATGACGATGGAGAATTGGATGGCTCACAGAAAACTGTGGTCTCCGCTGCAGAGAGTATAATGCGTTTCTTGATTGTAATATTTGGATTGGTATTCATCGCAGATGCTCTTGGATTTGACCTTACAACAATGGTTGCGGCATTAGGAATCACTGGCTTAGCACTGGCACTTGCAGCCCAAGACACCATCTCCAATATCTTCGGCGCAACCACGGTTCTTTTGGACCGACCTTTCCTAGTTGGAGATTGGATTGTAATCGGCGGGGTGGAAGGTGAAGTAATGAAAATCGGATTGCGCACTACGCTTATCCGAACTAGCCAAGATACGGTAATTACCATGCCCAATGCAAACTTAACCAATACTCCTGTAGAGAATTGGGGCAAGCGTAGATTCCGTCGATGGCAACCAATTTTCAAACTCGATATCAATTCTGACCCAAGCAAAGTTTCGGAATTTTGTGAAGGTGTTGCCGGCTTGATTGAAGAACATAAAATGACAATGAAAGAGGAGTCCTCATATGCAAAAATCTCAACCCTGGGCCCTGATGCTATCGATATCGGATGCAATATTTACTGGGACATCAAATCAGCAAAAGTAGAGCGCGAAGCCCGAGATGAATTCCTAACCCAAGTTATGGGATTAGGCAAATCTTGCGAACTCAACTTCCATGACAACCGTCGACGTCACAGTTCTTGACGCCAATCTGGCTCGGTTATTGTGTAGAGAATGGACGATACGATTCCAATAATTCCAAATGTCCAATATCCAATTTGAGGGTTGGCGAACTCGCCTGCGCTAGCCAGCCAAAATGAGCCAATCAATCCGAATATAGCAAGAGGAATCCCCATTTGCATTAAACGCATATTTCCTAATTTTGCCTGTGTCCGGTCTACTTCGCCCAGATATTGGTCGATTTCAGGAACTTCAAGACCAAACGCAACCGCTTCGGCTTTGGAAAGAATATTCAGATCGTATTTCATGTGAGATACACCGCCTGTTGCGATTCTCATCACATCATCACCCCAATATTTCGAAGGAATAAACTCTCGCCATTTCAGTAGAACATTATGTTTCATCGCCTGTCTAATCATTGGAAGATTTGTTTCATTATTCCAGAGAAGAACTTCACTTAGCGGCAAGGGTACAGGGCGCATTCCATCCAATTCAATTCGGGGAATCCCAATCGTATTGAAACTGTGAGGCGCCCGCCATAATGTTCTAGTTTTGAGAGTGTCTTCGACCTTTTTCAATCTCGCATTCCAACCATATTCATCATTTGGAGTTGTCCAATTTCCATTAATCAGGGATATATGCATGGCTGCTAGACGCTCCGCAGTTACCTTCTTAGCATCGCTTTTAGGATAGATTAAAACATGGTCTCCGTCTTTATCACAGCCCGCTATGGGCAATAGTAAATGAGATTCTAACGATGATTTCAATTGTGGATTCCTGGCTAGTCTAGAAGCGTGTTTCCCAGTAGGTATTGGGATAACCAAGGCCTTGTGATCTCCAATATCAAACCACATACCACTTTGGTTTTCTTCAATCAATTTGAACTCCATCACTTCAGGCCATTCGCCCCAAGTTTTTTCCAAACCATTCCACCATTCGACTGAAACATCTTCAAAATGGTATGGGCGTGTACCCCAAGATGTAGAAATGAGGCCCTTATCGTGACTCTGCACGATACCTCTGGGCCACCACGGGTGCTCCTCCATGATACAGCCCAAGGGTTGTCGGGGATTAACTCAAACGGTTGAAGCGGATGGGCGGAAGAGAGGGGGCGGAATCATGGGTATCAGCAAGCGCCTCGGAGATGTTCTCGGTAATGCAGTCGAGGCTAAACTCTTACGTGAAGTAAAAATACACCCTGACAAAATTAACCACCTCGCTATCATTATGGATGGCAATCGAAGATTCGCTTGGTCCAAAGCTTTGGAGACAGACATTGGGCACAAAATGGGTAAAATGAAACTTGAACAAGTTCTTGATTGGGTTCTAGAATTAGAAATTAATTATTTCACCGTCTATGCATTATCTACTGAAAACCTCAATCGTCCCGCTGGTGAATTAGATGGATTGTTTAAACTTTACATTGAAGGTTTGAAGGATATTGCAGACGACCCACGCATACACGATAATGGAGTGAAAGTTCAGATTATTGGCAAAAGAGAATTGCTCCCTGATTCAGTAAATGCAGCAATCGATTATGCAGAAGAAAAGACTGCACATTATGATAAATTCACATTTACAATTTGCCTTGCATACGGAAGTCGTGAAGAATTGTTGGATGCGATAAAAAGCATCGCTGCTGACCATAGTGCAGGCGAACTCTCTCTCGACTCAATCGATGAGTTGGAGGTTAGTCGTAGACTATACACGGCAGAAATGCCCGACCCTGATTTGGTGATCAGAACATCTGGTGAAGAAAGGATTTCTAATTTCTTGCTCTGGCAAATGGCTTATTCTGAATTATATTTTACAGATGTATTTTGGCCGTCTTTCTCAAAGAAAGAATTGCTCAAAGCAATTCAAACATACCAAGCACGTAAGCGTAGGTTCGGTGAGTGAAATGCCAGCTTGCGATGATTGTGGACAATGGCCTCAACCCTCTTTGGCAGTCGACGCTATTGCTATCAGAGGAGATGAGATTCTTCTGATTAGGCGTGGCAAGGAGCCGTGGAAGGGTATGCTGGCATTCCCTGGTGGATTCGTTGATTACGGCGAGGACCCCGAAGTTGCAGTACTTCGAGAATTGAAAGAAGAGTGCGGAATAGATGGTAAGGTAGTGAGATTACTTTGCGTTAGTGGTAATCCTGAAAGAGACCCGCGCGGCCATGTGGTCTCAATTGCATATCTTGTCGCTGCTTTCGATGAACCTGTGGCTGGAGATGATGCTGCAAGTGCTGCTTGGCACCGTATTTCTGAAGTCGAAGAGTTGGCAGGCGACCACATGTCAATCCTTGATAAGATCAAGCAGTTCTGATTTCGTATTAGGCCAATCTGGTGTCTCAAGAGCATCGGTCAAATGTATGCCTGCTAGCCAAGTTACGAGTATCGATTCATCATGCTTATCAGCGATGAATAATGGATATCCTTCTTCGATTAATCGATTGAGAAACCCACGGGTCGCTTTGGTAACTAGTAGGGTCGGTAACCCGAGTAAAACCGCCTCACTTGCCAAAGTAACAGATTGGGTAATCACGCCATCCATGCTAGCAATAGTTCCATCCAAGTCCCAAGGGTTTCCTTCTACTGAATTTTCATCAGCTTTGTGTATCGACAAGCCATCTAGCCAACTATCGGGAATGGAAAGTATCTCATCTTCATCATGGACGCCATCGCCAATTAATCTGCGGACCAATACTCGTGGAGGGTTGGAGATTTCATCCGGACGTATGCGCGGATGAAGATGGACGTGTCCGTGCAGCCCATCTATGCGATGAAAAGTAGCCTTCTTTTTCATTAATGGTCCAGATAATGAGTCGATGAAATGCGTTGGAATAATGACATCTGTCGGCCTTGCTAAACGGTGTGCTAAGTGGTTTACTTCAGTATCTGTAATGTAGATTCGTTTCGCTTTACGCGGCGCTGCTCTCAATTCGATTGGAGCGCCAACGCTGATGACTTTGTCAACCCCCTTCAGGGCTTTACCAGAGATTCTTGCTCGCTTCCAAGCCTTCTTCCACCGCCCTTTACCAACCGGTCGAGGTACCCATACAGTTCGCCTTCTAGGTAGATGGCCGTCACAGTTTTCCAGCATTGCTCTGACCTCAAATCTGTCACAAGCGATGATGACATCTTCTGGTGAAGATAACTCTCTCATCAATGGTGCTAGTAGACGCGCATGGGCGGGATGATCGATAACCCAGCCGGTCGCCATGTTTACTCGACAATGTCGGGCTATTTTGATGTGCCACCATGTGGTGGCCCCCATTATGCAGAAGAAAGCGATTAGCGTGGCTGGCAGTAAATTGTATGGTCCCTATACCCCCGGAGTAAAGGCTGGTGGGGTGATTTGGCTCTCAGGTCAAATCGATGTAGATGCTGGTGATGACATCCAAAGTCAGACTGCTGGCGCTCTTACCAAGATTGATGCGCTACTAGAAGCGGCTGGTGTTACCCGTGAGTCTGTTTGCTTTGCTCAAGTGTTACTCGATGACATAAACGACTTTGCTGCAATGAACGAAATCTATGGAGCGTGGGTCGAAAATATGGCTGTTAAACCCGCTCGCGCTGCTTTTGAGGCTGGTGCTCTTCCCGCTGGAGCAAAGGTAGAAATTGTGATTCAAGCAATCGATTCCAACCCTAGTGAGTGAGCAAAATGCCTGGCTCCCCCTACCTTGAGGAGCCACCTAGTGGCCTTGTTACATGGCCCAAATTATTGATGATAGGAGTGCCATCGGTTTCTGCAATCTCTTTGGTTGCATGGTGGCAAGATGTCTTACTTGAGTGGGGAGTATTCCTTACTGTCGGATTGACTATCTCTTTTCTCATCAGGCGATGAAATACATACGAGAAGACTCGTTGGCCTACAATATGGGAGAATGGCCAACTCATTGTTTCAAAGCCTACGATATCCGTGGATTATCAGGTGAAGAGTTGTCCGATGAATTCGCATATCGCCTAGGCCGAGCAATGGCCACCTACCTCGATTGCAACTCATTTGCAGTTGGAAGAGATATTCGTGAATCTAGCCCAAGTTACGCTTCAAATCTAATTCAAGGATTCGTTGATTCAGGGGTTAAGATTCTAGATCTTGGAATTGTTTCGACCGGTTGCTTGTATCATGCTTGCTGGACTTTACCTGTCGATGGTGGGGTGATGGTTACTGCATCTCACCTTCCAATGCCGACTCACAATGGATTCAAAATGTGCCGCGGCACCTTACCTCTCGCTGGTGAAGAAATTCAAGAATTGAAGGACGTTTTCCTAACTGGAGAATTCAAAGATGGAACTGGAGAGCATATCGACCATCCACATGAGGATACTTATCTCGAAGCGATTGTCGCTTCTACCGGCAAACTCGCTAGGCCGGTTAAGGTTGCAGTAGATTGTGGCAACGCAGTTCCTGGCCCTGCTATGACTAGACTACTGGACATGATTGGGGCTGAACATATCGACCTCTATTGCGACTGGGATAATACTGAACCAAACCATGGAGCAGACCCAACTCGTGAATACAATATGGTCGATTTAGCCAAGGCTGTAGTTGACAATGGTTGTGAACTAGGTCTTGGTAGTGATGGAGACGGAGACCGCATTGGAGCTGTGGATGAAAACGGTGATTTCGTTTATCCAGACCGATTGATTGCTCTGATGGCTGACGACGTTGTTGGAACTGAAGAAGGCAAAGATTTGCTGATTTATGATGTCAAATGTTCGATGAATGTCGAGAAAGCAATTGTGGCCGCTGGTGGAAAACCAATGATGGCAAAGACTGGTCATTCATTCATGAAGAGAGTTCTTGCAGAGCATCCTAATTCATTGATGGCAGGCGAAATGAGTGGTCACATATTCATGTCTGACCGTGGATGGTATGGCTTTGATTGTTCACTTTACAACGCTGCTAGAATCCTAGAGTTATGGTCACGTCGTGATGCTTTATTCAGCGCTGAATTGGCTAGGCTTGCACCGAATCTACCGACTACTGGTGAAGTAAAGGTTCCATGTGCTGAGGAGGATAAGTTGGCTACCGTTGCTGCAATTACAGAGGCTTTTGCCGACCATGAGTCTTCAACAATTGATGGAGTAAGAGTACGATTCGAAAAGGACGGCCTGCAATCAGGATGGTATCTAGCTCGTAAATCCAACACAGAAGCGATTCTTGTTATGAGGGTTGAAGCGAACGACCAGGAAACTCTTGATGAGATTCTTACAATGATTGATGAAAGGGTTTCACCAATAATCGACATCAGCAAATTGCTGTGATTAATCTTCGGATTCTTCTTCCTCTTCATCAGCCTCGACCATCTTTAGTGTGTAGTCCAAAGAAATCAATTCAATGACATAGGCGACTTCTTCGCCATCATCATTTGTTTGGCAGTTAGGCCCTCCACCGGTATTGACAGTGACTGAAATTCCAAGTGAATGCTCGCCTATTCCTAACTTTCCATCTAACATTGCCTCTACTTCTGATTCACTCATGTTGCTGACAGTTGTTCCAATAATGCTAGAATTATGCCATTCTAAAACCACCGAATCTCCCGATTGGGTTGCCGATGATTGCTCCATGTTTGAATGCATTAGATTACCAGATACATCGTCGTCGACAGGACCATTAGCAGTAGGAAGAGCGCAACCAAAGCCTTGTTGATTTTCATCGTCTGTGAAGGTTAGAGTTGCCCTAACACCAACAATATTCTTGCCGTCTATTCCATTGCCTGCAGCATCTGAATTCATGGTTATTGTTTCAGTATCTCCGTCGTTAACATATTGTGAACCTTCACCGATTAAGTGATAAGAATAAGTTCCAGTAACATTGTAGTCTCCAACTGGACCTTCTATACTGTAACTCTCTGCTTCTTGACTTGAGATATAGTAGAAATATCCAGGGAAAGCAAGTGCGAAGAAAAGCATACTTGCAACCATAATCTGAGTTTTCTGATCGGTTTGGATGTCGTCCATGAATGTCATCGCTCTTCCTCCGTTATTGTAGTGTAGTAGGTTATGGTTTCCAAGTGTTTGGGTTTACTGCTTTTCCCATTTTGTTAGGCCAAGCCTTGCAAATACCTTACGTGAACGGCGGAAAACCGGTAATAGATAGCCGATTTTACTACGTTCTCCGAATGACCATTTCCATGGGCACCTCGGTAAGGAAGTTGCCCATTCACGAATGATTTCTTTCGCTTCCTCATTGCCTTCACCACCGGGAATTGTCCAAGCGGCCATATTGATTGCACCGGCGCTACCTTTGGTCTCAGCCCAAGTATGAATTTCAAGACCTTGAAATGGTCCATCCAAAATTTCGAGACCTAATGTTCGAGCGCTTTGAGTCATTGGCATGATAATTGCAAATCGGTCTACTAATCTGCTACCTTCATGGCTAGTAATCTCCCAATTATTAGCCTCAGTAATTCGCCTAAAGGATTTAATATTCATAATTGGAGAGGTCGAAACCTCGAGTACTAACTCCTTCCGTTTGAGCATTAACTAAACCCAAATCGTATGATATGAAGAAGATAGTGGGTGCATTCCTCAAACGAATGCTGGAAAAAACACAAATCTCCTCTCCTAACGAGGGAAAATAGTGTTTGATTCAATCACGGGTCTGTCGACCGATTAAGCAACTGTAACTGGACCCTGCTTACACTCAGACCCTAAATGGGCCTCAGTAGTTCAATTGGATCTGTTCCGATTCTATCGACTTCAGCCGAAGAGAGAGCCTAGGCCTTCAAAGCCGCCGCCGTCTTCTTCTTCCTCTTCCTCTTCTTCTGCAGGTGCAGCGTCAGCGGAAGCAGCTGCAGCAGGTGCCGCAGCAGCAGGGGAAGCAATAGCAGTAGCCATTGCTTCAGCTATGTCAACACCGCTTAGTGAGGCTACAAGAGCCTTCACACGGGCAGAGTCAGCACTTACACCAGCAGCCTTTAGGACAGCAGTGACAGCTTTTTCGTCGATCTCAGTTTTAGCAGAGTGCAGAAGCATTGCAGCGTATACGTACTCCATATTTTTTCACCTCAAATTTTTATCAACCGAATAAGGACCCAAGGCCGTCGAAACTGCCCTCTTCCTCTTCTTCCTCTTCCTCTTCAGCCTCGGTAGGGGCTTCGTCGGTGCTCGGTGCTGCTGCTGCAGAATCTGCAGCAGAAGCGGCTGCGCCAAGAAGTTGGCTCAGCTCTTCGTCGAGTGCGTCAGCAGACAGCGAACCAGCGACGCCCAATGCGCCACGGTTTGCTCGTCCGATTAGATGCGGCAAAGTGTCTGTTGTGACGATTGCCGCCTCCAGTGCCAGTGCAAGAGCTTCGCCGCTTGCCTTGGACAGGAGTGTTGGTATGGTCTGGGTGGTAAACCAGCGGATGTTGCAAGCAAGGTTGAACGCACCAGCACCAAAGCTGATGAGGTCAGACTCGAACTTCTCGTAGTCGATATCAAGTGTTGCTGGCTTGAAACTGGTGCCACCTTCGATAGTACCACAAAGTCGCAAACCTGCGATGATTGGATTGATTCCAATCTTAGAAAGCATCAATCCAAGGTCACCTTCGAATAGTTCTCCTTCGTTTAGGACTGTTACCTTCTTCTGAATTTGAACGGAACCCTTCACGATCTTAGCAGGTATCCCTACGGAGTTTAGTTCTCCGACAATAGGTCCTGGAGGCATTCCTGTGTCCATTTTGTCGACGATTATGTCGTGAGGAGCAACATCTCCGTGCTTAGCAGCACGGCCAGATTCTGTCTTCTTTAGTTCTGTGAATACCTCGAAAGAATTCAAGTCTGATTTTATTAGAGCAGGTTGAATTGCTGAAGAATACATTTCTTCTAAATCTGCGAAATCGTTTCCTGTTGCTTCCCAAGCAAGTTTCATCAAGCGTTTCTTTGCGACTTGAATCTGCATCTTACCACGAAGACCAGCACGCATACCTAGCATTGAATCAGCAGGAACTCCGTGGATATCAATAACCGCGAAAGTACCGCCTTCCTTCAACATCTCAGTCAATGCTGCTACTGTGTTTTTCTTCCAAGGTGAGACTTTAGGAATCAATTAATCACCTCAATTTTGGTTGCAGGTCCCATTGATGTCTTAATGTAAAGTGAGCGAATATTACCAATTCCACGTTCTAGTTTGGAGGTTACACGGTTGTAAACTTCCATAGCGTTCTTGAGTAATTCTTCATGAGATTGTGAACGAGTACCGAATGATGCTTGGAAAGTGACCTTGTCACGTGACTTGACCACGGTAGTAGATTGAAGACCTGCTGCAATAACTGCAGGGTCAAGTACTGGTGGAACTGGGCGAGGCATCTTGCCACGAGGACCGAGTACTACACCGAGGTAGCGACCAATCAATCCCATGTGAGGAACTTCAGATAGGAAGAAGTCAAACGAGTTTGCTAGTTTCTTAGCCTTACCCTTGTTCTTTCCTAGTTCTTCAATATCGGAAGGGTCTATGACGTGTATTCCAGCATCGGTTGCCTTTCGAGCAGCATCTGATGTTGCGAACATTGCGATTTTGATATCCTTGCCACGACCGGAAGGAAGACGAATTTCTTCCTGGATACGGTTGTTAGGATTCTTCAAGTCAACATCTTTGATTGTGAATGCTATATCTAGCGCTTCAACAAATTTACGTTCTGGAGCGCCTTCGAGGGCGTTCTTGATTGCTTCTGAGATTTTTTCTTCCATTTCCGTTCACCACTTCGGTCTGCGAAGAGCGTTAGCCCTTCTACCGCGGTCCGTGTTCAGTTTAAGCAAAACGATCGTTCCATTCTCCTCTTTCGATTGTGGTCAAAGCGTCTTTAGCCCAGAGTCCATCGATCTTTACACGCATTGACACACAAGTGCCGATGACCTCACGGGTCTGCGCTTTCAGGTCTGCTCCGGTCAGATGGCCGTCTTTTTGCTTTTGGCGGGCGACGTCCATCGCCTTTTCGAGGGGTAAGTCCTCGACTGCGGCATCCAAACTTCCATTGCACTTCTTTACACCTAGAGCTTTGATGATAAGATGGCTGGTCCAAGGTTTTGGCATGTTTGTACACCTCTGATGCTCACGGACGTGAGCAGTTCGCCGACTTGACTCCCCTATTTAATCGCGCCGCGCGCAATCATTCGACTCTCTCGACGACACGGACGTGATCTCCGCGCATCTTCAGGGTCATTGGAATCGGTTGTTCGTATAGCTCCATGCTGACTTCTTCTTTGGTTTCAGCGACACTGGTAACTCGTGCCTTTTCGCCCTTGAATGCGCCAGTGACTATCTCTACGATACATCCAACCTCGATACCGCTGGTCACTGCCTTTGGTTCTAGGTATGGAAGAATATCCTTGAGTGGTGCTTCACCTGGAAGTACGGTCTTAGCGTTCTTTAGTGGTGTTTGGTTTAATCCACGGCGAGCCTTAGGGTCTCGGCCGCCAGAGCGGCCAATTAGCTTCTCTACATGGTGAAGAGCGCTAGATTCAACCATTACGTATCCTCTCATTCCTGTTGGGTGAAGGATGGCAAAGACATCGTCCAAAATGGATGATAGAGAACCTGAACCCATCAAGCGGGCTTTCATTTCATCTGCAACTCTCTTTTCTGAACCAATAGCGGTCTTTACAATGAATAGGTATGCTGCAACTGAGCCGTACATTTCACGGAACAACTTCTCGCTGTTCTCCATCTCTAGATCTGAGAAAACACAGTTGTGGTTCTGAATGTGACCTGGGTCAACCCAAGTTGACTCGGTATAGCGACCTGTAGGAATTACTTCTTTACTTGAAGAAACAACTAGGCAAGGAGCGATATCCTGAAGGCGGCCACCGATGTCAATACCGAGAGCAGGTCCTGCACGGACATATTCCAAATCTTCCAAAGGTATACCGGTGCACTCTGCAACACGGTTGAGAACATCGTCCTCATTATCTCCAATTCCGTAAATTCCGTCCCAAAGGCCGGCGGAATCAGAATCAGACTTAGAGCGGCGAAGAAGTAGTAATTCTTCCTCATGGCGAACAAATGCGATAAATGCGTCAGTCATATATTATTCCTCCAATATCAGATGCCGAATACATCGTGGATAATCCACGGGATGAAATTGTCCATTAGAACTAGCATTACGAATCCAATGAATCCAAGTATGAATAGTCCGATTCCACAAATAATTGAGGTTTGCTTGAACTCTTGTGGGGTTGGTTTGCGGGCCATGCGTATGATACGAGCCCAACTACCGCGAGATATCTTGCGGAACTGTGACTCAATAGCATCTTGCTTGTCCTGTACCTTATCCTCAAAAGAGCGCTTTTGATTTTTATCATCTGACATGGTTTCACCTCAGGGAGTCAAGGCGACCTATGACCCTCATTTAACCTCAACGGCGCGAACCGGGGTCTGGAATCGACTGATTCAAAGCACACCTGTGTCTCGATGGTACCATGGCGGAGCGAGACCCATATCAGGTTCTCGGTGTATCACGGGGAGGCAGTGATGCGGAAATTAAGAAGTCTTTTCGCAAACTTGCACGCCAGTTTCATCCAGACCGTAATGACGGCTCCCCGGCCGCAGAGGCCCGTTTCAAAGAAGTTCAAGCCGCATATGATTCCATAGGTACCGCCGAGGCTCGCCGCAAGCAAGAGCAGGAGCAAATGTTTGGCGCCAGAGGAGGAAATCCATTCGGAGGAACGGGTGGCGGGGCCGGCATGGATGATATGTTCTCAGAAATGTTCGGAGGGAGAGCGAGAGGTGGCCAGCGGCACCGAGGGGCGCCACAGCCCCCGCAGGAGAAAGGCAGGAATGCTACGGCTTGGCTCGACATTACCCCTGAAGAAGCAAAACAAGGCGGCTCATTCGAACTAACATTTACTCAATTGATACCAGGCAGCCACGGTAGCATCGATAGAATACGCCGTACTCAGAGCATCAAAATTAGCCCTGCTGTAAAGCATGGCAAAGAAATCCGCGTTAAAGGGCAAGGTCATGGCCATCCGCAAGGAGCCAAAGGCGATTTGATTGTCAATGTCAGAATTGACCCCGGAGAAGGTTGTATTTGGGACGGGGGCCGAATTGTGAAAGAAGTCGAAGTATCCTATTCCACATTGGCCTTAGGTGGTAAAGTCACTGTGACATTACCTTCTGGAGTTAAAGGAAAAATCACAGTTCCGCCATTATCTCAAGTAGGAGATCGTCAGCGAGTGAAGGATATTGATATTGAATTTATTTTGGCTGAATTAGATGACCTCGATCAATCCCAAAAAGATGCACTCGAAGCACTGAAGGGTGTGGGTCTTTGAAGAAGCGTAAAGGTCCACAAAGTCATCCTGAAGAACGTCTTTACCGCCGAATTCTATCTCATGGCCTAGAGAACGATTTGTCACTAGATTTGGTACTTGAAACAATTCAATCAAAAGAATCCAATCTAAAACTAAATGAGAAACAATTACGTTCTCAAATTCAAGAAACTATCGTTCATGCTTGCAGAAAGGGTGAATTATTTATCGGGGATTCCGATGATTTTTCATTGCGTTCAAAAATAGAAAAGGTATCGATTGAAAACGCGGTTCGTCAAGCCCAACATGAAGTGGATGAAGGGGCGATGCTAGCGATATTACGGGGAGTGGACCTTCCTGATAATTTCTCATTGTTGAGTGGTGAAATACTACGAACCTATCTTGGATTTGATATGGTAACACAACTGGAAAAGAATGCAAAGCGGGAATCCAAACTTAGATTTCCAGACCCACTGGTATCTATGGCTTGGTTGATGCGTAAACATTTCACTCCTGAAGAAATGCTAGATGCCAGATTAGCTTATCGCAGAAAGGTAGGAGTTAATCCATTCGCGAGAGAATACAGAGATGATTTAATCCAATTTGCAGAAAAGTTACCAGACCCAAAAATGGCAGATAACCGCATCGACCTGCGGCACATTCCGTTCGTGACTATCGACCCTCCTGATGCAAGAGATTTTGACGATGCTGTTTGTCTAATCGATGAAACCTTGTGGGTTGCGATTGCAGATGTTGCACATTATGTGAAACCGGGTACTGCCCTTGACACCTATGCTCGTGAAAGGGCGACTAGTGTCTACCTACCTCATTGTGTATTGCCGATGCTACCACCAAAATTAGCAGACGATTTGTGCTCACTAAGGGATGATTCTGACCGATATGCAATGGTAATCGAAATGAAAATCGATGATGCTAAAGTGACAACTTGCAAGGCCCATCAAGCTCTAATTCGGGTAAAAGAAAATCTATCATATGATGATGTTCTCCAGGGGGGTTTATTCCCTGAAATGATGAAATTATCCAAACAAATGAGAGCCCAGCGAATCGGCCTAGATATTGCTGGTGCTGAAAGACGCCCACGGATTAATGGTGATGAAATTAGTCTAGAGGTTAAGTGGCCAAATGATGCTACAGAAATGATTGAAGCATTCATGGTTGCAACGAATGAAGCGGTTGGCCACCTTCTTGGTAATGCTGAATCTGCCCTCCCTTGGAGATGCCATTCCCCGCCCGATAGTCCCGAAGTGGAATCGCTTAATGCAAAACTCGAATCATTGGGAATCGACATTGAATTACCTATGCCTTCACATCGTAAAACCGGAGAAACCGCAAGTGATGAAACTATGAATTTACTTTCTGCTTGGGCAGATGCTGGGCTATCTTTTAGCAATGAAAAAGAAGATTCTGAAGAAGAATCAGAGGAAGAGGATTATCTTTCCAATGTAGTTGACACCGAGGCTAGAGGTGAGATGTTACAAGCGCTCAGAGATGCACAATCTTCGGCTTCTAAACTCTCAGAAGTAAAGCGCCGTGTTGTTGATCAAGGCTTATTCCAATTAATGCAGAGAGCGATATACAGCGAAGAAAACCTTGGCCATTTTGGCCTAGATTTAGATGCTTATGTTCACTTCACATCTCCGATTAGAAGATATCCGGATTTAGTAGTTCATCGCCAATTGAAATCATTTCTAAGCAATGAAGACTGGACGCACAGCCCAGAAGAAGTTGAAGAAATATCAGGCCATTGCTCAACCCGTTCCACCCAAGCCAAGAAATTAGAATGGGAATTGGTAGCGAGTGTTTGCAATATGCATCTTGCTAATTCTGAGGAGTCGTCTACCTGGAATGCAAGAGTTGTGGGCCTGCGCAGCCCTTGGATATATCTCGACCTTGAGGATGATGGCTCATTTGAAGGGCGGATGCACTTGAGCCAATTAGGTGGTAAAGAGCGCCTAATGATCGATTTATTCGGTCTCAAGGTAGAAAGAGAAAATGGTGATACCGTGCTAGAACTAGGTCAGAAATTTGATTGTAGGCTAAGAGGGCTAGACATTTGGTCAGGAACGCTTGACCTCTCACCGGTTTAATCGGTGCCATGAAAGTCACTATCTTTTCGCAGGTATAATCAGCCCAAATAGCGACTTAGTGTAATGAGTTACAGAGATGCGGGGGGCAGGATTCGAACCTGCGAATCAATAAGAAATGGGACCTAAACCCACCGCCGTTGACCAAGCTGGGCGACCCCCGCCCAAACCTGCGTCGCATATCTCACAAATGAATACAACTGTTCAATAACAAGAAGATAAGCCCCTAATCAATGGCAGACTTTGGTACACTTTCAAAGGTCTTGGTTCCTCATCGCGGAAAGGTCCATATCGCCGTATTTATCTTGACGATTCTGATGATACCTGGTGCGCTAAAAGCGCTCGAGCCTATCGATATGGAATCTTACGACATGAAGTCGCCAGAACTTACTGCTGAGCGAAAGATAATTGAAGAATTTAATACTACAGAAATAATCCTTGCATTTGTAGTAGGTGTTCGGGAACCAGGTATGGTTGGTTCTACGCCAGTTCCAGTCCCGACGCTAGAGGATGGTACTCCTGATTGGGCTGGATTTCCTAAGGCAAATGAAATGATTGGCATCGGGGAAACATGGGGTGGTATCACCGCTACTGATGGTGGAATTCTAAACCTCACTATTTTACGTGAAATTGATATTAAGCGCGATGTCATCAACAACCATGAACTAGGTAATTACATGAAACCGTTCATCAATGATGTTACTGGGCTTCAAACAACAGGCGTCATGAGTCTTGCTGATATTTTTCGTGGATTCATGGCTAACGAATCGTATCTAACAAAGCCGAAATTTACCCTTACTGGTAGTGTGCCTCCTGAAACTAATTGGTATGATTGTAACTCGCTTGATTGCCTTACATTTGATGATGAAAATGTCACTCAAGCGCATATCGACCTTGCAGCATCTAGAATGGCTTCAGCCGAAGGTTCCGCCTTCTTACGATGGCTTTCGCTAGATAGAGGGTTTGTTGGTGCAAGTGAAAACACTGGAATTTTAGGTGGTCCTATAGGTGGGGAATTACAAGAAGACGGGACGTGGAAAAATGCTGTATTCGGTCCTGGACGCTGGTCCGCATCATCATCATGGCTTCTTGTTCAACTAGACCGGGCTGCATTACTAGAAGCCGGTTGGACCGATGTTTGGAAGGATGCTCACCAAGAAAAGAAAATTTCTAACGGTGACGAAGGTTTCAAAATCGGCGGATACAGACTTAGTGGAACCGATTTGATTCTTAGTCCGCCAAATTACACATCAGAATATTGTCTAAGTCTAGAATCTCCATGTTCAATCGAATGGTCGATTATGCACCTTGAGGGGCAAATTCGTAGTTACGATAACAATTCACTAACGCTCGTTGTGGGACAAGCGGTCAATGTAGAGGTCAATCGAGAATTACAAAACTCAGGAGGATTGATTTTTGCAATGGGCGTTGCAATCATAATTCTGTTGTATGCATCACTAAGAAGATGGTCTGATGTATTGATTGTATCGATGGCACTTGGAGGCGCACTATTATGGATGCAAGGGCTTATTGGGCATGCATCTACCTTGTTTGGGTGGCTCGGTATAGACATTATTTCACGCTCACAATTTTCTAATCTATTACCGATATTGGTTCTTGCATTGGGCATAGATGATTCATTACATGCTTTGCATCGCTACAAAGAAGAAAGAAGTTTAGGTCGTTCATCGCACGAAGCCGGAGAGATTACTGTAAAGAGAGTAGGTAGAGCGATTATGCTTACCACCCTGACCACAATGGCAGCATTTGGCGCCAATCTATTCAGCGATGTCGCTGCGTTGAGATCATTCGGTGTGGAAGCAGCCCTGGGTGTATTGGCTGCATTTTTACTGACTGGATTGTGGGCACCTTTAGTTCGTGTATCTTTTGATGAATGGATGGAAAAGAGGGGCAAAGATACTGTTCCAAAGGTTAGTCAGAATTTGAAGAGGAAGGAGATTCTACAAAAGATTGCAGTTAATTCAGGAACCGGCTCACGTCCTATTATCATCGCTGCATTATGTCTGATCCTAACCCTGCCTGCTGCTTGGGGAATGATGCAGTTGGAGGGTGATTTCGCGATTGAAGATTTCTTAGACGAAGATTCCGATTTTGCTTTCGGAGTAGGAGTTGTAAGCGACCGGTTCTCGGACGAAGGTGAACCTGCAATGTTACTATTGGAAGGTGATGTTGCAGACCCTGGAGTGTTTGCAGCTATTAACGAATTTAGAATAAATGCAAATCAGCGAACCGAAGGGGTCGATGACAAAATGACTCGTCAACCAGATGGCAGAGTCGGGATGCTCGCTATCGATGAATTCGTGATTAATGCATCCGCTGCGATGATTAACGATCCTACGATATTTTGGAATAATGGATTTAATGAATCGGGATGTTCAACTAAAGGAATCTTAGGAGCCGCTGATTTTAGTGATAGAGATTGTATTGTATTCTTCTACGGCGTCCTAACTCTTAATGGAATTCCTGGAACTGAAGTCCCTTCTTCACTGATTGATTTGTATATATCTCCAAGTGAAGAGCCAGACCCTGAAAGGGTATGGCTATCAATGAATGGAGACCCGATTACATATGACTTGATGCTCATCAGATTCGGAATTACTTCACCAGAAGATTTCCCTTCTATGGGTCCTGGAATTGAAGAAATTAAGCGGGATTTGAAACCTCTACTAGATTTATCATCTGGTACTTGGGAAGAGTCTGGTGAAACCCAAGAGGATAAACCACTAACTTGGGTTATGCTAACGGGTAAGCCTGTTATCAGATTCATTGCTAGTGATAAGATGCAATCGGAAATGCAATCTTCGCTATTCCTAGGTTCAATATTTGTATTGATTACACTCTCTATCGGCTTCCGCTCTATTAAGCAAGCAATGATTTCACTTGCACCAATTCTCTTGGTTGTTGTTTGGCTATATGGTCTGATATTTGCACTTGGATATTCACTGAATATCGTCACTGTTACCATTGCGACGATATCTCTAGGAGTCGGTATTGATTATTGCATCCACGTTACCGAACGGTATCGCGAAGGAAGAGAGAAGGGTGAAAATCATCGCCAGGCATTACATGGCGTTGGAGGAGCGTGTGCTCTTGCATTAGTTGGTTCAGCGGTCTCAGATATTGCTGGGTTCTCGATTATTGCAACATCTTCAATGGGATTATTCAACACATTTGGCCTATTCTCTGCAATGATGATTATGCTATCACTAATTGCATCAATGGTGCTTACAACTGCAGCACTGGGGTTGATTGAACCCAAGGCTAAATCAACTCAAGAAGAGTGATTA
>Ga0209709_10001977_pt1 | contig 18348 bp, 18 predicted proteins | sample ArcticOcean_MG_C_2_FD_187435 | JGI IMG/M metagenome (GOLD analysis project Ga0209709, IMG submission 187435) | Marine microbial communities from western Arctic Ocean - ArcticOcean_MG_CB4_136 (SPAdes) (version 2) | ecosystem: Environmental > Aquatic > Marine > Oceanic | place: Arctic Ocean... | reverse complement strand
TTTTAAATAAAGTTGGTGGGATAGAAGAAAGAGTTTATATGTTGGTCAATAATGAAAAGATTATTGCTGCTCCAGAAAAAGATTTAGACCGCACTTCAAGCGAAGGTAAAGCGTCATCAGTGCAATTTATACATTTTAAATTCACTAAAGATCAAATTAAAATATTTAAAGATATTGGTTCTGAAATAATTCTAGGCATAGATCATACCTCTTATAAACACACCACAAAAATTTTGGAGTTAGCAAAAATATCACTTAGTAAAGATTTTATTTAATATTACCCCACAAATAATTTTTATTAATCCATCCGTTGAATTTACCTGAAGTAATTTTACACCACTTAACTTCACATTTTTTTATTAGCACTAATCTTCCAGCTTGAAGTTTTGCTATTGGTTTAGAGTAAAAGGTAGATTTTTTATACATAATAGAATTATTATTTATATTTATTGCAGACTTTTTTTTTGAAAGTTGAGATATATGTATCCAACCAGAATTATTTTCAAAATCTTTAATTTTTCGCCAAGTATCAGATTTGTCTAGAATCATAACAGGTAAATTTTTTTTAACATATGTTAGTTTAATTGGATACTTCTTCGAAGGACCTTGACGTAAATTCACTTCACTATTTTTTAAAGATAAAAATTTGTTATTTTCATTTGCTAATATCTTAGAAAAAGAAAACAGGATATAAAAAAATAAAATTAGGTAGATTAAATAGTTTTTATTTTGTTTCATTGCAGGAACAATCAGAACGTTTATTAAGCTTTATTTTTCTAAAATTGGTTTTTAATGCATCAAAAATCAAAATATACCCACAAAGTGAATTTCCAATACCAAGTATTTCTTTTATAATTTCGTTAGCTTGAATACTACCAATGATGCCTCCTAAAGGGCCCAACACGCCCTCATATTCGCAATTGTCAAAATCTAGGTCGGGTGGCATCCTAGGTATGAAACATCTCAAACAAGGTGATTTTTTTTTTAAAAAATTAAATATATAGATTTGACCATCAAATTTATTAATTGCACCAGATACTAATATTTTTCTTTTCTTTAAACAATAATCATTAATTAAAAAACGTGTTCTAAAATTATCACTGCCATCAACTATCAGATCAAATTTTTTTGAAACACTGTCAATATTTTTTTTTGTCAATTTTTTTTTAAAAATATGAAGTTTTATTGTGGGGTTTATTTTCTTAAGTTTACTAACTGCTGCAATAGATTTATTTTTTTTTATATCACTTGTTGTAAAAATAATTTGCCGAGTTAGATTTGATAATTCCACATAGTCATTATCTATAATTCCAATTTCACCTATCCCCATTGCGGCTAGATATATTGCTATAGGAGAACCAAGGCCACCAGCTCCTACAACCAAAACACTAGATCCTAAAAGTTTTTTTTGGCCCATAATTCCAACTTTTTTTAAAATTATTTGCCTAGAATATCTTTCTATTTGATTTTTTGTTAGTTGCATTTAGATATTTTATTTACCTGTTGAGCCAAATCCACCCTTGCCCCTTATAGTATTTGGTAAATTTTCAACTTCTTCACATTCCATTTTATGTATTGGCATTAGAATCATTTGCGCTACTCTATCTTTATTATTAACGATAAATTCATTATGTCCATGATTAAAAAGTATGATTTTAATTTCACCTCGATAATCGCTATCGATTGTTCCAGGCGTATTTAAAACAGATATATTATATTTTGCTGCTAATCCAGATCTAGGTCTTATTTGTATTTCGTATTCATCTGAAAATGCTAATGAAAGACCCGTAGGAACTAAGCACGAATTATTAGGAGCTAGTTTAATAGGTTGTTTTATAAAAGCCATCAAATCCATACCCGAGGCACCTACTGTTTTATAAGTGGGCATTTCAACTAAAGAATCTAATTTTTTAATTAATACTTTTACCATTAAACCTTAATTTAAGTGGCTGATAACTTTGTTAACTATTTCATCTGATATTTCAGATTTTTTTTTATAACTTAGTTTCTCATTATTAATTTTTTTATCTTTATAAAAAATTAAAACTTCATTAAAATCCGAATTAAAACCAATAGAAGTATTTGACACATCATTTGCAACAATCCAATCACAATTTTTTTCAATTAATTTATTTTGTGCATTTTTTTTTAAATCATGCGTTTCAGCAGCAAAACCTATAACTAGCTTAGGTCTGAGCGAGTTATGGTTTGAAACATAGTTGAGGATATCTATATTTTTTTCTAAACTTAAATTTATATATTCTTCTTTTTTAATTTTTCTTTCTTTTTCCTCTTTTATTTTAAAATCAGCTACAGCAGCTGAAAATATAGCAACATCAACCGGTAAATTATTTTGTGTTGCTTTAAACATTTGATTAGCCGTCTCAACTTTTATCAGGTTTATATCTTTATCTACTCTCAAATTGCTAGGACCTGATATGAGTGTAGTTTCGAATCCTTTTTTTGATAAAGATTTAGCTATTTCAAAGCCCTGCTTACCACTAGATTTATTTGTAATGAATCTAACAGGATCAATATATTCATATGTTGGCCCTGCTGTTACTAAAGCCTTAAATTTTTTATCATTAATTTTATTATTAAAGTACTTTTCAATTTCTTTAATAATTTCATCAGGTTCTGTCATTTTACCCTCACCAAACTCTCCACATGCCATATCACCAATTTCAGGACCAATAACTTTATAACCAAAATTTTTTAATTTATTAAGATTTTCTTTAGTTGAGGGGTGTTCCCACATTCTAACATTCATAGCGGGAGCTAAAAAAATATCTTTATCAGATGCAAGTATTACAGTCGTAGCTAAATCATTCGATGATCCAACGCTTAATTTGGAAATAGTATTTGCTGTTATAGGTGCAACAAGTATTACATCAGACCATCTAGATAGAGATATGTGATCCATTTCTGTTTCATCCTCTACACTAAATAAGTCATCGTACACTTTTTCTTGTGAAAGAGATGTAACAGACAACAGAGTAACAAACTCTTTAGCTCTTCTTGTTAAAATTGTTTTAACTTTTGCTCCTCTTTTTTTTAGAGCTCGTATTAATTCTAAACTTTTATATGCAGATATTCCTCCACAAATAATTAAAAGAATTTTTTTATCAAACAATTTATCCATACATGTTATTTGAATACTATGAGAACAAAAATTACAAGTATTAAAACTCCTCCTAAAATCTTGTTACGCATTATTTCTAATTTTAATTTTTCTTCTTTTAAACTGCGATAAGCAAAAGTATTGGGATTAAATTTACCTTCAGATAATAAAGTCATAACGTCATTCGCTTTATCCATTATCATGGGTAAATCAGGAAATCTTTTAATTACTTCCGCAGCTTCACTAACAAATTCTCCTGCTTTATTTAAAGGATTTTTAATATCTTTTAGCCAATCTTCTAGTATTGGTTTAGACACATCCCATATATTAGTTTCAGGATCAAGTTTTCTCGCAACACCCTCAACTACAACCATAGTTTTTTGCAATAGAAGCAACTGAATTTGTGTTTGCATATTAAACTTTTCAGTAATTTCAAAAAGTTGACTTAATAATTTGCTACCTGATATATTTTTAATAGATTGACCAAAAATTGGCTCCCCAACGGACCTTAAAGCTTGAGCAAACTCTTCTTTAGAAACTTCTTTGGAAACTAAACCAGCTAAAAAATGTATTTCTGCTACTTTTTTATAATCTCTTTTTATAAATCCATAAAGTATTTCTGCAAGATATTTTTTGTTAACATCACTCAATCTTCCCATTATACCAAAATCTACTGGCATAATATTTCCATTTTTAGAAACAAATAGGTTGCCTTGGTGCATATCAGCATGAAAAAAACCATCTCTAATTGCATGTCTTAGAAAATGTTGAATAATATTTTTTGCTATTTTTTTAACATTAACATTTAAGGATTTAATATTTTCTACTTCTCTTATCGATACTCCATCTATTCTGTCTAAACAAAGAACTTTTTTACTTGTTTGATTCCAATAAATTTTTGGTACTTCAAATCCAATATCATTTTTTGTATTTTCGTAAAGCTCGTTTGCAGCAGCAGCTTCAAATCTAAGGTCCATTTCAAGATTGGTAATTTCACGAAGTAACTGAACAATTTCAACTAATTTTAGTCTTTTAGTTTTTTTAACAAAACTTTGAATAATATAGGCCAATAGCATTAGAGCATCTAATTCTTCATTAAAAATAGTTTCTATATTCGGTCTTAAAATTTTAATCGCGACTTTTTTATTTTCCCCAGAAAAATTTATATTTGCAAAATGCACTTGAGCAATTGAGGCGGCCGCTACAGGTTCAGAAATATTACTAATTTGATTAAAATTTTCTTTACCAAGCTCTTTTTCTAAAATACTTTTTGCATAACTGAGGTTAAAGGCTGGCAATTTATCTTGAAGTTTTTCTAAATCCTTTGATATGTCTTCACCTATGATATCTGGTCTAGTTGCTAAAAATTGCCCTAATTTTATAAAAGTAGTACCCATTTCTTGGAGCGCATTACATAACTTAGCTCCAGAAGATAAGTTTGTATTATTTTTTTTATCATTAAAATTAAAGCCAATACAAAAAAAAAGTATTTTGATAGAAATTGGAGGGTTAAAAATTTCATAAATTGAAGATATAGCTCCAGAAGTTGATAGTTTCCTTCCAATTTTAAATAATAAAAACAATTTTTTAAACATTTAAACTTTCCAAGCTGAATGAATAGCTACAATACCACCACTTAGGTTCCTATACGAAACATCATGAAATTTTTGTTTCTTTATTTCCTCATAAAAAGAATTTTGTGAATAAAAATTTTCAATACTATTAATTAAGTATTCATAAGGCTCTGACTTGCCAACTATATATTTACCTACCTGTGGAATTGACTTTGAATAAGCTTGATAAAACTTATTTAAAATTTTATTCTCTACTTTTGAAAATTCTAAACATAGAAATCTTCCACCAGGTTTAAGAACTCTATAGGCTTCTCTTAATGCAGCGCTTATATTTTCAACGTTTCTAATACCAAAACTAATAGTATAATAATCAAACTGATTATTTTTAAATGGTAATTTTTCAGCATTATTACAAAACCACTCAATACTTTTAATTTTACCCAGTTTCTTTTTGCTTAAGCTGAGCATATCTTTGTTTTCATCAACACAGCTGACAGATCCTTCCAAACCAACTTTATCTAAGTATAATTTAGCTATGTCACCAGTACCAGAAGCAACATCAATCAAAGATGTATTTTTTTGAGGACCAAGCCAACTGATAAAAGTTTTTTTCCATAATCTATGTACGCCTAACGACATTAAGTCATTCATAAGATCATACCTATCGAATACATCTTCAAAAACTTTAGATACAAATCTTTTAGTATTTTTATGGTGTGTTTTCATTTAAATTAATAGATCATATGTTAAGTTTTTTAACAATATATATAATTAACCTATGCCAGAACTCCCAGAAATAGAGATTGTTAAAAGATCTTTATTTAAAATGATAAATAAAGCAAAGATTATTGATATTAAAATTAATAATAGAAATTTACGTTATAAAATAACAAATAAATTTTCAGAACAAATAATTGGGGAAACAATATTAAAGATTTCTAGACGATCAAAATATTTATTATTCCATTTTAAAAATACAATTCTGTTAGCACACTTTGGTATGAGTGGAAAATTACTCATTATTAGAAATTATGATAATGCTATTTTTAAAACTAGTTTCTATTACGAAACTAATGTTAACAATAAGCATAATCATATCTATTTCAAATTAAATAATGGATTAGTATTAGTTTATAATGATATTAGGAGATTTGGTTTTTTCAAATTTTATCCCACTAATCAACTAAGTCAAATAGAATTTCTCAAAAAACTGGGGCCAGAACCTTTTAGTAATAAATTTAATACAAAATATTTTCAAGAATTTATAAAAAATAAAAAAAAAAGTATAAAAAATCTTTTAATGGATCAGACTTTTGTAAGTGGGCTAGGTAATATTTATGTAAATGAATCTCTGTTTTTTTCACGAATAACACCAACAAGAGGTGCTATTAGTTTAAATAAAAAAGAAATAAAAAATTTAATTTTAAGTATAAAAAAAATTTTGAAACTTGCTATATCTAAAGGTGGGTCTTCAATAAAAAATTTTCAAAGCACTCAGGCTAAAAATGGCAGTTTCCAAGAGTTTTTTAGTGTATACAACCGGGAAAATAAAAAATGTTCACGTATTTCGTGTAAAGGAAAAATAAAAAAAATAGTCATATCTAACCGGTCATCGTTCTATTGTAACAATTGCCAAATTTAAATGGGTATTGACCACAATGGATCAAAAAGATATAAAATTCTCAATTTATGCCAAATACAAAATCAGCAATTAGACGTTCAAAAAAAAACAAGTCCCAAGCAATAATTAACAAAATAAGAAAAAGCAAATACAAATCTGCAATTAAAAAGATGTCAACTTATCTTGAATCAGGAAAAATTGACGATGCACAAAAGTTTCTTCCAGAATTCCACTCCCAAGTAATGAAAGTTGCTAAGACTGGGGCAATGAATAAAAAAACTGTGTCAAGAAAAATTTCAAAAATAACAAAAAGAATACTCAACAATAAAAAAAAATAAATTAGTCAATTAAAAGTTGAGTAGTTAAATTTTATCTAGAACATATCTATATTATGATTTTTATTTTCTATAAAGTCTAGATGTAGTAAGGTATATTTAACGATAAGCTTCACAATTTTTATTTCATTTTGTTTTTATAACACAACCAAAATAATTATTTTTTTATAATACAACCAAAAAACATTGCATGATGTGATTAAAAAAAATAGAAATCAACTTATATTTTAAAATTTAATATGCCAAAAAACTTACCAGAACAAAATCCAGGAGCCACTTTAATAAAAGAAGAAAACATTCTTAATTGGAATGAAGTTCTAGAAAAATTTAGAAAAAATTTTGGAACTGATATTTATGAAAGCTGGATAAAAAATATAAACCTTAAAAAGGAATTTAACGATTACGTTGTATTATCAGCGCCGACAAGATTTGTAAGAGATTGGATAGTTTCTAGATATGCTGACAAGATATTAGATATTATAAAACCATTTAAAAAAAGCATTGAAAGAATAGAATTTTTAATTGAAGAGACTGATACAAAATCTATAAAAAAATCTTTCTTCAGCAATAATCAGCAAGTAACGCTAATTGAAAATTCAATATCTAACTACAATAGGTTTAATTCTAATAATAGATTTGATAATTTTATTGTTGGAGAAAGCAATGAATTAGCCTATACAGCAGCCAGAAAAATATGTATTCAATCATCTCATTACAACCCTCTATTTATTTATTCAGATGTAGGTATGGGTAAAACTCACCTTTTAAATGCAATTGGACTAGAGGTTGCTCAAACAAAAAAAGCGATGTTTATTTCAGCTGAAAGATTCATGTATCATTTTATTAGATCTATTAAAAGTAACGAAATGGTAAAATTTAAAGATTTTTTTAGAACAACTAATGTTTTTATCATTGATGATATTCAGTTTGCTAGCGGAAAAGAAGCTATGCAAGAAGAGTTCTTTCATACCTTTGACTCTTTAATCGAAAAAGGTTCACAAGTAGTAATTTCAGCAAACAAACCTCCTTCAGGGCTTGAGAGAATACAAGATAGAATTAAATCTCGAATGTCAGGGGGGTTAGTAATTGATATCCAGCCACCTGATTTTAGTCTAAGAGTAAAAATTTTAAAGCAAAAGTATGAAGAAATTAAAATAAGGTTTAAAGAAAATTATTATTTAAATGATGATGTTTTTGATTTTTTAGCGCAAGAAGTTACATCTAGCGTAAGAGAATTAGTAGGAGCTCTAAACCGAATTTTAGCATTCAGTAAAATAAAAACAAAATCCCCCAATATTTATGAATGTAAAAAAATTTTAAAAGATTTTATAAATAGTAATGAAAAATCCATTAATGTTGAATCTATTCAGAATTTAGTCGCTTCCTATTTTAATCTTAACATTCAGGAGATGCTATCAGCGCGAAGATCAAGATCGTTAGCTAGACCTAGGCAGATAGCTATGTATTTAGCAAAACAGCATACTACAAATTCTTTACCAGATATTGGTAGAAAATTTTCTGGAAGAGACCATACAACAGTCATTCACGCAGTAAAAAAAATTAATGAATTGATTGAAAAAGATAGTGAAATTAGACAAAATGTAATGGAAATAAGAAAAAAACTTCTTTAGCAATTCAAGATGGAATTTACAGTAAATAGAGATATTTTTTTAAAAGCATTGGGTCATGCTAATGGAATTATTGAAAAGAAAACAACTTTTCCAATTCTCTCCAATATAATGATCGAAGCTAAAGATGAAAAAATTAAAATCACATCAACAGATTTAGATATTATCTATTATGAAGAATTTTTACCTCATGAATTGAAAAAAGAAGGTTCCACAACTACCTCAGCAAGCATACTTTACGATATACTAAGAAAATTAAGACCAAATACAAAAGTAGATTTGTCATTGCTTAATTCTAATAAAATAAAGCTAGTTTCAGAAAATTCCAAGTTTAATTTATTATGTTTACCTCCAGAAAATTTTCCACTATCAGAGGAAAAAATTAATGAAAAAGATTTTGAAATTTCTTCACAAAAACTACTTAAACTCTTAAATAAAACAAAAATTTCTATATCCAATGATGAAACAAGACATTATCTTAATGGTATTTATATACATAAGATACATATAGAAAATAAAACTTTTTTGTGTGGTGTTGCAACTGATAGCCACAGACTTTCATCCAGTAGTTTGGAAATAGACTCAAGCATTAATATAGAACCTATAATTTTACCAAAAAAAACTATTTTTCAATTAATATCTTTACTAGAACAAAATAATAGCCAAATTAAAATATCTAGCAGTAAATCAAAAATTAAATTTGAAATGAACAAATGTGTTTTAGTTTCTAAAGTTATAGATGGAAGATTCCCAGATTATAGCAAAGTTATTCCCAAAGGAAATGACAAGGTGCTACATCTAAAATTAAATGAATTTAAACATTCCATAGAAAGAGTTACTACTGTTTCCTCAGATCGGAAAGAAGGCTTAAAAATGTTTATATCAAAAAATAATGTTCAACTGTCAGTTAACAATCCAATTAGTGGCGATGGCACCGAAAATATTAATGCTAAATTTAACTCTGAAGATTTAAATATAAGTTTTAATAGTAGATATTTAACTGATATAGCAGCTCAAATTGAAAATGAGTCTATTATAATAAATCTTAAAGATGCAGGTTCACCAGTCCTGATTAGTGATTTTTCAGACAAAAATAGCTTTCACGTCGTTATGCCGATGAAAATTTGATTATTTGAGACTTAATGCAAATCCATGTTATAATTATTATTTTCGTTAAGTAATCATTTAATACCAACAGTAATTAGACCAATCAATACGTCGTAGATTTTATTAAGTAAAAAAAAATGTTAAAATATACAAGTTAAATAAAAAATTTCATTATTATGGCTACAAAACAAACGCAAGATAAATCAAATTATAGTGCCGACTCAATTAAAGTACTCAAAGGTTTGGAGGCTGTAAGAAAAAGACCTGGAATGTATATTGGTGATACTGATGATGGAACAGGGTTACACCATATGGTTTATGAAGTTGTTGATAATTCAATTGATGAAGCGCTAGCGGGACATTGTAAAAATATTAAAATTACTCTTAATTCAAATAATTCAGTTTCAGTGGAAGATGATGGTAGGGGAATTCCTGTAGATCTTCATAAGGGTGAAAAAAAATCAGCTGCTGAAGTAATTATGACCCAACTTCATGCGGGTGGTAAGTTTGATCATGATTCTTATAAAGTGTCAGGAGGACTCCATGGGGTTGGAGTTTCAGTAGTTAATGCGTTGTCGGAAAAGTTGACATTAAAAATTTTTAGAGAAAAAAAAGAATACTTTATTGAGTTTAAAAATGGCAAAGCAATTTCATCATTAAAAGTAACTGGTAAATCAAACAAAACTGGCACTTTAATAAATTTTGTTCCCTCAAAAGAAGTTTTTTCTTCAACAGATTTTAGTTCTACAATTTTACAAAAAAGAATGAGAGAACTTGCTTTTTTAAATAAAGCTTTAACTATTACACTATTAGATAAAACAGGAAAAAAAGAAAAAGAGTATAAAAATAAATATGAAGGTGGTGTGCAAGAATTTGTAGAGTTTCTAGATAAAAATAAAAAAATTTTAGTTAATAAAAATGACTTGAGTTTATTTAAAAAACCAATTTTTATATCTGGAGAAAAAAATGGTGTTTTAGTAGAGAGCGCATTACAGTGGAATTCAGGTTATTCAGAAGATGTTCTTCCTTTTACAAATAATATACATCAAAAAGATGGTGGTACACATTTGTTAGGTTTTAGAAGTGCATTAACAAGGGTAATAAATAAATACGCAGCATCTACCAACTTATTAAAAAAAAATAAAATAACATTATCAGGGGAAGATGCTAGGGAAGGTTTAACTGGTGTGTTGTCTATTAAAGTTCCTGACCCAAAGTTTTCTTCTCAAACTAAAGATAAGCTAGTATCTTCAGAGGTAAGATTTATTGTAGAATCGATTGTAAATGATAAATTATCAACATGGTTTGATCAAAACCCAGGAATAATTAAAGTAGTACTATCAAAGGTTGTCCAAGCTGCAGTAGCAAGGGATGTTGCGCGTAAGGCTAGAGAAAATGTTAGAAGAAAGGGATCCTTAGAATTATCAGGGCTTCCAGGAAAACTTGCAGATTGCCAAATTGGCCAAGCAACAGGCACAGAATTATTTATTGTAGAGGGAGATTCAGCTGGAGGTTCAGCTAAACAAGGAAGAAATAGAGAATTTCAAGCCGTACTACCTTTAAGAGGAAAAATTCTTAATACATATATTGATGTTAATGGTTCTAAATCTAAAAATGGTAATGGCCAAGATTTGCAGACAAAAGCTCTTTCAAAAATGATGTCATCTAATGAAATAGTTACCTTAATAAATGCTTTAGGAACTGGGTCTAAAGATTTTAATATTGAAAATTTGAGGTATGAGAGAGTTATAATTATGACGGATGCCGATGTAGATGGGTCACATATCAGAACTCTTTTACTTACGCTATTTAATAATCATCCTTTTCACGAACTTATTGAAAAAAATCACATCTATCTAGCTCAACCACCGCTTTACAAAATTACCAAAGGCTCTAAAAGTTATTATATTAAAGACGATAATGATTTAAATAATTTTCTAATTAAATCATCGGATAAAGGAAAAAATACAATTAAAAAAAACACTAAAGAGTATAATAGTTTTATTGAAAAAGAAAAAAGCAAAGTGAATATACAAAGATTTAAAGGATTGGGAGAGATGAACCCTGAAGAACTTTGGCAGACAACCCTAGATCCTGAGGTAAGAACTTTACTACAAGTTCAGTATACAAACACTACAAAAGCAAAATCAAAAAAAGACCAAGATCTTATTAAAATATTGATGGGGGACGAAGTTGCACCACGAAAAGATTTTATAATTAATCGGGCTTTAGATGTTTCTAATTTAGATATATAATTTTCGAATGAGTTTTTCGGAAATTTTTACATCAAAAGACACTACTCATCTAGATAAAAAAACTTTAGTTATTTTAAGGTGGTTAGCTGTAGGGGGCCAGTACTTAACAATAGTTATTGTTTATTTTCTACTTAAATTTGATCTTCCATTTTTTTATTGTACAATTCTTATACTCTTTGGAGTATCAACTAATTTCTATTTACAATTAGGATTTAATAAAAATCAATTAAATAATTTAACTTCAACTTTTATTTTATTTTATGATCTTATCCAATTATCAATTTTGTTATACTTAACTGGAGGAATAACTAATCCTTTTTCAATTTTATTGATCATTCCAGCAATAACATCATCAACTTTTTTAACACTGAAAAGCACGATAAATATATCTATAATTACAATAATAATTTTAATTATATTAACATTTTATCATTTCCCCTTACCTTATTCAGGTGAATTACATCATCATGTACCCAATGTGTATTTATATGCAACAGCAATTAGTATTACAGTTGGATTAATTTTTTTAACTTACTTTGGTGTTAGGTTTGGAAAAGAATCAAGAAAAAGAACTGAAGCTTTAAATAGATTGGAATTAATATTAGCAAAAGAGCATGAATTAGAATCAATAGGACTACAAGCTGCCGCTGCAGCACATTCTCTTGGAACACCATTATCTACCATTTCTGTAATCGCAAAAGAACTGCAAAAAGAGATTGGAAAAGAATCAAAGTATACAGAGGATATTAATTTGCTTTTATCACAAACCAAAAGATGTTCGGAAATTTTAAAAAATCTTTCTCAAGATCAGCTAAAAGAAGATGACTTTTTAAATAATGTAAAGATTGGAGATCTTTTAAGTGAGGTTGTTAGATCTTTTAGTGAAATTTCAGAAAAAAAAATACTATTATTAAAAGAGCAAAATGAACTAAACCCACAAATAGAAAAGACGCTAGAGATAACATATGGATTAAGAAATTTTATTGGCAATGCAGTAAAGTATAGTAAATCAATTGTAGAAATTGATTTAAAAAGCAACGAAACCATAACCGAAGTAAGAATAAGTGACGACGGGCCTGGTTTTCAGGAGGATATTATCAATTTGTTAGGAGAGCCATATATTCGTTCAAAGAATAATATTATCAGTTCTAAATCTGGTCTTGGGCTAGGTACTTTTATTGGGAAAACACTTTTGGAAAGAATGAGAGCAAATGTTAAGTTTGGCAAATCTCGACTAAATGGTGCGATGGTAATGATTAGTTGGCAAACTAAAGATTTAATTAATATTTAGATTTTTTTTTGAACTCAAAAGAGTAAGCTATTATTTTATATACAAGTTTTGCAACTAGAAAATTATATGAGTTAAAACCTTTAATTGGTGATAATTCGTTTATGTCAGCTCCGACAATGTTAGAATTTTGTGCTGCTATCTTAATTATTTTTAAAGTTTCGTCCCATAATAATCCACCGGGCTCAGGAGTACCTGTTGCTGGCATTATACTAGAATCAAGCCCATCTACATCAAATGTTAAATAAACAGTTTTGTTTTTTATTAGTTTTTTGAATTTATTTAAATTCCAATTTGACTTATCTTTTGCCCAAAAAATATTAATTCTAGAAGAATTTTTTTTTAAATATGGAATTTCACTTTTTGAAATATTTCTTATTCCAAATGATATTACAGAAATATTTTTGTAGTCCAGACATCTTTTAATTGCTGATGCATGTGAAAACTTTTGTCCATTATAGCTTTCCCTTAAGTCTGCGTGTGCATCAAAGTGTAATAAGCATAATTTTTTATGCTTCTTTACAAATGGTGCAATACATCCTGGAGTGATTGAGTGTTCGCCACCAAGTGTTACTGGAAAAAGATTTTTATTTAAAATCTCTTGATTAATGTCAGACATTTTTTGTAGCGCTTGTTTAATATTTTTATTAATTTTGAATGGTTTTAAAGTTTTTATTCCAATTTTTTTATACGGTTCACAATTTAATTCCTCATCATATAACTCCACCTGATGCGAAGCTTTAATTATCTCTTTGGGACCATTTCTAGTTCCACCACCATAGCTAACAGTTTTTTCTAACCCAAAGGGTATAACCACTACTTTTTCTTTAAAACTAAATTTATTATCTATACCAAGAAAACCTTTTTTATTTGAAAAATAGTTCATTTTTTTAAAAAAATATATTTGAAATTTTTTTTGGTTTTCTTTGTTGCCAATATTTTCGGTGATAGGCGTCGCTGACAATTAACGGAAGAACACTAGTTGCTTCAGCAAAAACCATTTGTTCTTTGGAAACATCAACTTTGCCCCAAGAACTTGCTTCTTTCAATGTAGAACTACTACAGGCACCATCTCTAGTGTCAGCCACAGTTATTTGTACTGCATATTTATGCATATCAACATCTTTACCTAAAAGCTCAGCACAAACCACAGTATCTTGAACAAAGTTTTTAGGAACACCACCGCCAATCATAAAAAGACCTGAAGATTTGGATTGGATTTTTATTTCAGTTAATTCTCTGAATTCCCTTACTGAATCGATAGTTAAGCATTTTTTTGGGTTTTTTTCTTGATGCATGACTAGACCAAAACCAGCGCTTGAGTCTGTAAATGCAGGGCAAAAAATAGGGACATTATTATCGTAAGCTGTTTCAATTAGTGAGTTTTTTTTCTTAGAATTAGTTTTTAAATATTTTCCTATTTCTCTTATAAATTCTCTCGAAGTATAAGGGCGAGGTTCTAAACTGTCTGCTATATCACATATGATTTTATCACAAGCTTGAAGCTCCTCTTCGTCAATATAAGTGTCGTATATTCTATCTATATAGTTCTCTCTTAGCTGGGTATCATCTTGAAATTGTGAGCCTTGATAATGTTTAAAACCTAAAGCTTCAAAAAAATCCATATCAATGATTGAAGCACCAGTAGCAACTACCACATCAATCATATTATATTTAATCATATCAGAATATATTTTCATACATCCTGCTGCAGAAGTTGAACCAGCAAGAGTTAAAAAAGTTGTACAATTTTTATCAGATAACATTTCATTAAATATAGATGAAGCTTTAGCAGTATCTCTTGAAGTGAAAGACATTTTATCCATAGAATCAATAATTTTTCTGGAGTCAAAAGATGTGATGTCAATATGTTCCACAGGTTTTTCTAGGAAAGTTTTTTTATTATGACCTAACTTCAGATTTTTTTTTTTATTCATTTAGGCTACAAGATAACGTGAAGAGGTATCTTTTTCATACATAGACATGATAGGTTTGTCTTCTACTTCATAAATTTCATTAGAATAAAAACCATTAAATTTAGTTCTAAAGGTTAAGGCGTAAGCGCCAAGTTGTCCAACTTCGATATAATCACCTTCTTTTATGTTGTTAGGTAAAACAAAAGGGCCTTTCATAAAATCCGCACTATCACAAGTGGGTCCATACAAACTGAAGGAAGTTAATTTTTTAGAAGTCATTCTTCCATTAGGCATCATTCTTGTAGGAAGAACAAAATTCAATACTCCAGCATCAAATAAACTTCCATAAGTACCATCGTTAATATAAATTTTTTGTTTTTTTCTAAGAACAACTTTAACTATTGAAGATCCACTTTCAGCTACTAGAGCTCTACCCGGTTCACATAGTAGTTCAGGTTTGTTTTCTAATTGTAAATTATTAAAAGCTTTTTTAATTTCATTGATATAATTTTCTAATGGCTGAGGATTTAAGTCGGGATAAATTGATGGAAAACCTCCCCCAACATTAATAATATCAGGAACTATTTTTGTTTTTTTAATTATATTTCCAACTTCTCTAATACCCTTAGCGTAAGAAATAGGATGCATACATTGAGAGCCAACATGAAAACTTAAACCAACTTTTTTTGCATGAGCTTTTGCAAGCCTTAACAAACCCAAAGCTTCACCCGGTAGAGCGCCAAACTTCTGAGACAAGTCAATTTCTGCATGCTCATTTGAAATAGAAACTCTAACATAAAGTGTTAAATCTTTAGCCCTGTTAGTTGTCTCAATAATTTTTTGAAGTTCTTCTTTTGTGTCTAAAGCAAAATCACGTATATTATAATTAAAATAAGCTTCTTTTATATGCTCACGACTTTTCACAGTATTCATGTAATAAGCTTTAGCGCTTGGAAGTATTTTTTTTATAAGTTTAATTTCATTAATTGAAGCTACGTCAAACCGGTTAATCCCATTTTCAGCAATACACTTTATGACTTTTTCGATTGGGTTAGTTTTTACAGCATAAAGTATATTTCCAGGAAATTTTTTTTTAAACCAGCCGCATGCTGTTTTAATAGAATTAGGTCTTATGCAATAAATTGGATCTACTGGCCGGACAGAATTAATCAGTTCTTCAACTGAATTAAATTTTTGCATCTCATGTATCCCTTATTAGTTACACAAAAAAAAAATTTACTAAAAACCTTCTTTCTTTTTTTATTATAGAAATGAGGACCAATGTAAAGCAATAATTTGCACTCTTGAAAAGTTATTTATTGAACTTATATTAACATAGTGAAACACTTCAAAAGCTAAAAAATGAAAAATGAAATAAATAAATCAAATAACCAAAAAATAGCCGATTTTGCTGATAAAACGCTACTTATTGTCGATGATGACAACCCCTTAAGAGATAGATTGGCTCGAGCCATGGAAAAAAAAGGTTTTAAAGTTATGCAGGCAGAAAATGTAAAGCAGGGGATAAGTCAGTCAAGAAATTCACCGCCTGCGTTTGCCGTAATAGACCTTCGCCTAGGTGATGGAAGTGGATTAGAGGTAGTTAAAGAGATTAGAAAACTTAAGCAGGATAGTAGAATAATTATGCTTACAGGCTATGGAAATATACCAACTGCAGTTGCAGCTGTTAAGGCTGGTGCTATCGATTATATCCCTAAACCTGCTGATGCTGATGACGTAGAAAATGCGCTTCTTGCTTCTCCAGAGTTAAAAGCTATACCACCTGAAAATCCAATGTCAGCTGATAGAGTTAAGTGGGAACATATTCACAGAGTATTTGAACTCTGTAATAGGAATGTCTCTGAAACAGCACGAAGACTAAAAATGCACAGAAGAACCTTACAAAGAATTTTATCTAAAAGGTCCCCTAGATAATTTTAAAGTATTTTTTTACTTTTAAAATAGATGGTATTAAAAATACTAATAACAAAATTTTAAATAACTCGGCTAATAAAAATGGCTGAACTCCAAGTTTAAATATTGGTTTTTCCCAACCAATCAACATTCCTAACCAAAGCATACCAAGAATATAAATAAAACTTACAGAAAAAATTAATTTTAAAAAATTATTTATTATCCCTTTGTTGTATTTAAATAAACCAGACAAATATACTGCAATTAAAAATCCAACCAAATACCCCATAGTTGGACCAACAAAATATATTAAACCAATTCCTTTTTCAGGAGAAGAAGCAAATACTGGTAAACCTATTATTCCTTCAAATAAATAAAGAGTCACAGTCGCTAAGCCAATTTTATACCCAAGAGTTATTCCTACTAATAAAATTACAAAAGTTTGCATAGTCATAGGAACAGGGTAAAAAGGAATTTTTATTTTAGCTGATATAGCAATAAGAATAGAGCCTAGTATTGTTATTAAAGTGAGCTTAAAAATTTTTTCAAATTTTGATATTTTAGTAATTGATTCCATATCTTATACAATACTACTTTCTTTTAACTAAATCTAGTTCTTTATAAGATCAATAAATACGTCTTCTAAATTTCCTTCATCAGTTGAAATATCTGAGATTTCCATTCCCGCGTCTTTAACTTTATTTATTATTTCATCTATTTTATGTTTTTCTCTATCATAAGAAACAGTTAATTCATTATTAGAAACATATGTAATTTTAATTCCGTTTAAATTTTGAGGATTAATATTATTAGTTTTTTTTACTTTAAAAATAATTTTTTTGTTTTTTATAGTGTTTAGTAAATTTTTTGTTGTGTCTAATTTTATTAAATTTCCTTTATTTATAATAGCAATTCTATTGCACATCTCTTCAGCTTCATACATTAAATGAGTAGTAAGGATTATAGTTACACCCTGTTTGTTAAGAGTTTTTACATTATCCCATAAATTTCTACGCAACTCTACATCGACTCCCGCGGTTGGTTCATCTAAAACTAAAATAGGTGGTCTGTGAACCATGGCTTTAGCAATTAGTAATCTTCTTTTCATGCCACCAGACAAGCTTCTTGCATAGGCATCTGCTTGCTCCTCCAGAGAAACCATTTTTAATATAGTATTAGTTATCCTATCTTTTTTTGGTATTCCATATAGTCCTGCCTGAAGTTCTAAAAGTTTTCTAGGACTAAAAAATGCATCAAGATTTACTTCTTGGGGGACTATGCCAATAGAGGATCTGACTTGTCGAGGTTTAGTATCTAAATCATAACCCCAAACTTCCACTTTTCCATAATTTTTACTTACAGTTCCCGCCAATATATTAAGAAAAGTAGTTTTTCCAGCACCATTAGGTCCTAACAATCCAAAAATTTCTCCTTCTTTCACTTCTAAGTTTAAATTATTCAATGCAACAATATTATTTGGTGAATTTTGAGAGTAAATTTTTGTTAACTTTTCTACCTTTAATGCGTTTTTTTTATTCATAATGATTTAGTTTTTATATATCCATAACACTAATTAAAATAGTATTAAT
>Ga0209709_10001974_pt1 | contig 18353 bp, 18 predicted proteins | sample ArcticOcean_MG_C_2_FD_187435 | JGI IMG/M metagenome (GOLD analysis project Ga0209709, IMG submission 187435) | Marine microbial communities from western Arctic Ocean - ArcticOcean_MG_CB4_136 (SPAdes) (version 2) | ecosystem: Environmental > Aquatic > Marine > Oceanic | place: Arctic Ocean... | reverse complement strand
TTCATCATCAGATACAACACCTATTTCACCACCTTCTTGGAAATTTTCATCCCAAGATGCAGGATCAACTGGCATTAGTAGAGAGCCACCTTCGCCTAGATCAATTGCGAATGCTGCAGGGTCTCCCGAAGGGAAAAATAAACCTTCTTGGTAATCACCGGTGACTTTCATGGTAACTTCAATCAAAGGATTATCATTTAGACCGTCCCATGTTTCATTACCTTCTTCGATGAAGTAAGAGAATTGAATATTTTTCCAGTTTCCTGCAGGCCATGGATTTTCAGTATGTTGGTAAACCTTGGTTTGACCCTTGTAAATAGTAATATTTAGCCAATCACAATTATTTGGTCCTTGGCCTGGCTGACATGGCCCCTCATTATTGGTACTATCAGCATCGCCTTCATAGTAGATATTGAAACTTCCACGCATCTCTCCACCAACAGTCATACTCAACCTCTTATCTAAAGAAGGCTCCATCAGATATCTATGTTTGATACTGATTGTACAATCATCACATTCTTCACGGATTTCACCATCATCAGTAGACTCTGATTCATTTGAACTAAAGTGGCTCCAAAAACCATTCATTCCATCTGCCCAAATATACATTGTAGTATTATTGGCATTAGGTTGCTTTGGGTCTTCTTGTTGACTCTGTTGTTGGGCTGAAACATCCCCTGCTTGAACAGGAGTCATCAAGAATAAAGTCACTAAAACTGCAAAAATGGCTTTGCCGCGCATGTTGAAGGGTTGAAGCATCTTACATTTGACGCTTACTAAACACTGAGTTATACAATTTGATGGCAAATCATAGACTAATCAAAGCGCTGGAATCCCATACGACCACTCTCTTCTTTATTTCCACGAGTAATTCTAAGAGCATCGCCAAGGATATCAGGAGTAAGTCTTCCAGTACGCAAATCAGTACCACCAACACCAGTGATAATCGCCATGACTTTGATAGTATCACCAAAACCAGCATCTTGTCTTGCACCCCAGATTACATTAGCATCCTCGCTAACCTTTGCAGTTAGTAAGTCAACAACTTGTGAAGCGGCTTCTAGAGTCATGTACTGACCACCAGTTACGTGAATCAAAACTCCAGTTGCACCTGATATATCGACATCGAGTAGTGGATGATTGAGTGCTTCATGTACAACTTCTTCTGGCCCTCGGTCCGATTCACCATATAGCATCATTGTAACTCCACCATTGGCCATAATCGCTCTTACATCGGCGAAATCCAAATTGATTAGTGAAGGTAGTGTTATTGTTTCTACAATTCCCTTAACGATTTCAGCAACCAGTTGATCCATGATTGAGAATGCTTCATCAAGCGGCAAGTTAGGAACATAATGCAATAAGCGATTATTATCTAAAACAAGAACAGCATCAGCAACTCTTCGCAGAGACTCAAGACCTTCAAGGGCTCTAGCCATTCTTTGACGACGCTCAACGTGGAAAGGAGTAGTTACAATTCCAACCACCAATGCTCCAGCAGCTTTTGCTTCTTCAGCAACGATTGGACAAATTCCAGTTCCTGAACCACCGCCTAGTCCACTGGCAATGAATACTAAGTCAGCGCCAGTCACGATGCGCTTGATCATTTCTCTTCCAGCCTCAGCGCATCTGCGTCCAGTTGAGGGATCGCCACCAGCACCAAGACCACGAGTAATATGTCGGCCAACGAGTAATTTCTGTAATGCACGAGTATGATCAAGATGTTGCTTGTCGGTATTGATGGCTACAGTAACTGCTCCTTCAACACCAAGATGAGTAATACGATTAAGAGTATTATTTCCTGAACCACCACATCCAACAATTAGGATTCTAGGATTGGGGACTCCAAATGAACTTAAATCTTCATCGAGCAGTGCAGTTGCCCCTCGGTTAATGCTTTCTTCACGAAGACCATTAACCATATCAGTAAGAGCACCATCATTTGAATTAGAAGCACCACTATTCTCCATCATCCCACATCCCGTTTGTAAAGGGTACTCTTACCCTACTTAACCGCACCCATTGTTGAGGCGTCAAATCTGTCGATTTCTTGAGTAAATTTATCATTTCAAACACTCTTATTTTGGCCATGAACCTCTACCTTTGTTAAGGTAAGGTAAAGGCTTAAGAAAATAGCTATTGATGGTGACGTTTAACTATTTTCGAAGGCACTTTTTATCGATGAGGATTAAGTAGTGGGGGCTTTTGCGATGGATTACCTCGCTTAGCTCAGTTGGTAGAGCACCTGACTGTAGTTGGAAAAACAACGTCTCGCAGCAGACATCAGGGTGTCCCCAGTTCAAGTCTGGGAGCGGGGACCAATTCACAATGTGCCGAGAGGCTTCCTTCATCATCAATGAAGACGGGTTCGAACACTTCATCCTCAAACACGGGTTGACCTGATGAGAAGAGTTCTGCCATCCAAGGGGACATGGATTCCAACTGCTGCTCAAACTCACTTAATCGTTGAGATTCCCCTAGTAAATGGTCGGCGAATTCACTCAATCGTTGGCTTGCTCGCTGCTGTTTTACATTGATGTCCTGATAGACTCGCTCAGTGGTTGAAGAGTCGGAATGATTGAGGCCAGCAGCGGCATCAACCAGTGAAATGTTGTTGCTATAGCAATAGGTGGCAAATACGCGACGGAAACGGTGTATTCCATGACGACCATTTTTTGCTTCAACATTTGCTCTAATCATGATGTCCTTCACGCCAGCACTGAGCCATGAACCGCATGTGAAAAGTTTGTCACTGGCTTCATCTGTGTGCTCTAGGTAATCTGTATAAGCCTGCCAAACAACGGGATGCATGCTTCTTAAACATGACTCTCCACGTCGTTTGCCTTTAGCCAATCGATACGAGAAGGTCTCTTCATTGAAATCCTGTTTGGTCAATAGGAGAATAGAACCTTGTCGTAAAGCATAGCATGCGGCAACAAGAAGATATAGACGCAACATTGCTTTCTTTCGCTTACTTGTTCTTGTGCCTTTGACCTCAAAATCATCATCATCCTGAAGTTGGTTCAGAATCTTCAGGACCTCTATCACCTGAGCCTGCGTAATGGTTTCTTGGGGATAGATGATGTCACCTCCCTCCTGAATAACTATTTCTTTTGAGTCGCGAAGCATGGTCATTGTGATCTTCTTCGCCCCGATTTCATCAAAGATTTTGCACATCTGTGAGTACTTCTGAGAAACAGTGCTACGGGCCATTTTGGCGGCATTGACTGCCATATCTTCGCGTAAGGTTTGAATGAATTTGGCAATATTAAGAGTCGAAGTTTCAAGGTCTGCGAGAGTTTGGTAGCCAGATTTCTCGAAACAACGTAGCATCATATCAATGGTAGATTTTCTTCCTCTGACTGTGCTTGGGTTCTTTGTAATTCTGGATACTAGAAGAGATTCTTCAAGGGTTTTAGTGATGCTCGGGTGTGTGCTCATGATAAGCCATTAGCAACACTAGGTTTTGAAGGCGTCGATTACAGGTTAGTTTGTATTTTATTTTGTCCTTTGAATTAACGGAGAGTCTCATCAAATTGTCAAGCCGCAGTGGTATGAAATTCATATGAACACAAGATGACAATCTGAAACAACACAAAGATTCCTTCCTCAAAGTCCAATATCAAGCCATCAGGGTAGACGGCAGAGATGGTGTGGACGGGCCAAAAGACAAACGATGGCAACGCTTTGCAGAGTGGAATAAGGGGGTGCAAAGAATCATGATTCAGATATATCATCAGGTAATAATTTTTTGAGTTTCTTGATTAATTTGTTACTTATTGTAAAATTATGTGGCTTCTTTGATTCATCCAGTATTTTTTGCATCTCTTCTTTGTCACCTGAATCAAATAGATCCTTCAAGAGTTCAGCAGCCTCAATCTTAGATAATACAGGCATCAACTTCTGGCCTTGGAGTTCATGAGAACGCAGCAAACCCTTGTTTGAATTCTTCTGAATATATTCAGTCAGTCCCTTCGAAGTCAATGAGAATTGAATCTCAAGTTCGGGGTGTGAAGTCGCACCCTCCATTGTGTCAATGATTTCCTTCAATGCAACTCCATTTTCAGTAGCAGGGAGGTGACTCTCAATCATTGCAAGAACTTCATCATCATTAAAAGGGTGAATCAATTCTATCGAATATTTTCCTGGTTTGATATGTGCATGGTGCAGGCCGAAATCTGGAGAAGCGAACAATTTAGCTTTGGCAACCCTGCCATCTTGACTCATCAGGATTCCTCCTACTAAATACCCCGTCTTAATCGATGGAAGCGCAACTCTAGATTCGTAAGGTTTCGGCTTCTCTTTTCCTTTCTTCGTCTCTGGGGGAATCCAGCGATTGTCGCGCTTGCATAGGACAGCTGGTGACTCTGCGATTGCAGAAATTCTAGTCTTAACACTGTCATACTCTCTGCTACTACATAGGAGGGTCGTATTGAGTTCAAGCAACTTCGTGCCTTGACGATTTGCTAACTCAGTACTTGTTGGAGAAAATACGAGTTCAAATGGAAACGAATCAAACAGAGTATCATGCCATTCAGCCAGATGTTGGCTTGCCTCTTTACTCAGGTGAACTCCAACTTCAATGCCCGTGTTTAGGCCATGGCTTCCATCTAGATTCGCAGTGAAAAGTAAACCAGTTGAACTGTCAGAAATGACATGTTTTGCATGAAGATCAGGGTGGCCCCTCATTGACACACCCTTGCAGGACATCAATCGAAGGAATCCAACAGCCTCATGCTCTCTAGGAGGTCGACCAATCGCTTTGTCTGTAGCATGATAGAGGATGGTGATTTCCACACCATTTTCAGATGCCTTGACCAACTCATCAACCACTTGTTTTCCAATCCCAGATTTAGTGTTCGATAGAACATATGTGGAAATTCGCAGTGTCTTCTTTGCAGATTTAATCGTGTCAATAATCGCCTTCGCCAAGCTCATCCTGCGGTTGCTCAACGTCCAGATTACATTTGCAGTGGCATGAGGAGCATCGGGGGTATCCGATTGCGACCACGGGTTTCCTAATCGAGGGTCGTGCTTGCTTGGTCGAATGTGGTGTTTCGCCTCATGAAGCCAAAGATGTGAGAAAAACGTACGAAGAGAGGTCACTGTATTCGGATCGTTGACTCGAATACCGGTCTCAATGTTTTCTTCAAGCGATGTTTTAACGATGTTTGCCGATGTGATTAACAATTCATCATCGACAATCAGAAATTTTGCGTGAGATTCGGGGTGCAATCGAATATACACTCCATTACCAGCAAGACGTTGTAACCTTTCAAGATCTTTCTTTGCCTGTTCTTCATCAGAATAACGACTGAAAATACTTGTTCCCAAGGTGGTTAAGACATGAATTCTACCATTCAATCGATTCGCGGCAGCAACTAGACTCTTCTCAATTTCCGGATGATTCAACATCCAGTTGAAGAGAAGCACGGAATGCTTAGCCGAGGAAATCATGTCAATCATGGTCTGTAGAATTGCAGGGTTTTTTGGGTGCGTACATATCAATTCCTCAGCATTACCTTGCCATGCAAGAGATGCAAAATCCACCTTATTTCCCTCGATAGGAAGCCAGGTAACCAAATCTGGAAGTGGCCGTTCAGGGACTTCGAGTTCGATTGATTCAGTAGGCATGGAGGAACACCTCCGCTTCATCTATGCGATACTGTAATTCCCATTCCCCTGTCTTTCGGTATCGCTCCAATGTGGCATCAAGAGAGAGTTCTTCTAAGGACTTCTCGAGAGTTTCAATCCATTTCTTTGGGAGATTTTCGAAATCCATCCACAGTTCTTCAATAGAATCCTTGAGGATTGTCACTTCTGAAGTAACTTCAGTGCGGCCGAGTGCGCCATCTGGTAATTTACGCATTGCATCATCTATTGCATCATCAATCCAAGAGGTGATTTTCTCCTGGGTAGGTATCGGTCTAAGCAGTGCTTCGACTTCGGCGTCATTCTCCATTGAAAATTTTACACAATGCGGTTTTGGTCTGGAACTACTTGGCAGATCGCGATGCTCGTGGTCAGATACCTCGATTGATAGCATGCCCTTGTGTACTCTTGCTTTCGACGATTTATTGCGGAATTCTACCTTTCCTAATGTACCAGTTAACGGCCCCTTAGATTCGAATTTAGTTTCCCCAATTGAACTGATGAATGTAGATGAACCAACGTGAACTTCTTTCAGTTTGACTGAGGGTGTCCCTACCAGCGTTTTCTTGAACCAAATCCCAGGTACTTTCGCCGACTGACATGTTTTGATTTTCGTGGCTGGCCATGATTCCATTTCCACGCCGTAATCATCTTTCCTGGTCGTTTTTACCATAGAATATCCTTCAATAGAATCATCTACTTTCCGAGCATTCCTCTGCTCCCCAATGAACCAATTATTCACTTCGTCGTTAGTTGGACCAGTAGTGCGTTTCCAACTGAGGGGTTTCCATTTGCCACTCCCACTATCGGTCAAAGAGGTGTTGATTGGTAAAAATTCACCTGTTTCTTCAATCAGATACAATGTTTTGGTCCTCGATACAATAGGGCGAATTTCGCCCTCTCTGGAGGCGAGACGGCCGGCCTCTGTCAACTCAAACATTTGGTCGAATATTGGATCTTTTCGATGCCGCTTCGCCTCTTCAGAATCTTCTTCAAATAGAAAGCCACCGTCCCGATTGAGTAAGTTTGATTTGCGCTTTAATGACTCTTGAATCAAATCACGGTAGAGCAACATCTCGAGAAGTTTTCTTGCCAGATTGATTGGCAGTCCGAAGACACGCTGGACATCTTTTGCAGAGAGGGCATCGAGTTCTTCGGCCAATCTCGTCGCATGCACGAGTAAGGGGTCTTCTTTGACGCCAGCCTCACGACATCTAAGATTTGAAAATTCCATCTTGATGATAGTAGCGGGTGCAGTATGGATGGCCCATGCTCCCTCCTTGATTAGGAAAGTGGAAAGTACTGGACGTGATACTCGCGGATCTTTACTCATCTATGACCACCTCGGTTTCCACCATTTCTCGGTTTTCGAACCAAATCGATACCCTTCCAATCATTTCTGAGATCTTTCGGAGAGATTTGGAGGGAACTCCCATTTTTCTGAACGTGATTGATTAATTGAGAAACGAAGTTCTGAGGGGCTGTATTTTCAGTCATACTTGATTCTGAATCTTCGTCAGCATTTCTGGCATCGTATTTCGCACCCATTTCCTCAAGTTTTCGGGTATTGCCGACGAGAATCAATCTATGACGTGCTCGAGATGTTGCAACGTTGATTCGATTCAGAACCGTCATGAAACCGAGACTGCCACGTTCGTTAGCCCGTGTCATGGGTAGTAATACAACATCGGCTTCTCTTCCCTGAAATCTGTCAACGACATTAACCTCAATTCGGACCGACTTGGTCTTCTTATCCACGAAGCGCCAACCTTTTGATTCCACGACATCGCTGATACGAAGGGCTTTCTGGATTGCAGCTGCTTGTGCCTTGTAGAATGAAATAACTGCAATCTCCCAGTATCGATCATCTGGATGAGGAATGGAAGAAAGATCTTTCGCGAGGTCATCAATCGCTTCGACAATCACCTTGGCTTCAGCGACGTTGATATAACGCCCTCTTTTTCCTTCATCCAATTGCTCCATCGCTTCGCTACCAAACAGTGATGTGTCAAGGAGAACAAGGCTGTCATCCTTCTTCAGAGGGGTGCCCAGTAAACGTGTAGGGAATCCACGTTCAACCATTTTTGAGCCGCTGTAATACTCATCCCCATAGACTACTTTGCTATTGAATTCTGCAATTTTCGGATGCATTCGGTGTTGTACATTAAGGGTGACGATCCGATCATTTCGCTTGTTTTTTGAGAGGCGGTCAGCAAGTAGTTCGAATCCACTATTGTATTCAAAATCAGCAACCATTACCAAGTCTCGCCAGAGTCTATCGAGACTATCCGAATATCTCTGTTCGTAACACCACGGTTTAATCGCGCCGGATGTATGAGGGGCGGGCTTTCTTGGATCCCACCCTGCTTGAAGGGGGACATCTTTTTTCTGAGTATTGTCCCACATTGAATTGACCCATTTTTCATTCACTCGAATCTGAGCAACCTTCGGTCTGTTACGGGGGGGGCGGCGCCAAGATTTAGGGCGCTTCTTAGGTTCTTCTGGATGTGCTTGTCTATTCGGTTTCTTGGGTTTTTGATAACTACCTGGATTCGGCAAAGCTTCTGGTTCCCTTGGCGGTTGGAATTTACCAGTCTTGAATGCTGATGGCTTCTTTGGCTTGAAGCCACGGGTTTTCTTTTCAGATGATTCCCATTCCTTTACTAAAAATTCATGTAAGGGAATCAGTTTTGCATGTTCCTCTTCCCTAGCAGTTTCTTTGACTTGGAAATCTTGTTCGGCCTTTGCGAAAATCACTGGATAGGCTTTGATTTCTGCTTGTCGCTCATTGTAGGCTGTGACCGCACGCTCATGCTCTTGTTTTGTTGAGTGGCATTTTCGCTCCCAATTAGCGATGGCTCGAATAAAATCATCATCAATCTTCTTCTTTATATTCTCCCACATTCTGACCTGAGAATCATAACTGATTTCGGACCATTTGTCTTCAAGGTCTGCTCGTAGATTCAAGATGGAACTGTAAATTCTCCATTGATGTTCGCGTCGCAAATTTTCATTGTTCGACATTCGATGCTCAAACCATTGTTCAAGAGAGATACGTACACTCACCGAACACTCTTCAAACATCTTCTGAACTTCAGGACGCATGGCAAAGAATCCAACCAATTCATTACCATCTTTTGAAACAGATACGCCCTCACGAATATGGGCTCCTTTGATTTGTTCCTTGGCAGGCTTGGTGAGTTGATGGACCCAAGTGGTTTTTCCAGTTGGTTTCTTGTCTGCATTCGTTTTGTTCCTGCTCCAGACAAAATGTCGCCAGATTATTCGGGCTAGAATGAAATCAATCTTTGATTGATCAACGTGTGGACTAAGTTGTTTCTCATCCCCAACAAGAAGCCAACGTTTGGCTCTGATTCCAGGTACCAAGAATTCTCCAAGGGTTGCCTTTGAAGCTTCATCGATGATAACTAAATCAAAGGGGATATCTTCGGCCTCAAAATGGCCACCTGTTGATATACCAATTGTCGTTGCGCAAACCAAGTTGACGTTGTGCTTCAACATATGCCCAATGATGTCAACATGTAACTCGCCTTCCTCATCACGACCCTTTACCGATTGTCTTAATTGGGTCAACCAATCTTGTTGAATCGTAGATATTTCATCCGAACCAAGATTTTTATTCAATCCCGACCCTAGTATTTGTGCAAGTCTTGAACGAAGACCAGAACTCAATTCATCCCATGTGAACATACGCAAGTGCCCAGATACGGCACTGCTATTGCTTGCATGTCGCAAGGGATAAACGCCCGGCAGGAAATTGGGGCCATCGACTAAACCGATTCGTTCGAGCACATTATCGACTGCGATGTGTGTTGGGGCAACCATTAGGATGCGCAAACCCTGCTCTACGGCTAATTGCTGGATAATCTCACAAATGACAGTTGTCTTACCAGTTCCAGGTGGACCTCGTATGAGCGAAATGTCCGGACATAACAAACCAGTTGTCACGGCCTTTCGTTGTGTGTCAACACCGCTTCGATCTAAGTCGGTCATTCTTGATTTAAAATTCAATCCGGGATTCAATAAAGTCACACCTGAATCGGATTGGCTGTAGGATGGAAGTTTGTTCGCGTCTCTAATCGTGTGTGCCAAATTTTTAGCCTGGCCTGTCGCCTCTCGAATGAGCAAACCGACAGCTTGGCTCTTACGAAATGTATTGTAATCGTCAGCAGCTTCTCTAAAATGCAAATGCGGTTTTATATTCCCTTTTGCTGCTTTGTCAAGTAATTCAGACCATTTTGCAGCAACCTCGGGCCTCCATTGATCAGGGCGTAATGACATCATGGATGTGTCTGGGTCAAACCCTTCAATTCTGATTCTGAATGGATAGGCCTTGGATCGCTCTCCTTTGCCCTTACGTTCGAGTTCCTCGATTTCAACTTGGAAATTTCCTTCAGTCCAGCGTGGAGGTATGCCAACAGAACCCTTGTTGAGGCGGATGCGAAACGGATCAGCAACCCGACTTTTTGCAACTCTAGCCCAAGCAGAAGGCAGAGGGAGAGAATCTAGTATACTATTTAGCGCATAGCGCATACTTGAATGAAGACCCAGCGATTTGACGAGTTCATTTACACCAGCTTTCCGTACGTGACCAACGATACGAATGCCATCTCCGTTTAATTTCTTCAAATCATCTGGTCGGATGTCTTGGGACGATAATAGTCGTTCAAGATTGAAAGCGTCGGGGGGCAATTGGTCATCCACAGCGTAGAATGTGAATATAGGTCTTCTTCGAGGATCTCGATAATAATCCTCCTCTGCGGATAGGTGGCCATTCAAGCAATTGAGCGTGTTCAACTTCTCCGGGTCAACGTTCTTTCCCCAATCATCGTGTTCATCCGCAAAACCTTTGCCGAATTCGGGGTCATCAGTCATGCTTTTGCCCCCCGGGAATACATGTGGTGTTTCGACTATGTTGAAGGTTTCTACGGATAATATTCGATGACGGGTTTCCTGTATGAATGGACAATGCCAATTCACGGAAATCCCCGACTGCAGGAATCACATAATCCCAATCACTCATATTATCTAATTCATGCTCATCCAGACCTCCAATCAGTTTCTCGGCTTCAGATCCAACCTTTCCATCACGATTTGCAAGCCGTTCGCGCTGTGTTTCAATTGGGATCTCGAAACGTATGGTTGTGGCTCCTAGGGATTGGCAAAATTCAACCTCTTCAGGGAAACGGATATCTTCGATTACTACGCGGCCTTCAATTGATTCAAGGCGCTTCTTGACCGCTTGTAGAAGAAAGTCGGGAACCTGAGCACGCAACGTCTCACCCAAACGTGCCAAATACAAACGATCATTGATGAAATCCGACCCTGCTACTTTGGCGATTTCACGTAATGCATCTGCAAAAGCAACGCGTTTGTATCCGTGGTTAACCACAAGATACCCTGCGATGGTACTCTTTCCACAAGCACGGGGGCCTGACAAGGCAATGATTTGAGGAGGCATCACATATCACATCCTTGGTCCGCCATTGGTAGAGTCACCTTGCCCGTGCCCCATTCGTACACGCCCCCACGGTCTTGGAAGCGCTCTTCAAAGAAACAATTCTGTTCCCAAGCCTTACGAACTCCGACTTCTAAAATTGAGGGACCGTAAACATGCCCTCCTTCCGAGTTTGAGTAGAAGCGTCCAAGTGCATCTAACATTGCATATGATCCACGCATGAGCTCATTGGATTCCGGCACAAATTGTATTCCTTCATCTGCAAGCCAAGCATGACGGTCGACCCAAGTTTGGAATTCATCTCCATTGAGTAGTAAATCATCAACATCTCCATCATTCTGTCCTTCTACAGGTAGAACCTCGAAGATTTTCCAACGTTCAGGTCGCAACTTGAGGACGAGTTCCGTCATATCATCATCGAGATTAGCTTTGCACACAACTGTGTTCAACTTCATGCGGATACCACGACTGCGACAGCGATTCCATGCATCAATTGCCAACTCAAGATGATGGCTACGTGAACGAGCAAGGTCGCCGCGCATTCCACGTCCAATTTCTGCGTGTATCTCATCGTTAGAAGCATCAATGGATAGCCCTACCCAATCGATGAGATGCCCCCACTCATCGAGGAAAACCTCGGTAAGTCCTGATGCGTTAGAGACTATGCAAGTAGTCAAACCGACATCCTTTGAGGCGGCTAGTAGATCTCCCAAATAAGGGCAAAGCGTTGGTTCACCACCAACGAAGGTAATTTTGTCAGCACCTGATTCTGCAAGCATCTCGGGAACGGTAAGAGCGATTTCCTTAGGTAGACGGTCGGCACGAGGAATGTCCTCAAAGCGAGCAAAGCAGAACTTGCAACCGTAGTTACACCATGGCCAGAAATGCCAATTCACAGCAGGGGGAAGCCGACTCATGATGACCACACCCACTTCGGAGATTCCTCACAGCCTACATTCTGCCAACCAGGCGAGATGTAGAGAGTACAGAGTATTCGCTTGACAGGATTGATGACAAGCGTAATGGGAATCGGAGGATAGTTTCGTACAACGAAGAATACTTGGAAGTGAAGCATTTGATTCACTTCTTCAGTAATCTCAGCACGTCCTGATAGTTCATACAGGCTCTGCTTAATCTTCTTCTTGTTCTGTAGTCGTGTGCGTGATATCTCAGGTAGTTGAGGTAGCACTCGCTGTTCAAAGCGGTCGATAGCGTGTATCGTAGGGTGGATGGTTTTCTGGCTCATTACCCAGTGGTAGCACCATGTGGCATACCAAACGCTTTCTTCCGCAAAACCAGAATCGGAAGTGATAAGAGTAATTTTCAGTAGATTTCCGCTTCCGAATAGCCGAATCGGAAGTGATACACTTCCAAGTCACTCTTCCTCATCTGAATCCGTGTCGAACATCCGGATGACGTACCTACCAAGGAGAGTCGATTTGTAGATTTGAGGGGAAGTGTCAGACTCGTAATCGATGAGCCCCTTATCCTTCAGAACACGCATGGCGTTCCTTACTGCTTTGTCAGTCACCGGACTCAACGTTCGAGATATTTCCTGTGCTGTGGTGACATCTCCTTTCTTTTCTCTGCGAATCGTTTCGGTGAGGTACCTGAGGTTTTTCTTGCTGTTGTAATGTCCGCGAAGCCAAGATACCGTCGACATGAGTTCATTCATGAATCCGATCTCAAGCAGAAGATTATCTGTTCGTCCAATTCGCTCTTTGTTGACATAGTACGTTGTAATATTGTCGTTGATTGCAGCGAGTGCCGACCCGATGATCATCAACTTCGTGCCACCAGCCACGCCTGCATAGAATCGGAGTTCGCGCCCATTAGCTAATCCTTCAGCAATCGTTTTCGCCTTATCTATTGCTTCGAACATCTGCAGGACCGTGTCGTTCGACCACGCATCGTCAATCATGATTATCTCCGAATGCTCAACATCTCGTACTGAGCGGCCCAGTTTTAATTCAACACGGTTCTCAAGATGGCGCATGACCAACGGGGCATCCTCCGCATCCTTGTTGCTGATGAGGAAAACCATTTGTGGACGGTAGTGCTCAATGGCTTCGCGCAAAGGTCCTTCAGAGTTACCTTGAGAGTGAATCAGTACCACTGCTGGGGGGCGCATGTTTCATGCGAAGTCGTTCTAGTTCAACAGTTATTCGTTTCAGATTACGATTCAGATGGTTGTTCAGACATGAACGATGATGACGATGACAACGTTTTACAGAGGGGTTGTTGTCAATTGCCCCTCAATTAGAGGAGGTCATAGGAAATAAACAAGACTCAGAACTAGTTTTAAGCCCTCAAATAGATATCGAACCTACCCAGGTTGACAAAAATGGACGTCAATGGTATTCTGACCAAGAAAACAAATACTGGTGGCGTGATAATTCTAAAGAAGAGTGGCAATTACTTGACTCAGAACAGACAGATGCTAAAACCCGAGAAGCGGGATTGAAAGAAAACAAGTCATAATCATGATTTAGCGGACTTCGCATTAAGTCAGTTATTAAACAAAAGATAAAGTTAGGTTTTTATGTTTGACATAATTCTAAGTAAGATGGATATCATTGAACAAATGAATAAACCTCCAGCGATCAGCAAGCCCCAAAACCATATCAAACTTCCTCCATAAAAGACTGCATATTCACCACCATCATTAGTTTTAATGTAGATTATATAAATTATTATTGTCAATAAAACAACTAGTAATGAAGATAGGAAAAGTAAACCCTCAATTGGCATTTTTGATGGTTTTGTAAGTATGATTTGATTTCTACATGACGGACATACCAACTTACCGAAATAATCACTTGGATACTGAATTGTTTGACTACAGAAAGGGCATTGAGTAACTTTTTTATTTGATAAATGGTATTCATTAGAATCTCCTTTGACACTCTCAATTTCATCATCATAATTCATCTTAGTTTGACTTCCCTTTTCAGTAATATCATCCTCGATGGAAATATACTTCTGATTGGTCAAATTGTTAAGACGTAAAATCAGTTCAGATTTCTTCCCTGAAACCTTAGCCCCTTGTTGCTTTAGAAGTTTTTTTAATTCTAGAACAGTTAATTTATTCAAGTCAGCCATAGAGCGACTAAATCTTAAAACGACATAAGTATTTAGCCGGCATCAGGAATTTTAGAAAGTTCAATGTTGATATATAAAGCAGCAATATACACACACACAGAAAAGAATAAATTATGATACACATACCAACCTACGAAGAACACCAAGCAAACAACCTGACTCTAGACCATGCCAATCTTCCTGTGCTCAGCACAGATGATGTCATAAGCAGCATCAGCAAAAACAACAAGGAGTTTCTGCTATACTTCATGAAGCCTGAAAACTTTGGCCGCTACCGGTAGAAGGTAGGGTAATTTGGCCCTAAACACCCCTAATTTAGCATCTTTTTGCTAAAACGGCTACTGCTACCAACCGGTTTTAAATGACTAAAGGGAAGTAACATTGCCGAGGAAAAAAGGAGGAAAGAATATGAATATAGAGATAAATAAACAAACCCAAAAAACCAGACGCATGTACGTAACCTATGTTAGAAAGTTCTTATGTTACAACTATACTAAGCCTTGCATTTCAATTAGCAAGTCAATAGTATCAGCTGAAAACATGGTTTGCAGCGCTATGATGGAGGAAACAGGTATTGAGTGGACTGAAATGACTCACTTTACCAGTAAATTACGCCGTGATTATCCAGAATATGTCGAGAATTCACAACAATACATTGGTGAAACTATCGAGGTTGAAGTTCCAATTGATATGACGCCAAGAGAATATCGCATCTGGTTTTGTTCAGTAACATATGATAGAAATAGAAGGGATGAGTGATTAAAATGAATCAGAAAAGTAAGTCAAAAAAACAAACAGAAAATTGGCAGAGCAAAAGTTTGCCAAACTTATCCGAACATGATTCAAATGTGGCTCTAAGTCATGAAAATAGATCATGGGCTATGAACTTCTCTAAATTAGAAAATATTGGCAAGATTCATAATATGGCGAGTTTAGGATTTATAATTCAGAATTCTGGAGACTATAAGGTTCGATGTATCAGTGTAGTGGACCATTTCGAATGCAGAATCGGGTTAGCATTATTGAAAGAAACCTTCGATAGCATTAGGGTGAATTTCGAATTAGATCATCTAGTTGTTATGCCGTTTATTGAATTGGAAAAGGAACAAAATTCTGAGATTAGTTTAGGAAAATCACAGAGTCAAGATAGTATCTATTTTGATGTAGTCTAGATGAGTAAAAACTAGTCAAAAACGACTTAATTAAGATGGGTTTATATAGGTCTTCGGACATTAGTATTTGGTGAGAGTATGAGGAATAAATTAATTGAAAAAACGCTACAGTCAGCACTTGAAAACGGAAATAATGTATGGGCAATTGGAGATGTTCATGGCTTTAATGGAACGCTGAATATACTGATAGAAAAGCTCGAAATAAAATCCGACGATTATATTGTTTTACTGGGTGATTTAATCGATAGAGGGCCGACTTCTTATGAAGTGATAAAAACCGCTAGAAACAATTCTAATATATTCTGTGTAAAGGGTAATCATGAATCTATGATGATAAATAGTTTCAGTGAAAATAATCTTCAAGCCCCAGATTTAGATGCAGTTATATGGTTGAGAAATGGAGGAATTTCGACCGTTACCTCATACATCAAAGCATTCACATCAGGAGATGGTATCGAGCATACAGAATTAATGGAAATAGAGATTGAATCGGATAAACAATGGTTGAATGATCTTCCAAGTCATATCATATTAGATAAATGGCGGTTAGTTCATGCAGGTTATGACCCTCAAGTCCCTCTTGATCAACATTGCGATGATCAATTATTATGGGTCAGATATAACTTCCATAATGCTAACAAACCAATAGATGACAATAGAACAGTAGTATTTGCACATACTCCTACTATTGGGCTGCCTGGTTTCAATGATGATTGCTTTGGGGAGGTTTGGCGCTCACAACTCGAACTAGAGGATGGTAGGCCAGCATCTATTGGTCTTGACACTTGTTTGTATCACAACAAAACTAGTCCCGCTGTTCTATCTGCAATCAACCTCAAAGACGGAGAGGTAATTCAACAAAATAGAATTGAGAAGTGGAATACTAAATCCATACATGATTCAATAGTAAAGGAGGAATAAAGAATGACAGATTGGAAAGCAATAGGAAAAGAAAAGCAAGAAAAATATGAACAGAAAATAAATGATTGGAATAATACAGTGATGCATTATCGTGAAGGCAGACTAAATTTCCCTGGATTGGTGGAAATTAGTACCGATGACTGGGGGGTTAGAGTGACTCTAACTTCAGAACATTATGATGGGCCGGTCACTTTGAGTGCGGCATGGGAAATAATTTCAGTGTACAACGACGGCATGAGTGCAGCATATGTCAGTTGGGGTCTAAGTGAAATTGAAAAGTAATCAAAAAACAAAATAGTTGCCAAAGGCCGAAGCATAATGATGTCAGTAGGGGCGACTAATTCCCCTTTTTGAAACAAGTGTCCAGAACATTATGTCCAGACTGGAGTAATAGCGGGTGATTACGTTCTGAGAGAATTCATCAGAACCGTTTAAAGAAAGTGCAGCCCATTCTCTATATCCGAAGCATAATTGATTATCACGCTTTAGAATTTCAGCAATGGTACCACGGGCTGAATTACAGCCCTTACAACATATCACTATGTTTGTGAGGCAGGATCCGCCTCCATCTGCTAATCGAACAATATGTTCGATTGTAGCAGACGAAAACGTGTTCTCATTAGATGGCGTCATTATAATCCAGCATATTTGGCATGGTTTACCAACTTTTGAGTCACGCAAAGAGATTAAAGTGTTATTATAATTTCTTTTAGACATAATATCTAATTTAGTCGTTGACTAACATCATAGCCGAATTCGATGAACTCGACAAGCTTCGGCCTTCCGGCAAATTTACCTACAGCCAATTGGTAAAAAATATTTTCCAACTAGTTATGTATTAAATTGGGCGGACTTCTCTCCAAGTCTGTAAGCAAGGGCCAAAATCAGATTATTTTTAGAGAGTCATTTTTGACTGTTCTTTTATAAAGGTTAGAGGAAGTTATGTTAGTGCCGAAATTGAAACAATTATTTTATTGGCTTTTGTTTAGTTTTTTGTTAATCCAGGCTAACTCCAATAATCGGCAAGCACAAGGAGCCCACATTCTTTTGAAAACAGGATGACTTTGCAAATCATTGTCTTTAGATATAATTTCTTCAACCAATTCCTTGATAGCAATGGAGAGATTTGGCATTACAAGAGTAATATCTTTCTTTTTTCCACTTTTATACTCTGGATTCGAATTTAATAGTTCAACAATTTTTTCAACTTCCATATGAAAAAGTAACATTAATTCACGACGAATTAAATGTCTTATTCCAAATGCTGGACGCCCAATTGATTTGCCCTTTCTCCCTCTTGGGCCTCTTTTTTTTAGAATTCGTTCAAAGATGTTTTGATCTATTCTCAATGTATGCCTATAATTCGTCTTATGGCATTCCCATAATTTAGTATGTAATGGGCCACCATTATCTCGACTTAGGGTAGAATAAACCTCTTTTTTATATTCTAAATTAAACCGATTACCATTAATGTGTCTTATCATTTCCAAAGTTGGAATAGCATTCATATTATCTCCAGTAAACGGTTATAATTAAACCTTTCAAAACCGATGCTTTATTTGGTTAAATATTTACAATATTAGAGCAGTAATACATTTGATTTTTTAATAGTTTAAGTACTATGAAATTGGATATATTTACAGAGAGAAATAACGCGAACAGAGGGCAGAAAAAAGATAGATAAGTATGATGAAAACCACTCTATTTAGAAGCGTTTTTCATTTAATGTTGATATATAAAGCAGCATTATACTACACCGTGAAGGAGAGAGAAATTATGATACACACACCAACACGCGAAGAAGCCTGCCCTGAGCACTTAACCATAGACCATTCTGACCTGCCTATTATCAGCTCAGATGATGTCATTAGCAGCATCAGCGAAAGCAACAAAGAGTTTCTACTCGATTTCCTGCACTCTGAGAACCTTGGCCGCTACCAGTACATCGAACAACTCGGAGTAACTATTCAGAACGTGGGCGGCCTGGTTGTTCGCTGTATTACAGCCAGTAGTCATGAACAAGCCTT
>Ga0209709_10001973_pt1 | contig 18357 bp, 19 predicted proteins | sample ArcticOcean_MG_C_2_FD_187435 | JGI IMG/M metagenome (GOLD analysis project Ga0209709, IMG submission 187435) | Marine microbial communities from western Arctic Ocean - ArcticOcean_MG_CB4_136 (SPAdes) (version 2) | ecosystem: Environmental > Aquatic > Marine > Oceanic | place: Arctic Ocean... | reverse complement strand
TATCGCAAGTTAAAACAATTTGACAGTTGCCTTCTAAGAGAGCATTAAAGGTATGGAAAAACTCTTCTTGAGATCTTTCTTTTCCTGCAAAAAATTGAATGTCATCAATTAAAAGAGCATCGGCAGACCTATAAAATTCCTTAAAGGCGTCGATTTTATTATGTTGCAGCGCCCTAACCATGTCCGCCACAAATCTTTCTGAATGCAAATAAAGTATTTTTGCATTTTGGTTATTTGATAAAATATTATTACCTATAGCGTTCATTAAATGTGTTTTTCCTAAACCAACCCCTCCGTATATGAAAAAAGGGTTATAATTCTGAGCGGGATTATTAGAGACCTGCATGGCCGCTGCTCTAGCTAGCTCATTGGATTTCCCAGTAACAAAATTATCAAATGTAAACTCTGAAGAAAACTTAACTTTATTGTTAAAAATTTCTTTTTTATCTTCTTCGATAATTGGCTTATTAGATGTTATTTTCTGAGAAATACCACCAACTTCGAATTTAAAGCTGTACTCTGAGTTCTCTAGTTTTTTCAGAAAATAGTCACTTAGATTCTTGTAGGCCCAGTCAACAGCATATTGGTTTGGGGCCGTAATTTTAATAATATTATTCTCAGTAATAGCTTGAAGTGGGCGAACCCAGGTATTAAACTGCTGCTCATCAAAGTTACTTTGTAGATCAAAAAGACATTGTTCCCAAAATTTTGGCTGCATTTGTATAATACCTAAAAATATATTGTAGAGTTAAGATATATTATACTTATCCACAGGAAAAATATATCAACAAATCTGTGTAAAAGATGTGGATAACTTATGTAAAATTATATAATAAAGGAGTGGTTGACAAATTTACTATAGAGACGTAATGTTCCCCACATATAAGCAAAGGAATAAAAAATGAAAAGAACATACCAACCAAGTAAAATTAGAAGAGCCAGAACACATGGCTTTAGATCAAGAATGGCTACTGCTAGCGGAAGAGCGGTAATTAACGCAAGAAGAGCGAAAGGAAGAAAGCGTCTTTCAGTTTCTGGCTAATCTAAGTAAAAATAATAGTTTTAATACCAAAATAATGCGACTAAATAGTCCGCATGATTTCAAAAGATGTTTTATGAGTGGCACAAGAGTTAAAAACGAAGCATTTACTCTTCATTATGCAGATAATGGCGGTTTGCCTGCGAGACTAGGAATAAATATTGCTAAAAAGAAAATAAAAAGAGCAGTGGATCGAAATAAAATAAAAAGAGCAGCACGAGAAGCCTTTAGAAAATCTCATTTTAACGGGTTAGATATAGTGCTAATTTTAAAAAACGAAAAACATTATGATTCAGAAAAGTGTTTTTTATTAGTTAACGATGTTTTTAATAATTTAATAAAAAAATGAATTATTTGCTTATAAAAATAATAAAATTCTACCAAGCAACATTGAGCCTATTTGTAGGACAGCACTGTAGATTTTCACCAACCTGCTCGAATTACACAATAGATGCAATAAAATTACATGGTGCTATAAAAGGGTTATATTTAGCATCTAGTCGAATATGTAGATGTCATCCTTGGGCAGCAGGTGGCATAGACGAGGTCCCTAACAAATGAATAATAGACTTCTCTTATACGTAGCATTCTCGCTAGTGCTATTTATGATATGGCAACAATGGAAAATAGAGCAAAACCCTATTGTAAATAGCACTATAGTAAATACTCAAGAAGATACAGCCTCGCAAGATTTGCCGGACGCAGGTTACTCTATAAAAAATAACTCTTTAGAAAAAAATCAAGAGCAAAGAAAAAGTAGCTTATCAAATAAAAAAGATGAGCATGTATTTTTATCAAATACCGATTTAAAAATAACAATCGGAACTATTGGCGGAACTATAAAACGCACAGAGTTATTAAATTATTTTGAAACAACAGAAGAAGATAGTAGAAATATAAATCTATTTGATTATGAAGACGATTATTATGTGGCTCAATCTGGTCTTTTACATGATAAGAATTCTGCAAATACAAAAGTTAATAATTTAGCGCCGAATCACCGCGATGCTTACACTATAAAATCCAGAAAAAATAATAGTGTCGTATTAGAGTGGATAAATAAAAAAAGAAATATCAGGGTACTAAAGAAAATCTCCTTAGAGAAGACTGGTTATAAAATTAATATTGAAAATACAATAATAAATAATTCCAATAAAGCTTGGTCTGGAAGACAATACAGACAAATTAGAAGGCAAAGTAGTGGCGAAGGAAGATCATGGGTTACGCCTACATTTACAGGAGGCGCATATTTTGATGGTACTTATAATAAAATTTCGTATGACGATATAGCAGAAACGAAACCAAAATTTAATGTCATAGGTGGATGGGTAGCAATGATGGAGCATTATTTTGTTTCGTCTTGGTTTTTTCCAAAAGATGAAAATAACTTATTTTATGCAAAAGAAATATCAGTAGATGATGTTAGAAAAGATTATTTAATAGGCGCTAGTTCTGAAGCAGTATTGATACAGCCAAATGAAAATGCGAAGCTAGTTTCAACGCTCTACGTTGGACCAAAGTTACAAATTGAACTTGAAAATATAGCAGATGGACTGGAGTTAACTATTGATTATGGTGTTTTAACTTTAATTGCAAAACCACTTTTCTGGTTGCTTGACAAAATACACTCAATAGTTGGGAATTGGGGTTGGTCAATTATTTTACTTACAATGTTAATAAAATTAGCATTTTATAAACTCTCAGAGACTAGCTATAAGTCTATGGCGAAAATGAAACAATTCTCACCGAAAATACAATCTATAAGAGAAAGATACGGTAGTGACAGACAGAAAATGAACCAAGCTATGATGGACATGTACCGAAAAGAAAAAATTAATCCTCTGGGTGGATGTTGGCCAATTTTAGTTCAGATTCCAGTTTTCATAGCCCTATATTGGGTTTTATTGGAAAGCGTTGAGTTAAGGCAAGCAGATTTTATATTCTGGCTGACGGATCTTTCTGCAAAAGACCCTTATTTTGTTCTCCCATTAATTATGGGCGCATCCATGTTCTTTCAGCAAAAACTTAATCCAGCTCCACCAGATCCAATGCAAGCAAAAGTCATGCAGATGCTACCAATAATATTTACAGCTTTTTTTGCATTCTTCCCTTCAGGCCTTGTGCTTTATTGGGTTGTTAATAATTTGCTATCTATTGCTCAGCAATGGAAAATAACAAAGTCAATAACATCTAAGTAAAATTACTGTGAATAATATAGATACGATTGTAAGCATTGCAACGCCAATGGGAACTGGCGCACTATCGATTATAAGATGTTCCGGAAATAATATTCTGAATATTACAGAAGAATTCTTCAAAAGAAAACTGACACCAAGATATGCCCACTATATAAAATTCCAAAAAAATAGCGTCATTATAGATGATGTAATCGCCATATATTATGCAGCACCAAAATCCTATACAGGTGAGGATATGCTAGAAATAATGTGTCATGGTGGCTCTGTAATGTACCAACTTATTATTAATGAGATATTAACAATTAAAAATTGCCGTCTTGCAAAGGCAGGAGAGTTTACAGAAAGAGCTTTTTTAAATAACAAAATGAGCCTCTTAGAGGCAGAAGCAATTTGCGCGTTAATAAACTCAAAAACTGAAGAAGCTGTAAAGGCAGCAAGAGAATCCTTGTCGGGAAAACTAACCCAAGATATTCTTACAATAGATGGGTTATTACTACAGACAAGAATTCAGGTAGAAGCATTATTAGATTTTTCTGATGAAGATATTGAGACCGAAGGCTTAGAAGTAATAGAAAAACATATTGTGGATTGCAAAGCTGAAATTATTAATCTTATAAAGAGATTTGAAAGAAATAGATTATTATTTGAGACGAGTAAAATTGCCGTAATTGGCAAACCAAATACAGGAAAATCGTCTTTGATAAATTATCTTACAAATGAAGAAGTGTCTATCGTAAACAACAAAGCAGGAACTACAAGAGATGTTGTTTCTAAAATGTTTAGTATAGATGGTGCTCCTGTGACTATATTTGATACAGCTGGCATTAGAGATACAGACGACCCTATAGAGAAAAAGGGGAAAGAAAAAGCTTTTAAGCAAGCTGAGTCCGCAAATATTATTTTATACTTATATGATGTAAATATTGGTGTTGATAATGAAGATTTTGGAATACTAGAAAAGCTGAAGCAGACAAATAAGAATATAATAATAATTGGAAACAAGGTTGATTTGATCGCAGAAAATAAATTACAGAGTAATAAAAAGAAAAATGAAGAATATATTTATATTTCAATTAAGGAAGATCTAGGAACAAGCGTACTAAAAAATAAAATACTAGAAAGCTTAAAATTATCCATTAATGAAAGCTCGCCAGGTCTTTCGCAGCTAGAACACATAAAATATCTAAATGTTGCATATAGAGAAATAGACGGTATAAAAATAAATATTGAAGAGCTTGAAATAATAGCTGAAAAACTTAAAAAAACACAAGAGAGTATTTCGAGGATTTTAGACAATAATGATGATGATAGAGTCTTAAGTGGAATATTCTCAAATTTTTGCATAGGAAAGTAATATAATAAATATATGAAAAAATACGATGTAGTAATTATTGGTGGTGGGCATGCTGGAACTGAGGCATGTTTGGCTAGTGCGCGATGCGGCGCTAGCACATTACTGGTTACTCAAAAGTTTAATACTATAGGGCAAATGAGTTGTAATCCTTCCATAGGCGGGATAGGCAAGGGTCATTTGACCAAAGAGGTTGACGCCCTTGGTGGCATTATGGCTAGAGCAGCAGACGCTGCTGGAATACACTTTCGTATTTTAAATAAAAAGAAAGGGCCTGCTGTTTGGGCAACAAGATCTCAAGCGGATAGAGCTTTATATAAAGCATTTGTACAAAAACAAATTAAAGGGCAACAGAAACTAGATGTAATAGAGGGCGAAGTTACAGATATTATAATAAAAAATAATTCTATTGAGGGTGTTGAGTTAAGAGATGGTGCGAAAATTAATGCAAAAAATATAATTTTAACAACAGGAACGTTCTTATCAGGAATGATCCATATTGGTAATAAATCTTTTTCTGCAGGCAGGATAGGAGAACAAGCATCCAATAAATTAGCGAAAAAAATGAAAGATTTAGACCTAATGATGGGTAGACTTAAGACCGGAACACCGCCAAGACTGAATGGAGATACGATAAATTATCAGGATTTAATAGAGCAACCTGGAGACAGCATAAGACCGGTCTTCTCTTTTATTGGAAACCCCTCTCAACATCCAGGGCAAGTTAAATGTCACATAGCTAGAACCAATGAAAAAACTCATGAATATATACGTAAATCATTAAAAAATTCACCATTATTTAATGGTGTAATTACGGGAAAGGGGCCAAGATATTGTCCTTCGATTGAAGATAAGGTTACGAGATTTTCAGAAAAAGATTCACACCAAATATTCCTTGAGCCAGAAGGGTTGAATACAAACTTAGTATATCCAAATGGGATCTCTACAAGTTTGCCTGAAGATGATCAACAGAAATTTATTAGAACAATCCGCGGCCTTGAAAATGTAGAAATAGTGAAATACGGATACGCAATAGAGTATGATTTTTTTGATCCTAGAGGATTAAGCTCTCATCTGGAAAATAAAAAAATCCACGGTCTTTTCATGGCCGGACAAATAAATGGCACCACAGGTTATGAAGAGGCAGCAGCACAAGGTATAGTGGCAGGCATAAATGCTTCATTAAAATCTCAAGAAAAAGATATGTGGTCACCCTCAAGGGACAGTTCATATATAGGAGTAATGATTGATGACCTGATAACACAAGGTGCGCCAGAGCCCTATAGAATGTTCACGAGCAGAGCTGAGCATAGACTATACCTAAGAGAAGATAACGCTGACAAAAGATTAACAGCTATAGGTTGGAAATTTGGCTCTGTAACAAAAGAAAGATTGAATATGTTTAATAAAAAACAAGATCTAATAGATAAAGAAATGCTAAGGCTAGAGCAAGTAAAAATTAAAGAAGATAATAAAACAATAAGCGCCAAAGAGTATTTAAAAAGACCAAAGACAAACTACCAAAGCTTAATAGATCTTGCGCCAAATCATAGCTTTACAGAAAAAGAAATTGGCCAAAATTGCGCTATAAGAATAAAATATGAAGGTTATATAGCTAGGCAAAATATGGAAGTTATAAGGAGTAAAAAAGATCAAGAAATGACACTTCCTGAGAAAATTAACTATAGCTTGATAGCAGCATTATCTACAGAGGCAAGAGAAAATCTCACTTTGGCAAGACCACAAAATCTTAGGCAAGCCGCAAGGGTTCCAGGAGTTACACCAGCGTCCATATCTATATTAAAAGTTCAAATAAAAGCTATTAAAAATAACAAAAAAATAGCTGTTTGAAATGCAAAATAATAAAACAGATTTTTTTTTCAAGGCTTTGTCAGAATATATATCTAATGCGGATGCTGTAGGAGAAAAAATGATCACGTTCTGTGATCTCATAATAAAATCTAATAAGCTCTATAATTTAACATCTATTACTCAGATCGATGAGATGTTGAAAAAACATATTTTAGATAGCTTTTCTATAAATAAGTTAATAAAAGGAAAAAGTGTATTGGATATAGGATCAGGGGCCGGATTGCCAGGAATGCCTTTAGCAATAGCAAATCCCGAGCAAAAATATTTATTATTAGACTCAAACAACAAAAAAATAATTTTTTTAAACCATGTTAAGATAAATCTTGATGTGAAAAATGTTAATTTATTACACTCAAGAATTGAAGATTTTAAAAGTAAAGATGGTTTTGATACGATTGTATGTAGATCATATTCTTCTCTATCCACAATATATTTGAATTCCGAAAAGCATTTAAGAAAAGAAGGGATTATTATAGCTATGAAAGGAAAATTTCCCGAAAGAGAATTAAGCGAGCTAAAAGCTATCGATAAAAATGTTGATTATGAGGTTAAAAACTTAAAAGTTCTTGGGCTAAAAGCAGAAAGACATGCAGTAATAATATTTAAAAAATAAAAGGTGTGATTTTGGGTAAAATATTCTCTATTTGTAATCAAAAAGGTGGTGTTGGAAAGACAACTACAAGTGTGAATTTATCTGCGGCTCTGGCTTTGAGCGGAAAGACAATTTTATTAATTGACATGGACCCTCAAGGTAATGCAACAATGGGATCAGGAATAGATAAATATGACCTAGATTACTCATTAGCAGATATCCTTTTGGGAAATAATGAAAATATAAGAGAAGTGATCTGCGAGGCAAAAGAAGGGTACGATATTATTCCATCCAACCAAGCTTTAACATTTGCTGAGGTTAAACTTTTAGAATTTGAAGACAGGGAATTAACTTTAAAAACTGCAATAGAAAATATTAAAAAAGAATATGATTTCATAATTATAGATTGCCCACCATCATTAAATATTTTAACGGTAAATGCTTTGGCGGTATCAGATTCTGTAATAATACCAACACAGTGTGAATATTATGCTCTTGAGGGTTTGGCTGCTCTACTAGAAACAATTGATAAGATTAAAATATCAGTAAATGAGGGTTTAGAAATTGGTGGCATTTTGAGAACGATGTATGACCCTAGAAATAACTTAGCCCAAGATGTATCATTTGAATTAGAGAAACACTTCGGTAAAGATGTTTTGAAAACTATAATCCCTAGAAATGTGAGTTTAGCAGAAGCGCCCAGCCATGGGTCTTCAATAATTAGTTATGATAGAGGCTCTAAAGGCTCAATGTCATACTTAGCACTAGCCGGTGAAATTGTAAAAATATCAAAATAGGATAAATTCGAATGGCTAAAAGAAAAAGCGGTTTAGGTAATAAAGGGGTTGAGGTGCTACTTAGTTCTTCAAAAGCAAGCAAAAAAGTAGAATCAGAAGGGGCGTCACTTAATATTGATATCTCTCTGATAAGCGTAAGCCCATATCAGCCAAGAACTAATTTTGATGAAGATAATCTCAAATCTTTAATAGAGTCGATAAGAGAGCAAGGCATAATACAGCCTATCTTAATAAGAAAATTAACGAAAAATAAATATGAACTAATAGCAGGGGAAAGGAGACTTAGGGCTGCCAAAATCTTGGGGCATAAGACGATCCCTGGCATTATTAAAACAATAACAGATGAAGTGGCTGCAATATACGCGCTATTAGAAAACGTCCAAAGAGAAAATTTAAATCCGATAGAAGAAGCTGTAGGACTGGAAAAACTAATACAAGAATTTAAATTCACTCAAGAACAACTATCAAAAAAAACAGGAAAATCGAGATCCCACATAGCAAATCTAATAAGATTATTATCGTTAGATCAATACGTTATTGATTTATTATCACAAAAGAAAATTGATATGGGTCATGCAAGGGCATTGTTATCATTAAGTCGTTCATCTCAAAAAATTTACGCCGACAAGGTGGTTAAACAAAAGTTGTCTGTGAGGGCCATTGAAAAACTTGTCATGGAAAATAGTGAGACTAGCTCAAGAAAAATAGTAAAAACAAAAAAAGATGCTCAAATAATAGCAATTGAGAACCAACTTAGAGAGAAAATGGGCGTTCAAGTAGAAATAAATCATTCAAATACAAAAAAAAGTGGAAAAATAATACTTAAATACAGTAATTTGGAAGTATTGGACGGTCTTTTAGAAAAAATGGATTACGAAAAATAGATTTTTTGATACGAAACTAGCTAAAAACCACTCAAATGATTATTATTACATTAATTTTATCAATATGGACATTAAATATATTGATAAATTCATACAGTCTCAATATACTGCATACCCGAAGAGATTATGTTTCTTAGAAAACTGATAATTGAATTTAACTTATATATATTTTTAACTTTAATTTTATGGTTTCTCTCTGATAAGAATATAGCGTCTTCTTTTTTATGTGGGGTGAGTGTAAGTTTTGTATCAAACACATACTCAGCATACATGTTGCTTATATACCAAGCGCAATCGATAAAAGAAGAAGCGAGAAGATTTTATGTAGCAGAATTTGGAAAATGGTCTATTTCAGGAATAATGTTTGCTTTGATATTCTTGTATTTAGATGTTGCAGAGCCTTTAGTGTTTTTTGCAGCTTTTATTTTTGCAAATTTTATAACGTTTTTTTTTATAAAACTAAAATATAGTAAATAAATAATTATGGCATCAGGCGCACAAACTGGTTCAGAGTATATAAAGCATCATTTGACAAATTTAACATTTGGCAAAGATCCAAGCGACGGCATATGGAAAATAGCTGAGACAGCTCAAGATGCTCAAGAAATGGGTTTTTACGCAATCCACTTAGACTCCATGGGTTGGTCAATAGCACTTGGCTTTATATTTATTATGCTTTTCAGCATAGTCGGTAGGAAAGCAACAACTGGAGTACCAGGTGGACTCCAAAATGCTATTGAAATAGTCATAGAATTTATAGATTCTAATGTTAAAGATACTTTCTCACATACAAATAAATTAATAGCACCAATGGCCCTAACAGCATTTGTTTGGGTCTTGTTGATGAACTTAATGGATCTAGTTCCTGTAGATTTCATACCTCAAATAGCAACTTATATAGGAGTGCATTTCTACGGAATGGACCCACATCATGTATATTTTAAGATAGTGCCAACAACCGATCCCAATGTAACAATGGGAATGTCTCTATCAGTATTTTTTCTTGCAATGTTTTTTAGTATAAAAAATAAAGGCATAGGTGGATTTGTTGGAGAACTAACACTACATCCTTTTTCTTCAAAAAATTTATTAATTAAGATAATTTTAATTCCGGTAAATCTATTTTTAGAGGGTGTATCTTTATTAGCAAAACCAATTTCTCATGGTTTAAGATTATTTGGCAATCTTTATGCTGGCGAAATGATTTTTATTTTAATAGCCTTGCTGCCACTTTACGTTCAATGGACTCTATCGGTCCCATGGGCAATTTTTCATATTTTAGTAATAATTCTTCAGGCATTCATATTCATGGTTCTAATGGTAGTTTACATGAACATGGCTCATGACACTGGAGATCACTAGGTAATTTTTTAATAACAATATTTTTTAATGACAATATAAGAAGAGGGTAATTATGGAAGAAACAAACGGAATGATATATATAGCAGGAGCATTAATGATGGGTTTAGGTGCGTTAGGTGCTGCAATAGGAATTGGAAACTTAGGCGGTAAATACATGGAAGGTATAGCTAGACAGCCAGAATTAATACCAATGCTTAGAACTCAAATGTTCATCGTACTTGGTTTGGTTGATGCCGTACCAATGATATCAGTAGGTATAGCGTTTTATTTATTATTCGCTGTAGCGTAATTACTAAAAGCTATAGGAGCTAAAATTGAATATTAATTTAACTTTAATTGGGCAAGCAATATCATTTGCGATTTTTGTGTTGTTCTGCATGAAATATGTGTGGCCACCATTAACGTCTGCTCTAGAGCAAAGAAAAAAGAAAATCTCTGATGGGTTGTCAGCCGCAGAGCTTGGAGAGCAAGCCTTAGAAAAAGCTAAAGTAGATGTCGATTTAAAGCTTACTGATGCGAAAACAGAAGCTAAAAATATAATAGCGATGGCTGAAAAAAGACAAGGAGATATACTCGACGAAGCTGGAACAAAAGCCTCAGAAGAGACTTCTAGAAAAATGAAGCTTGCAGAGCAAGAAGTAGAGCAATTATCAATGAGACTAAAAGAATCATTAAAGAAAGATCTATCAAAGCTTGTTGTAGAGGGTGCTGAAATGATTCTGAAAAAAGAAATAGATAAAAATGTGCATGATAAAGCTATCCAAGACTTGGTAACCAAAATATAAAAAATATGTCTGAATTATTAACAACAGCAAGACCTTATGCTAAAGCTCTTTTTAAGAGCGCGAAGGAACTAAATATGATTGATTCGTATTTAGATATGTTAGGTAATTTAAATACAGTTGTTACAGACAGTGGTATGCAAAATATTCTATTGAACGATTCTTATGATAGCAAATATAAGATTAGTCTTTTAACAGAAATATTAAAAGAAAGTTCTGATGATAATTTTATAAGGTTTGTGAAATTATTAGTAGAAAATAATAGATTATTGGTAGTGGCTGAAATTATTGGGCTATATGATAATTATTCAAAAGCAGAAAAAAGCTTAAAGATCGCAAAAATAGATACCGCATTTGAACTAACTGATGAGCAGGTAGAAAAAATTAAAGCCGCGTTAGAGAAGAGATTTAATAAAAAAATTGAATTAGAGCAAAATTTAAACACAACACTTCTAGCGGGTGCAGTTGTGAGAGTAGATGATTTAGTTATAGATGGTTCGCTTAGAGAGCAATTGAGAAAACTAGAATCTCAATTAATTTGAAACTATAGAGGAAAGAATAATGCAGCTTAGTCCAACAGAAATTAGTGATTTAATTAAAAAAAGAATTGAAGGGTCTGATCTTTCTGCCGAAGCAAAAACAGAGGGAACTATCGTAGCAGTAACTGACGGAATCGTTAGAATACATGGTTTATCAGATGTTATGGCTGGCGAAATGATTGAGTTTCCAAATAATACTTATGGTTTAGCCCTTAACTTAGAAAGAGATTCTGTTGGTGCAGTAATTTTAGGTAATTACGAGCATTTATCAGAAGGCGATATAGCTAAATGTACAGGTAAAATTCTTGAAGTCCCAGTTGGAGAAGCCCTAATAGGAAGAGTAGTGAATTCATTAGGTGCACCCATAGACGGAAAGGGTGAGATTGCAGCTTCAGAATTTGCCCCTGTAGAAAAAGTTGCACCAGGTGTTATTCAAAGACAATCTGTAGATGAGCCTGTTCAGACAGGACTAAAATCAATTGATGCGATGGTTCCAATTGGAAGAGGTCAAAGAGAATTGATTATTGGAGACAGACAAACAGGTAAGACTGCTATAGCAATTGATACAATTATTAATCAAAAAGGCACAGGCGTAAAATGTATTTATGTAGCCATTGGACAAAAGGCATCCTCAGTATCTAATGTTGTTAAAAAATTAGAAGAACATGGAGCCTTAGATCACACAATAGTTGTGGCTTCTACAGCCGCAGAGTCAGCAGCAATGCAATATATTGCTCCTTACTCGGGGTGCTCAATGGGCGAGTATTTTAGAGATAAAGGTGAAGATGCATTAATTATTTATGATGATTTAAGTAAGCAAGCAGTAGCATACAGACAAGTATCACTTCTATTGAAAAGACCTCCAGGAAGAGAGGCTTATCCAGGAGATGTTTTTTACCTTCATTCTAGACTATTAGAAAGAGCGTCAAGAGTAAACGCTGCGCATATTGAAAAAATTACTAATGGTGCTGTAAAAGGAAAAACAGGCTCATTAACAGCAATGCCAATAATTGAAACGCAAGCTGGTGATGTATCGGCGTTTGTACCAACAAACGTAATTTCTATTACAGACGGACAAATATTCTTAGAAACAAATTTATTTAACTCAGGCCTAAGACCGGCTGTTGACGCTGGACTTTCTGTTTCTAGGGTTGGTGGTGCAGCGCAGACTAAGTTAATAAAAAAACTTGGTGGTGGTATTAGATTAGCATTAGCTCAATACAGAGAGCTTGCGGCATTCTCTCAATTTGCATCAGACTTGGACGAGCAAACAAGAAAACAATTAGAGCGTGGTGAAAGGGTAATGGAGTTAATGAAACAAACTCAATACTCTCCATTAAATATTTCATCAATGGGATTAGTCCTCTTCGCAGCAAATGAAGGCTATTTAGATAATGTAGAAGTTAACAAAATAAAAGACTTTGAGAAATCTTTATTAGGTTTTGCAGAATCTGAGTATTCTGATTTCATGAGCAGTATAGAAAAATCTGGTGACTATAGCGATGATATAGCAAATACATTAAAAGAAATGTTAGAAAAATTTGTATCAACACAAACATGGTAAATTAAATGTCAGGTGGAAAAGAAATAAAAGGACAGATTTCTAGTATTAAAAATACTCAGAAAATCACTAAAGCCATGGAAATGGTTGCAGCGAGCAAAATGAAAAAAGCTCAAGGCCGTATGGCTGCAGCTAGACCGTATGCGGGGATGATTAAAAATGTAGTTGGACATTTAGCAAGTGCTCACCCTGAATATAAGCATCCATTTTTAGTTAAAAGAGATTCAGTAAAAAGAGTTGGTTTGATAATAATCAGTTCAGACCGAGGACTATGTGGTGGTTTAAATACTAATTTATTTAAACAAGCACTTAGGCAAATAAAAAAATGGAATGAAAATTCTATTGAAGTTGATGTCTGCACAATTGGTTCGAAAGCAGAAAAATATTTTAAAAAACTAGATGTAAATTTGGTTGCGCAAGTTTCACAACTTGGTGATAGCCCAGAAATAAATGACGTAATTGGTTCTATAAAGATAATGCTAGATAATTACATGGATGGAAATATAGACGAGCTTCATTTAGCTGAAAATAAATTTATAAATACAATGTCGCAAGAACCGGGAATCACCCACTTATTGCCAACAGAGCCAAATCAAGAAGATGGGCTTTCTCATCACTGGGATTATATTTATGAGCCTGATTCAAAGAGTGTGATTGATAATCTATTAATTAGATATATAGAGTCCTTAGTTTACCAAGGAATAGTAGAGAATGTGGCGTGTGAAATGTCAGCAAGAATGGTTGCAATGAAAAGTGCATCGGATAACGCTAGTGATTTGATAGGTGAATTACAGTTAATTTATAACAAGGCAAGACAAGCATCAATAACACAAGAACTTTCAGAAATCGTAGCTGGAGCAGCTGCAGTTTAGTTATTAACGGAGACTAAATAAAATGAGTATAGGAAAAATAGTACAGGTAATTGGAGCGGTAGTAGATGTAGAATTTGCAAAAGATTCTATACCAAGCATTTATGACGCATTAAAAGTAGACGAGGTTGGTCTAACTCTTGAAGTGCAACAGCAGTTAGGCGATGGAATTGTTAGAACTATTGCCATGGGAACTTCTGACGGAATAAAAAGAGGTTTTGAGGTTAAAAATACAGGCGCCCCAATATCAGTTCCAGTTGGATCGAAAACTCTTGGAAGAATTATGAACGTATTAGGTGAGCCCATTGATGAAGCGGGTCCAATAGATGCTAAAAAAACTATGCCTATTCATAGAGAACCCCCAACATATGAAGAACAAGCTGGCGGAAATGAATTACTAGAAACAGGTATCAAAGTCATCGACTTATTGTGCCCATTCGCTAAAGGTGGGAAAGTAGGTTTATTTGGTGGTGCTGGTGTAGGTAAAACAGTAAACATGATGGAATTAATTAGAAACATAGCAACAGAGCACAGCGGATATTCAGTCTTTGCTGGTGTTGGCGAAAGAACAAGAGAGGGTAATGACTTCTTTCATGAAATGAAAGAATCCCAAGTGCTTGATAAAGTTTCATTAGTATACGGGCAGATGAATGAGCCTCCAGGAAACAGATTGAGAGTAGCGTTAACAGGCTTAACTATGGCTGAAGATTTCCGTGATGAAGGAAATGATGTGCTAATGTTTATCGATAATATTTATAGATATACGCTAGCAGGAACAGAAGTCTCTGCTCTATTAGGAAGAATGCCGTCAGCTGTTGGGTACCAACCAACGTTAGCTGAAGAGATGGGAAAATTACAAGAAAGAATTACATCAACGCAGTCTGGATCAATTACATCAATTCAAGCAGTATATGTTCCTGCAGATGATTTAACAGATCCATCTCCTGCGACAACATTTGCTCATTTAGATGCAACAGTAGTGCTATCTAGGCAAGTAGCAGAATTAGGTATTTATCCAGCAGTAGATCCACTAGATTCTACAAGTAGACAGCTTGATCCTCTAGTTGTAGGTAATGATCACTATGATGTAGCTAGGCAAGTTCAGAATACGTTGCAAAAATATAAAGAGTTAAAGGATATTATAGCAATCTTAGGTATGGATGAGCTTTCTGAAGAAGATAAGTTGGTGGTAGCAAGAGCGAGAAAAATTCAAAGATTCTTATCGCAGCCATTCTTTGTAGCTGAAGTATTCACAGGCAGCCCAGGAAAATATGTTTCGTTAAAAGATACTATAAAAGGTTTTAAAAGCATTATTGATGGAGAATATGATCACCTGCCGGAGCAAGCATTTTATATGATAGGAAGTATTGAAGAAGCGGAGGAAAGAGCTAAAACTCTATAACAATTAATGTCAAAAATGCATCTAGATATAGTAAGCGCCGAGGAAAAAATTTTTTCAGGTAACGTAAAAAATATTATAGCAGCAGCTATGATGGGGGAAGTTGGTATATACCCAAAACATACACCTATGATTACCCCATTAAAACCTGGTGAAGTAAAAATAATAACTGAAGAAGATGAAGAGCAATTATTTTTTATATCTGGTGGCATCTTAGAGGTACAACCAAATACGGTTACAGTCCTTGCAGATACAGCTATCAGAGGTGAGGATCTAGATGAGGCAAAAGCAATAGAATCAAAGAAAAGAGCAGAAGAAGCACTGTCAGATAAAAGTGATAAGATTGATGTCGCTAAGGCCCTGGCAGACCTTGCTCAGGCTTCAGCTCAAATTAAAATGATAGAATCTCTTAGAAAAAACCGAAAATAAAAAAACGCACAACACTTTCTGTACATATTTACTGAACTCATAGTAGAATAATACTATAGAAACAAATTCATAAAAATAAATGAACTTAAATATTATTATTCTGGCAGCCGGAAATGGCAAGAGAATGCATAGCTCCATACCAAAAGTAATGCACAAGGTTGGTGGAAAGACTATGCTAGAACATGTACTAATATCAGCCGAAAAACTAAATCCAATTTCAATAAATGTTGTAATTAACTCAAGAACAGAACACATAAAAAGTGATTTTTCAAAGCATAAAGTTAATTGGTATACACAGTTAGAACAGAAAGGAACAGCTGATGCAGTAAAAACAGTTCTCCCAGATTTAAAAAAAGATGATCATGCATTAATAATATATGCAGACACTCCTTTAATAGACTATCAATTATTAAATAAATTTATAAATTATATGCCGCAAAGTCATGTGAAGGTGTTAACAGCAGATTTAGAAAATCCATTTGGTTATGGGAGAATAATTAGAGAGCAGGCTGAAACAGAGAAAATCTTAAGGATAGTAGAAGAGTCAGAAGCAGACTCAAAGCAAAAAAATATTACAGAGTGCAATACAGGCATAGTATTTAGCAACGTAGGAACTTTAGAAAAATTAATAGCAGAGGTAAATAATAATAATTCAAAAAGAGAATATTATTTAACAGATATAGTTTCAGTAGCTAGTCAAAAAAACTATGTTGTAGCTCCTTTATTAGCAAAAGAATCTAATTCACTACTAGGAGTTAATGATAAGTCCCAACTTGAAAAGACAGAGCAAATATATCAAAACAACTATAGAGAAAAATTTTTAAAACAAGGCGTAACAATGCTTGACTCAAAATCAGTTTTCTTTAGGGGTGATATAGAAATAGGAGTAGATGTTGAGCTTGATACAAATGTTATTTTAGAGGGGAATGTTAAGTTAGAAGATAATATAAAAATCATGTCAAATACGATTATAAAAGATTCTAAGGTAATGAAAAATACTGTTATTAAATCATACTCAATAATAGAAGATTCTATAATAGGGGAAAGCTGTAACATCGGACCATTTGCCCGAATAAGACCAAATTGTGATTTAGGAAAGAATGTAGGAATAGGAAATTTTGTAGAGGTAAAAGCATCAACCATTAAGAGTAATACAAAAGCTAATCATTTGTCATATATAGGAGATTCAGAAATAGGTGAAAATGTTAATATTGGGGCTGGAGTTATTACATGTAACTATGACGGTGTAAAAAAACATAAAACTATAATAAAAGATAATGTTTTTATAGGTTCTGATTCGCAGTTAATAGCGCCAATTATAGTAGAGGAGGGAGTGACTATAGCAGCAGGGTCAACAATAACAGATAATTCTGAGAAGGATAGTTTATTAATAGCAAGATCAAGACAACAAGAAAAAAAGAACTGGAAAAAATAAAATAAATGTGTGGAATCGTAGCAGCAGTATCAAAATCCAACATTAGCAACGTTTTGGTAGAAGGGCTTAAGCATCTAGAGTATAGGGGCTACGACTCATCTGGAATAGCATTTATTAAAAATAACAATATAAAAAGCTATAAAAAAGAAGGAAAAGTTTCGGAACTAGCAAAATCCTTAGATCAAAAATTAAATGCAACTATAGGTATAGCGCATACCCGTTGGGCTACCCATGGGAAACCATTAGAAAAAAATGCACATCCACATATCTCTGAAGATAATATCGCTATTGTCCATAATGGTATTATAGAAAATTATAAGGAAATACAAAATAAATTTTTACAAGATACTGTTTTGCAATCAGATACCGACTCAGAAATACTAGCTCATCTTATAAATTATTACGTTAAAAAAAATAATTTTTTAGATTCTGTTCTCTTAGCATTAAAAGAAGTAAAGGGCTCTTATGCGATAGCAGTAATAGACAAAAATAACCCAGATAAAATTATAGTAGCAAGAAACGGAAGTCCGTTATTAATTGGTTTAGGTGATGAAGCAAATTACGTAGCGTCTGATGCTCAAGCATTAATTGAACACACTAATAAATTTATCTATTTAGAAGATGGTGATTTAGCAGAAATCACAAAAGAAAATATAAAAATATTAGATAAAAATCAGAATGTAGTATTAAGAAATATTAAAAATAGCAGCTTATCTTTGAGCAGTAATTCAAAAGATGGGTATGCGCATTTTATGTTAAAAGAAATTTTTGAACAACCAGAGGCTGTCCGCGCAACTATACAAGATAGGATTATAAATAATAAAGTGCCAAAAGAAATACTGGGGCCAAACGCAAGTAAATATTTATCAAAATTTAAAGTGGTGCAGATAATTGCCTGCGGCACAAGTTACAATGCAGCATTAGTAGCAAAGCATTGGTTAGAAAGATTAGCAGGAATCCCCTGTCATGCTGAAATCGCTAGTGAGTTCAGATATCGAAGACATGCAGTGCAGCGCGACACTTTATTAGTATGTATATCACAATCAGGAGAGACAGCGGACACATTATCAGCTTTGCGAGAAATTAAAGCAGAAGATTATTATGTCGGCACTATAGCAGTATGCAACGTACCAGAAAGCTCATTAGCACGAGAGTGTGACTCAACTCTGCTCACACAAGCAGGACCCGAGATTGGCGTAGCTTCAACAAAAGCATTCACAACACAATTAGCTTCATTAATGCTATTAG
>Ga0209709_10001972_pt1 | contig 18359 bp, 4 predicted proteins | sample ArcticOcean_MG_C_2_FD_187435 | JGI IMG/M metagenome (GOLD analysis project Ga0209709, IMG submission 187435) | Marine microbial communities from western Arctic Ocean - ArcticOcean_MG_CB4_136 (SPAdes) (version 2) | ecosystem: Environmental > Aquatic > Marine > Oceanic | place: Arctic Ocean... | reverse complement strand
TGGGACATTCACATGGTCATTGATGATAATGACCACATACACTTGGCCTACACAACATACACCCAATGGGATGAAACGCTGGTCTACATGAACTACGATGGAACAACGTGGACGGATACCTTGGTTTCATCCTCTGCCCATTTTGGGCCAATCGGTATCGCAGTTGACTCGAACAACCATCCACACATCTCCTATGCTGTCGACGGAGCAGATCAATGCGGTAATGGACTTCGCCTTGCCTCCTATACTGGAACTGCTTGGTCACACGACACTGTTGAGGCGGGAAACAACCGTGGTTGTGAATCAGCTATTGTCATCGACGACAACGACAACATTTACATCGCCTATCAAGATCGTAGCGACTCGAAATTGAAAATCGCAACAGACAAAAGTGGTTCTTGGGACTCCTATCTGGTTGATACAGGAAGTTCCCCGGGCGATATTCATCCAGGTTACATGACATCGATGGTCATGGATGGGCAAGGGCAATTTCACATCGCTCACTTCGATGATAAAGAAGACGATCTACGATACTCAACGGGAGCTCCAAATAACCAATGGACGACTACAATCGTCGACTCAGCAGGACATACAGGTCGTGATCCATCAATCGCGCTGGACGCCGCAGATAATCCCCATATCGTCTATCGCTCTTGGAATGGATGGAGTTTGAAGTATGCAACAATCGACCCATCAACCTCCAACTGGACCGTTAGTACGATTTCTGGAACTAACGATGTTGGTGATGGAAATTCTCTGTTCATCGACCAAGATGGAATTATGCACGTCCCCTTTAGCGATGATACGGATGAAGTTCTGAAGTATGCTACAAAATCAACTGGCTTGAGCCAGACTAACGAAATCAGAGTTCAATTTGGCCAATACGGCTCCGTGACAGGAACGGTTGTCAACGATACAACGATTCGAGTGACAACACCTTCTCTCACCACCGGCGATAGCGTTGCCATTTCAATTTGGGACAAAGATGAAAATCAGCACCAATTATCTTCTACTTTCCAGTTTATCGATCAAAATGACCTAGACTCCGATGGCGTACCTAACGTAAACGACGACTGTCCGGAAGTTATTGGAAACTCTACCCAAGATGCTAATGGTTGTCCAGACGCTGATGGTGATGGCTACAGCAATACAGGCGATGCCTTTCCGAACGATGCCAACGATTGGATGGACAGTGATGATGATGGAGTTGGAGATAATTCAGATGCATTCCCTAATGATGCAAGTGAGACATTAGACAGTGACGGAGATGGTGTTGGCGACAATGGTGATCTATTCCCTGGTGATGGTAATGAAACCGTTGATTCTGATGATGATGGGGTTGGCGATAACGCTGATGCATTCCCCGAGGATGCCAATGAAACGCTAGACACAGACGGCGATGGTGTAGGGGACAACGCTGATGTGTTCCCATATAACGCAATAGAGGCATTTGATTCCGACGGCGATGGTGTCGGCGACAATACGGATGCGTTCCCTAACGATGGAAACGAGACCATTGACAGTGATGGTGACGGAGTAGGTGATAATGCTGATATTTTCCCTAATGATAGCAATGAATCAATTGATTCAGATGGTGATGGTATCGGTGATAATACCGATGAGTTCCCGTTTACAGATAATCTACTCGATAGCGACGGAGATGGATATTTAGACTCTGAAGATGAATTCTTTGAAGAGGCAACTCAGTGGAACGACACAGATGGTGATGGTTATGGTGACAATTGGGGTAATAGCGATTGGAATGAAAGCCGAATGTCCGAAGGAATGGGTGTTTTCATCGAAGGTGCCCTCTTATCTGATTATTGTCCTGAAGTGAACGGGAATTCAACGGGTGATGGCTATGTTGGATGCTTAGATGCTGATGGAAATGGAATCGCTGATATTTTTGAACAGAATGAAACAAATCAAACAAATCAAACAAATCAAACAAATGGGACCGTGGCCGATCTTGATTCTGATGGCGATGGTGTTCTCGACGTCGATGATGCTTGTCCTGGCACTACAGTCGGCACTCAAGTCGATAACCTCGGTTGTAAAGTTGTAGATACGCAAAATGATGAATCAGATTCTATTATTGATTCTTTCATGTCAGGAAGTAGTGGCACAATTACCACAACAGTTGGTATTGGAGCTATTATGATCGCTCTTTTCTCTCTTCTTCAAACCAATCTAGTCGCCGCGCTTCTCCCAGATGCGTTCCGCTGGGTACAAGTCCTTCGTAAGAACTCTACACTCAGTAAGGAGGAAGTAAATGAGCTGACTTATCTCCAATCCTTGGTGCAAGCCTACTACAATAACCCATCCGAGTTATATGAGGAATTGGAAGAGATGAAGTCCGATCTTACCGCACGTTATACCAATAACGAGGTCAAGAAAGAAACACGAGAGAAATTATTGACCCTTATCAATGAACTTCAAAACTCCAACCCTGATGAATTGAAGCGCATTGCTAACAACGAAGCATATTTCGGACTTTCCGGAACAATCGATTCCAAACAACGAACTGAACTTCTCGAGGAAAAAGTAGCTATGCGTGACAATATACAGTCCTTTGAGCCAATGGACACTGGGTCTCCACAGGTGCAAGAAATTCCACTAAGTGCCCCGCCACTGGATGCAACGGGTGTCATTAAAGCAGATGGCTATGAATGGTACGAATGGCCTGAGTCCAGTGGATCTTGGTGGTACAGGACTGCATATACTCAGGATCAATGGCAGTATTGGCAACAGTGATTTGACAGAGGAACTAGTGTTACAACTCATTGGCGCTGGCTTAACCTCAATCGAAGTGTAATACTATTGGTTATAGTTGAACGCGCCCTTCCTGTTTAAGGTAAGAATGCGGACAGTCTTATGTTAGGGTAAGAAAGCACCTTCAGTTTACCCAAGTACAATCGGAGAATAACTTATGACTACTTTTGAATCACTCGGTCTTTCCAAAGAACTTCTACGCGCAGTAGAATCGGAAGGATATACCACTCCTACACCTGTTCAAGTGCAATCTATACCTCCACTCTTAGAAGGCAGAGATGTCCTCGGAGTGGCACAAACAGGAACTGGGAAAACAGCAGCCTTTGCATTACCAGTTCTCCAAATAATGAGCCGTTCAAGGCCACAGGGCAAGCGTCACATTAGAGCCCTTATTCTTTCACCAACACGAGAATTAGCCGCTCAAATCGACGAACGATTTTCAGCATATAGTGAGCATATCGATATTAGGCACAAAGTCATATTTGGAGGAGTTAGTCAGAATCCACAAGTAAAGGCATTGGAGAAGGGTCTAGATATTTTAGTTGCCACACCAGGTCGTTTGCTCGACCTCATCAATCAAGGCCATGTCGATATTAGTAGAGTTGAGTTTTTCGTTCTAGATGAAGCAGATCGAATGTTGGACATGGGCTTTATCAGAGATATTAAAAAAGTTCTGAATATATTGCCTAATAGGAGACAGAATCTGCTTTTCAGTGCAACTATGCCTGCTTCGATTGCTGATTTGGCCGGCTCTTTTCTAAACAATTCTATCATGATAGATGTCAGTCCAGAAGAAATAACTGTTGATAGGATTGAGCAGAAGATTATGTTTATCCGTAGCGTAGATAAACGTAGATTATTGGTTAAAATCATCAAAGACGAAAATGTCAAACGAGGAATTGTTTTTACAAGAACTAAGCATGGTGCTAATCGATTGGTCAAGCAACTTGATCAAAGTAAAATCAATGCAGCAGCAATTCACGGTAATAAGAGTCAAGGAGCACGAACAAAGGCCTTAGCAGGCTTCAAAAAGGGTGATATACCCATTTTAGTGGCCACTGACATTGCAAGTCGGGGTATTGATGTTGAAGGCATTACGCATGTATTCAATTACGAGTTACCGAATGAGCCTGAGGTTTATGTTCATCGTATTGGAAGAACCGCAAGAGCGGGACGTTCAGGCATAGCTTACGGATTCTGTGATAATTCCGAATCCGGATATTTAGTTGGAATCCAGCAACTTATCGATTATGAAATACCCGTTGATGCGAAACACGAGTTCCACTTTGCAGCAGCAATTCCAAAGCCGGGTCAAAAACCTGGTAAGATGAAGGAAAATAAATCCTCTAAGAAAAAGCAAAATAATCAGAAGAACTCAAGAAATAATACGACTTCTAAACCGAGAAGTGACAGTAATCGGCCTAAGAGGGGCGATTCAGGTGGCGGCCGCTCAAATGATCGAAGATCAAGTGGGCAAAACTCATCTCGCGGTTCAAATAATCGTTAGAACAAAATCTGAGTAAATTCCCTGCTCGAAAAAGGGAGTAGCGCAATCGCTTTCTACTACTGATTAAACCCTTACAAAGTTAAAAAAGTGCACTGGATGCCATATTAGGGTGGTACAGGGGGAGGGATTCGAACCCTCGAACACGTAGTGACCGGATCTTAAGCCCGGCGCCTTTGACCAGCTCAGCCACCCCTGTATGGTCCGCTTGCAACGCGTGAATCATTTGAACCATTCTGATTAAACGCGTTATCTCATACACCCTACGGGTGAGTCAGTTAGGGTCCAAGTTGGGCAAAATGGTTTAACACCCGGGCGCAGAGGCAGTCTTGGTGCGAAAGATGCGTATGCGTTTACTTCCAATGTTCATCATTGTCTTGATGCTGTCTTCGACCATGCCAATTTCTTCACCAAATGCTGCTCTAAGTGAGGTTAGCCAAACTTCCTTTGTTCCAGCGAATCTCAAATCATACGATCTCTATCTCGACAGTCCTAACGAGACGATTAGCGGCGATGGTAGTATAGTTACAATGGAGCCATCTAGTTCTCATGAAGAGGAAACAGCCGTTGGTGGTTTGGAGTTTAGAAGCCGTGAATTGATCAGTGATCTTACCATTTATGGAAGTGGTTCTAGTGGCGATAAAATCGAACTTACGATTTACTTGAAATTCGAAGGGCAAGATGGTTCGACTGCTGATATGACTTTCAGCTTACAATCAGGTACTGCTAATATAGCCAGTGAAACCATTTCTCTCGATGATCCTTGTGACGGCGGTAGCAGTGGTTTCCCGCCTAGCAGTGGGGATTGCTCTTGGACTTCAAACGAAGTTTTCTTTACAATCGATGATGATGGCTATCAATTGAATAAAGGTTCACAATTACGTTTGACTATCGACGCTTCAATCGATTGCCAAGGTGGTGGCAGCCCGACTGGAGGCGGCGGTGATTGCGATGTCTTAGTTGCTTACGGCGACATCGAATCGACGGATGGTACTAGCAGATTGGAACTGAAAGCCAATGCACTTGCCGAATCATCAGTCAAAGCCCATGCGCCCGGCACTCCATGGGGAGATCCTGAACAATTAGAGTGGGCGCCAAACCATCGTAGTGATTCTAGAACAATACATTTCTCGATTGATGTGCGAGATGCCTTTGGCAGAGAAGATATTCAAAGTGTATCATTGGTAATGGAAACGCCTACTGGTGCCAATACGGTTTTCGATAAGGATTTCGAAGATGATGATCTCAAACTCGATAATAATGGTCTGGTTGGTAATTTCACTTGGACCTATGACGAAGGAATTGCAGCTGGACATTATCCCTTGAAATTGCAAGTGAGGGACGTACAAGGTCATACGGTTGAATTCGACCACGCAGGCCTCGATTTCGTAGAGTATGCGGTTTCTCTTACATTACCTGTCGGCAGCACTGGAAATGTAATGATTGCGCCTGGGCAAATATCCACTGTCGAATTTATGATTCAACATACGGGGGCAGCAGGTATGCCAATCAATGTCGAGATGATTTTGGTGACAACACTTCCTTCGTCATGGTCTGATGAGTCATGGGAAAGACCTGCTGGCTACGAGTTATCTGGCGGTGGTGCATTTGCCCGACCCATTTTGACCTTGCAAGCACCTGACGGTGATCTATCTAAGACGCCGGAAAGACTTGAGATAAGAGCACGTGCCACTATCGATAATGATGACGGGATACCTGAAGAGGTCGCCCTTGAGGTAATCGTTCTTACAGTTGAAGAGGTCGATGTCTTTTCTCCGCCTCGAGTTTCAATCTTTGAAGATGTAGAACACCAGCGGCAGATTGCAGATTCTAATCGACCAGAGGCCTTTGATGCCAAACTTTCGCATTATATTGATTATGAATCATCTGGATATCCCTTCTATGTCGATGTTTACAATACTGGTTTTGATACTGATACTTTCAAGATTAAAGTGGAAAATATTCCTGATAGTTGGCAATATGAATTCAGAGATAACGGCACAGGTACTGTGTTGACAAGCGAAGGGGTGAATGCAATTACTCCATCGATCGCAAGCCATGAATTGATGACCATGGTGATGATTGTTTATCCGCCAACGCCAAGTGACCGCGATGCTCCAAATATGGGACTTGTTGAATTGAGAGTGACAAGTTCAGGCGATAGTGAGTTGCTTAGTCAAACCTCCTTTAGCATACATCGAACCTTTGGAATACTTGCCGAAGTCATCGCAGATTCAGATGCTGGTGATCTAGGTGTTGTTGGTCCGGTTGATCCGGGATCTAGTATTTCTTATCAGGTTAGAATCACCGATTCCACGAATAGTGGTGGTCAAAATACTTGGAAGGTTGTAAACCCAGCTATGTTGGCTGCCAATACCGATGCTGACAGTTCATATGCTGCATGGACATTTACTCTGACCGATGATAACGAAACTTCGGTTGTGGCCATTAATCTGAGGTCTAATGATACCTACGATCTTGAATTGGCGATAACTATGACCGAGAAAGTCCTTGCAGGCAACCATACCATCTACCTCAGAGTAATCGAAGAAGGGGTCGATTCTGCAGAGGCGAGATACTTCGATTTACCAATTGTAATCAAAGTCGATGAAGTAGTTACCCCAGGCTCGATATCTGTGGAAAGAAAGACCGCTATTTCTCCGTTTTTACCATTGCAGAGCAAGAATATAGAATTCTTTGTCGAGAATACAAATAATGTTCCCTTAGATATCGTAATCACGGCTAACGCCCCTACAGGCTGGGACCTTGAATTACGAACAAACGCCAACCAAGTTGGTCAGAACTTTGTGATTTTATCAGTGCCTGCCTTTAGTAAAAATGAATTCACTATGGTAGTCACAGCGCCAGAAAATATCCGCTCTGGTGATGATTTCCAAATCGAGTTGGTAGTGACTCCTATGGCTGATGAAATTCCTTATCCTCCCGAATATACCCAAAATCCTCTTTTCTCATTAACTTCAACTTGCGAAGGACTCAATTGTGCAATCAATCAAATCGTCAACCCAAGTTCACAAACCGTTGGCCTATTCGTGGCATTGGGTATGATTATTCTAATCGCAATCTATCGGAAAGGCGCCCAGTCGACAGCAGGGTATGAAGAGGAAAAAACATGGTCTGAAGATGACGAAGATCTTGAGGAGATTTCACTTGATATTCCTGCTCCAGTTACCGATGATGAAGACCTTGTTGATGACTTAGAATTATTAGATGAATTAGACGACTTGTGAACTGAGAATACGACATGCCCTTAGGGCATGTGTATGAACATCACTCCATTCCTCTTATTAGCCTAGGAATCAGCCCCTAACTAGTGTCAACCATGTACGAGCCATCGAGAGCTACTAATCCCGCTTCTTTGAATAACTCAATGTTGAATAGAAAGGTGAGGGATTCTCTCTCTCTAGTCGTTCTAATGCTTCTCTCATCATTTGCGGCCATGGACATGGGAGTCTACGGCGCTCTTGGTAGTAGTTCAGCGGATCCTGACGGTGATGGGCTTTCTACTCAAGTTGAATATCTGATTGGTACTTCACCTAATAATTGGGATGATGACGGTGATGGATTGCCCGATGGTTGGGAATGGTTCTATGGCTTGAATATTTTTAGTTCAAATCCATTAGATGATCCGGATGGAGATAATCTGAATAATCTTGCTGAATATAATTACAATATTCCTACTGGTTGGGATGACACAGCTACCCCAAATGTGTTAGACAATGGAGTTTGGTGGAATGGCACAATTCCAGTTAACGGGTGGAATGAAGAAGGCGTAAATGGTTATTCGAGACCACTCTGCGGTGATGTTGGCAGTGATGGACAGGGTAGCATTATCCTTTGTGATGAAGACCCAATCGGAAATATCTGTACTGACGGGTTTGACAATGATAATGATGGACTTGTTGACAATGCAGATCCGGATAAAGATGGTGATGCTGATTGTTTAACTAACGACGATGATGGAGATGGCCTCATCGATGAAGATCCGAATGGCTGGGATAGCGATGGCGATGGTATGCCTGATGGATGGGAAAACACATATGGCCTCGATGCTACCAATCCTGCAGGTATTCATGGAGGTCAAGGTGATTATGATAGTGATGGACTGACAAATCTAGAAGAATATTCAAATCCATCTTGGTCTAATTCTGGCACTAATGCAATCACTGCTTTTTGGCAGACATCTGTCGACCCGTCCGCCGATCCAAATCCTATTACTGAGACATTTAGTCCTTGTAATCCAGTTTTAAGCCCCGGTACCTGTGTCGGTCTTACAGCCGAAGTTGATGGTATTACTCAAACCAATCCAACTGTTGCTGATACTGATGGCGATGGTCTGAGCGATGGTCAAGAAGCAAATAGCGATCTTACCGACCCAACTTCTGTAGATACCGATGGAGATGGCATCAACGATGGTTTGGAAGTAAATGCCCAATACGGTATTCCGCCCTTGCCCATGAATCCTCTAAGTGAAGATACTGATGGAGATGGTATTCTCGATAAGGATGAAGATATAGATCTCAATGGTGTTCTCGGTCTGGGAGAGACAGATCCGACTCGACCTCAATCTACAGATGATAGCGATGGTGATGGTATTATGGATTGGCAGGAAAACGCTAGTTGTACCAATTGGCAAGAACCAGATACTGATTTTGGCGGATTAACTGATTCACAGGAATCGGAAGTCCAAAGAGGAACAGATCCTTGTGATACGATAATAAATTTCGCAACTACGATAACCTCTCCCCTAAATACCGGCGGTGCTGGTAAACTTCCACTTTTTGATGGTTCAGGGTTCAATCCCTCTGGTGGCACCGGCTACTACAACGTCACTGGAGTGTACACTCCATTCACTTATTCAGCTCATGTCAATGATGTCTTACAAGGGGTGGTAGTTCCAGTTCCTGGTGGGGCGACGGTTGAAAACCGTAATGGTTCATGGTGCAATGCTGCAGGTACTGGTCCGATTTATTGTGATGATGATTACTTTGATACTGACGGTGATGGTTTAGCAGATTGGGAAGAAGATTCTTTTTATAATCCATTCAATCCAACGAATCCAACATTAGCAGATACCGATGGAGACGGGGTTAATGACTTCCAAGAAACTCGAGTCGACGGTACAGATCCTCAAGACCCTTGTAGTAATGCTATCGACGATGATAATGATGGCATCAGCAACTACTTTGAAGAAAATACCGGCTGTGCAATTTCAATAATTATCAGTAATTCTGGCGGAATAGATACTCACATTACAGATCCTAATTTAGCTGATACTGATTCAGGTGGCGTACAAGACCTACAAGAGTACACGGATAGCACAGATCCCAATGATCCATTGGATGATTTGATTCCACCTGATTTTGATGGCGACGGAGTACCTGACGCGATGGAGAACCTTTCCGGCACTGATTGGCGTAATCCTGATACCGATGGTGGTGGAATGAGTGATGGGGCAGAATGCCCACCAGATACTTGGTCACCAACTGGTTGTGATGGATTTTATGATCCGTTAGATCCAAGTGACGATATATCCGATGACATCGAGGTTCTCTTCTATGCCAATGTCACCGCTGGAGTTGCAGATCAAGGGATTACTCATTATTGGCGTACAAATACCTATGACAAATATACCGGTGCCGCATATGGTAATGAAATCGATATGCACGTCCCTGTACAGATCACTCAGCCTTATTCCAATTCTACAGAACTAGCAGATCCAGCCTTTTCATCCGGTACTGTAACTTGGGAGGTGTCTTTTGTTACACCTTTAATCGAAACAAAAATCATACCTATGCCTGCATATGTCAGCGATATTAGCGCATGGGCTGATGCCTCAGGCGAAGTGATGCGTACAAACGGTACTCATCGTTACAACGTTAGTGCCAATACAATCTCTAGTTATACTGCTGATCAGAATGAATATGACTACGACTGGGCTACTAACGCAGTAAATACCGTTCCGTCGACATCATCACCATATGAATTGGAAATAGATCCTAGCTTTAATGATCCAATGCATGCTTATTTTATTGTAAATACGACTACTAATGATGTAATCACCAATTCTGGAGCTACAGATGCACATGCCAAACTGATGGCAATACGCGCATATTTACGTGGTGAATCTGGTACTTCTTTCCAAAGAAATTACGATGGTTCTAATCTACAACCAGGTGACGATATTGCCTATCATATCATCGGTAGTGCCCAAGAAGGTACCTGTGCTGAATTCAATACCGTTTTTGTAACAATGTCTAGGTTGGCAGGAATACCTACTCGTGTGGTCTCCGGCTACAAAGGTGGGACTTGGAATGGCGCCGGTTATACCGTATATAGCGACGATTTCTCCTACTGGGCTGAATCCCGTCTGAGTCTAAATCCATTTTCAACCGATATGGGTTGGGTACCTTTCGATGCTTGCCCTGATGCTGCTGAAATTGAGATAACTAATTTGATATGGACACCGACTGATTATGATCGAGATGGCAGTACCGAGGTCGAGATTACCGGCAATTTGGTTTATTCAAGCAATCTAACCGGTGTTGAAGGTATTACCTTGACGGGATTCGTACTTCATTCAGATGATATTCCTACTTTGACACCGTCGCAAGACCTTGGGCGTGTTTCAGATAATATCACCATTACTGATGGTGAATTCAGAATTAATGGCACCATTAAGGAAGTGGGTTTACCAGGATTTAATAATATCACGATTCACCATAGGCAAACAGGTTATGTCTCATCTAGTGTCATCGTTCTCGATTCTTTCATCAACGTGACCGATGATGCATTTTTAGTTCATGAATCTCCTGCTGCGATTAATTCTCCTATACTTGGGGCTGGAGCAAATACCACCATCTCTGGGCAATTGCTACTCGAAGAAACTGTGCAAATGGGTGCAGGTGGAGTGGGGGCTATTCAAGTAAAATTAGAATTCACTTCCTCGGTTAACGGCTCAAATACTTGGTTTGGTGATGTGGCTGAAAACGGGCAATGGGCAATAGAGGTTCAATTGGACGCCAATGAGAATCAAGCGATTATTAATGCAAATCTTGTCTTTGAAGGCTGGGTTGATACCAGTGAAGCATCTTCACCAGCTCATCATTTACGACCTGTAACCTTACCTCTCTTCCTTGATATAAGGCAGGCACCAAACTTGGATGGAACCATTGAAGGTCCAGGTTCTGCTAATGAAATATTCATTCTTGGTGAGGATGTTTTCATCAATGGTTCGGCCATGAGCCAGGGTGCATCTCCGCTGGCGATGAGCGGCGATTTGTTCTTTGGAATCAGGCAAAACAATAGTGGTACTGACTTCATCGAGATATTCAATCGTACGATAACTGGTGCATTCACAGAAGTAGTCACCTTACCGGTTGATTTGTCGGTTCCAGCAGGTGATATCGAACCGGTTTTGATCTTCTATCCAAGTACTATTGACACAACTGATCAATTACCCACCTCGGGAATTGACTGGTGGCTCAAAGGTATTCTCTCATTCGATATACAGGCAGAATCTCAACAACGAGGTGCTCCTTCGGTTATTATCATCAGAATCACCGATCACATGGGTCAAAACTCAAATCTAAATCTCTCTGGGAATTATGATTTTGATTTTGATAGTTTGTGGGTCAATACTACTGAAGACCCTGTTTCAACAACCTTACAGCCAACATTTGACTTCTTAGCCAATTTAGCTGCTGCAGATTATCCATTTTCGGTTTCTTTCAACGGATCTGATAATTTCACAACCTCTTCCGCTGACTTCTCAGTCAGAATAAAAGCTGAAGTCGCCTTTAATTTCACTATCGGTCAAGATTGGACCCATGCTGGTAATTCGACTTGGGTGAGTGGTGATATCTTTGATCCTGTCTTGAACACACGTGTTACCGATAATCAAACTGAATTAACTCTCTTCATAATCAATGAAGCAGGTGATATAATTCAAACCGGTTTCGACTCATCTGCACTCAACCTAGTAAACGGTGAGTTCAATGTTTCGATTTCAGCCCCATCGATGCCATCTGGTGTTTACGATGTTAATGTTAGATTAGATTTTGGTACTCATGCTGATTTGGGTGGTGTGTTCTATGGTTGGGTAGATGCAGACCCCATGAATCCAGTATCCCCTTCATTTGAAATGGGTATAGAAACCGAATATAATGTGCAAAGTGAGGAGGCTAGAATTATCATGGTGATGAATGAACCACAGACTTTGGTCGCCAGTGTATCTGATGCAATTTACGATTCAGTTGGATTCCCGGTGGCGATTAGCGGAGCAAATGTCGAATTTATCTTTGATTGGGGTGGGACAAATGTGACTTTGGGAACACAAGTGAGTGATGGAACTGGAAATGCAAGTCAATCATGGACCCCTAATGGTATCGTTCCAGGATATTATACTCTCAGGATGAGGATTTCTGACGATGCAGCAGTGGTTGGTCTGCCGAATGGAGCAACTCAACGCCTCGGCAATTTCACTGACGTGAACGTCACCATACAAGTCGATTCCACAATTCGTATCGATGTTCTTGACAGCACTTTGGTCGCAGATACAAATTTCATCATTCAAGGTCAGGTGACAGACCCGAGTAACTCGGACTTGATAGACCCGGTTCTAATCGAAGTATTCTGGCTCGGATTCCCGAATGAGAAATTGATTACCAGTTCTCAAACCCTGTCTAATGGTACTTTCGATTTACTCGTACCTACTGATACAGCAGGTAACGGTACTGAGCGTGGAGCTCAAACCGTTGTAATATCTGTAATCGAGAACTCTTCAGAGTTCTATCTTACTTCAACTGCTATTCAGGCAGTCAATGTGATGGGAGTGACTGAGATCGATCAGTTACAACCATCTAATCAGATTATCATCACTAGAGGAAGCGATGTTGATCTAGCCAGTAGGCTAATTGAATCATCTAATCTAGATGATCCTCTTGCTGGCCTAGATGTATCGGTGATGTTCGATAAAACCTCTTTAGGAGTTCAAACTACAACTGCTACAGGCTGGGCTAATTTCACTCACAATATTCCTCTGACTCAAAGCCTAGGTCCGATTGTTATCACATTCACCTATGCTGGTTCAAGTGATCTTTTGCCGACTGATAGAAATATGACAAATATTAGAATTCGCTCAACTACAGTTCTTGTAATCGATATCGTGACTGAAAACCCAGTCGCTGGACAAATGTTCAATGTAACAGGTACCATAAACAGTGATAATGGTTCTAATCTAACAACAGTCAATGGTAATGCCTTACTGTCTACTTTGAACTTCAGAGTTGATGGGTCATTAACTGACGGTTTCAGTTTCAGTAATGGTTCCATACAGGAAGATGGAACATGGCGTGGTGAAATTACATTGGCTGCTAACTTTGAGCGTGGAACGCATATCATCAATGCCACATTTATCCCCGGTTCAGCAACTCATTATGCTGGTAGTTCAGATGAGACTTCTTTCGATAGTAGAGGGTTTAGTGTCATGACCTATACTTCGCCAACCCTTGTTGCTGGCCAACCCTCACTAGCCCATCGCACAAATCGCGGTGAGGATTTGACAGTCAATATCGATTTGGCAGATAATTTGGCTGGCGCTATTGATGGAGGAGAAATAATCGTAACTCTTGTTGGCACGGTAGTGTCGGTGAGTGGTACAACGGTTGACGGAAGTGTCGAGATAATCATTTCAGTACCGAGTGATATGGAGCCTGGAATTGCAACTTTGAGTGCGGTTTATTCAGGGGATGCAGGAGTTAACGGTGTTGTTGGAAGTATGAAGAACATTACTTTCGTGATACTGGCGCAGACCAATCTCACAATAATCGAAGGTCCTGAGTTAGTCCAAGCAGGATATATGTTCAATATCAGTGGAACCCTACTAGATGATATCAATAATTCACTTCTCATTGCTGGAGTTCCTAGTGGTGGCGTTATACATCTCTTTGTCGACGGTGACGAAGTTGCATCGGTATTCAGCGATGCTGTTGCAGGTACTTTCACCATCTCGCACACTATGCCTTTAGATTCAACAGTCGGATCTCACAATATTCTCCTCACCTTTACCGGAGGTAGGGATTGGGTAAACCCGATTGGTGTTGGTGATAATGCTAATCCCGACTATTATTGGCAGAGTTCTGCCACACTTGAATTCAATATCAGCGTACCAACTGCAATTATTCTAATCGGTTCAGGTAGTGAAGTTAACCGCGATAGTGCTATGACAATAAGCGGACAATTGCTCGATATTGCAGATAATCCGCTGCCAAGCCAGCAGATTGATATCTATGTTGAGGGAGAATTCATCACCAATACTCAAACCGATACAAATGGTGATTTCACTGCAGTATACATCGTTGACCCTGAAGCAGAATTGGGTGCAAATGAGGTGGTTGTTCTCTTCAATGCCTCTGGTTTCTACCTTGAATCAACTACTAATGGTACCTGGTACATTTTCTCACCGATTGTGGTGAACGTCAGTATAGGTGACCGACTATCTGTCGGTGAACCAACAAATATCACTGGTAGTGTAATGGATAATAATTTAGATGGAATCTCTGGATTAGCCATAACATTAGTAGTTGAAGGGATAATCATAGGCAATGTTACCAGTTCAAAAGATGGTACTTTCACTCTTTTATGGATAATCGACGACCGCTTTGCAGATGGATTAAATCAACTATCTGCAATTGTTCCAGCCCAAGGCTGGTATAGAAGTGGACAGGCAAATACTACCTTTGATCTGGCACATAGGTCACAGATGAATTTGGAATTCGACTCCGGTATAGAAGTCATACGCGGAGGAACTTGGTTACTAAGTGGTCGACTTTTCGACATTGATGATGCTGGTAAAGGGTTGAATAATGAAATCGTATCCATCTATCTCGATAATCAGTTTATGATGAATGTGACTACCGACCTCAACGGTTCTTGGGATGCAGTATTAATTGCGAGCATGGACTTGAGTAGAGGTGTGCATAAGGTAGATGTCGATTTCGTCGGTAGTAGCGGTCATTTACCTACTAATTTGACTAGGGTAGTCAAGGTCTGGGCTAATGTTGAGGTTCATATCGATACCATTAGTAGTATTGCTATCCGAAGTGATTCGGTAGGTATGCCATTGGAGATCACAGGTAGAGTGATTGAAACCGGAGGAAATGAGGTTCAATTGGACTTTGTCAATCTAACTTTAGGTAATGGCACTGGTTGTATTGTTTCGTCTGGTGGATCGAAATGTATTGATCAAGTATCGATTACATGGGAAGATGGTGTGTTCACAATGTTGGTGACAGTTCCTTCGTGGATGGAACAGGGAATGACTTTCCTGGTGATAGAAACCGAGCAACTTGGACCACAATTCTTCAAGGCTAATTCTAATACCACCCCTGGGTTCTTCTTGCAAATAGACGCTGAAATAATAATTTTCGTTGAACCGGTTATCGAAAATGAACAAGAGGTGATAATGGGTACCATTACAATACGTGCCAAGGATACAGGAGAAGGAGTACAAGATATTTCGATTGGTGTATTCCTCGATAACCAAACCGATGACCGGTTGGATGATATGGAAATAGTCACTAAGGGGACTGGAATTGCTACTTTCAAGTTTAATGCAGAACCACCTTATGGGGATTATAGCACATATGGGCCGCTAAACCTATCCTTCGTTCTCAATGAGGATAGGACTGGATTTACAATATTCTCGAACTCGACATACAACGATTTCGCTCAAGAGTCTCTAGCTGGTTATTCTCCAACTTATGTCTTCGAAGAGCCACCTAATGAAGTTCCTCTATGGGCATATATTGTGGCGGTTTTGATAATTGGTGCAATTATTGCTGGGGTTATAATGCGTAAACGTCAGGCTGAAGAATTGAAAGATTTCGCTGATATCTTCAGTTATACAGCAGAGTTGCTAGCAGCAGGGGATTCGATTCGAGAATCCATCTTCAATTGCTATGAAAGCCTAGTTGTCCTCTTGATGAACCGTGGATTCTTACGTCGAGATTTCGAGACGGTAAGAGAATTCGAAATGGCAATTAGACAAGCGATCCAGATTAGTGAAGAAGCAATTTCCTCACTCGATACAATGTTTGAAGAAGCGCGTTACAGCCGTAATGAGATGAGTGATCTAAACAAGTCTCAAGCCCAAGCAGCATTGACCACGGTTGTCAATGAGATCAATCAAGTCGAGATGATACCAACACGCTGATTAATAGCGTAATTCCAATTTTCCATCGTTGATGGTTGCTTTTGGCTCTGTTGAGTCTTCGGGTAAAGGCATGATGCGCTCAAAGTCACTGCCGATTCGAAGTTTCAAACTACGCAGTCCATTCATCTCTCCTATGGAGAGTTCGACCATATCGAGATCAGCACCGTGGAGAGGAATAGTCAGACCATCTGGATGAAGAAGTCCGTTTAATTCATCGACCATCCAGGCTAATCTTCGCATAGGATGAATCTCAGCAAGATTTGCCTCTGGTAATTCTCCAGCAGTGACTAGAAGCATGGTGTGACGGTCACGGGCTTCGTGCAAATGGTCGGCTTGGATAGCGAATTCAGCATGCAAGGTTTCAGGCCGAATAGATAGGCTTTCACTTTGTTGTTCGTAACTCACTTCGAGTTCTTGCCACTCAGCCATATACCGGGTGCAGAGGTGGTTCTCCTTCAACCTTTCAGATGTCAGGCAAAGGTAGGACCTTGGCAAAGAAGCGTCGAGCGATACGACCAGTCGACTGTGGATTTGATGAATTATTGAAGCGTATATCGCTTGGGAAGCAGCGACTATACGTCTGATCTTTGATTCTGCGATCTAGTAAAAGAATGAGTGCTCTATCACCCATGGCCCTGATTGGACGCCCCATTCCCTGAAGAATCGAATTTATTGCAGGTTGGGTGGCGGCATAACGCCAAGCGTTTTCACGACCGAACCTAGTTTCCATGTATGTTTTCAGCGAATTCTGATAGGCAGATGGAGGTGGGTTTGGGATGCCAATACAGGCGACAGCATCGAGTAAACCACCGTGATAATCTACACCTTCACTCAACCTACCTCCAAATACGCCAACTATCAATCTACGTTGTTTTGTGCCTTTCAACTCTCTTAATCGAATGACCAATTCATCAACGTCTCTCTTGGTCCAATCTCTACTCTCAATCACAGTTCTAGCACCGGTAAACCAAGTACTCGCAATCATTTCCTCAATCATGTGGTAAGAAGGGGCGAACACCGCTATGTGACCAGTACTATTGTCTAGTAATTGCTGGATATGATCCTGAATCTTTTTGGTATTTTCTGGACTGCGCGCCTTGTATAATGTTGTCACATCATCTGCTACAACTACTGGCCGACGCTCTTTGGCGAAAGGGGATTCGTATACCGCCATCGAGCAACGCGGACCGGAGATTCCCAACAAATCCGCATACATCGATGGAGGATTGAGGGTTCCTGACATCAAGATTGAACCGCGGCAGCGGGCAAAAACCGGTCCCGAGACCAGACCGGGGTCGAGTAATCTCAGGCGTATTCTACCATCACGGCCACCACCATCGAAGACGATACTCAGGGCTGTGCCGTCAGTAAATCTCATTAATACTGCGAGCATATGTGCCAAACGATGTGTATCTTGCTCACCAGGGTCATCATCGTCTAACGACTTAACCTGATTGTTGGCCAGATTAGAGATAAAAGTCTCATTGCGTTTTTCCTTTTGGGGCTTGCCACTAGGTAAATCTCCACTCAATGTTGCCTGTGTCATATTCGCTGCTACCGCATCAAAAGATATGTCGAGAATAGCAGTAATCTCACTTGATTCAAGGGCCAATTCGCTTTTATCCCCCATTCTGGTGATTAAATCGTCGAATAGCCGACCGAGTCTCTGACGCATATCTTTGAGTACTTGTAAAGTCCAAACTTTGCTTGCGATTTCCTGGTCGCTAGAGGTTCCATCCTTCTTCATTTCACCAATCATCTCTTCGACTTCAAAGACTGAGTTTCTAACGATTGTTGGCGTCAGTCCTCTTTCTAGTCCCATGCGAACACGGTCGGGTAGATTGTGGGCCT
>Ga0209709_10001971_pt1 | contig 18368 bp, 14 predicted proteins | sample ArcticOcean_MG_C_2_FD_187435 | JGI IMG/M metagenome (GOLD analysis project Ga0209709, IMG submission 187435) | Marine microbial communities from western Arctic Ocean - ArcticOcean_MG_CB4_136 (SPAdes) (version 2) | ecosystem: Environmental > Aquatic > Marine > Oceanic | place: Arctic Ocean... | reverse complement strand
GTTGGCTACCATGCCCTGAACAAAATTGAACCCAAACCCGATTTGCCGACTGCCATGGACAAGCCGGTCAGGGCCCGAGCCGCGGTGAGACCAAAATACCAACAGGTATTTGGCGACTGGCTTTGCGACATGGCAGCCAAAGATCAACGCCTGATTGGCATTACGCCAGCCATGTGTGATGGCTCTGGCATGAACACCTTTGCCGAGCGGTTTCCCGATCGCTTTGAAGATGTGGCTATCGCTGAGCAGCATGCGGTGACGGTTGCTGCGGGTATGGCCTGTGAGGGATCTAAGCCTGTTGTGGCGATTTACTCGACCTTTTTACAGCGCGCCTACGACCAGCTGATTCACGATGTGGCCATTCAAAATCTGGATGTACTGTTTGCCCTGGACCGCGCCGGTTTGGTTGGTGAAGATGGTGCCACCCATGCTGGAGCCTACGATATTAGCTATCTTCGCTGCATCCCCAATATGGTTGTGATGGCGCCCTCTGACGAAAATGAAACTCGGCAGCTGCTGTACACAGGCTTTATGCATCAAGGCCCGGCAGCGGTGCGCTACCCCAGAGGCGCTGGGCCCGGTGCGACGATCAAAAAGAGAATGACCGCCCTGCCGCTGGGTAAAGGGGTTATTCGGCGCGAAGGCGCTCAGGTCGCGATTTTAAACTTTGGTACACTGTTGGCCAATGGCCTTGAGGCTGCTGAGCAGCTCAACGCTACCGTCGCTGACATGCGCTTTGTAAAACCTATTGATGAAGCGTTAATTTGTGACCTTGCCAGCCGCCATACTCTGTTGGTCACACTGGAAGAAAATAGTATCGCTGGCGGCGCTGGATCCGCTGTCAGTGAATTTTTGGCGGCGCAGGGTATTCTGATGCCAGTGCTGCATTTAGGTCTGCCAGATCTGTTTGTCGATCATGGCAAGCACGAGGAACAGTTGGCCGTTACGGGATTGGATGTAACGGGCATTAAGGTAGCTATTGAACAACGTCTAACGCTAATCAAACCACCCAAAAAATCGGGTAAATAGAGGATCTTTACGATGATACTTCACGATTGCACCACAGCGCCCAGCCCCCGTCGAGTCAGAATGTTTATGGCCGAAAAGGGTATTCAGATTGAAAATCGACAGGTTGATCTCAGCGCCGGCGAACAGTTCTCTGCTGAATACAAAAAACTCAATCCTCTGTCCGAGGTGCCATTGCTCGAACTGGATGACGGCACCTGTATTACGCAGATTAATGCAATCTGTCGTTATCTTGAGGAGCTCCACCCGGAGCATCCGTTGTTTGGCCGCACACCTATAGAGCGAGCACTGGTTGAGTCTGCAGACCATCAGCTGAGTTCTAATGGATTGATGGCCGTCGCTGAGGCTTTTAGAAATACGACGCCGGGCTTTAAAAATCGTGCCATGCCAGGCCCGCATGACTATGAGCAGATTCCTGCATTGACGGCGCGCGGCTTGCTCAGACTGGATAATTTAATGCACGACCTGAATAGCCATTTTGCCAACAGTCAATTTGTTGTAGGCGACTATTTTTCGGTGGCGGACATTACAGGCTTTATCACTATCGACTTTGCCCGATGGGTTAAAAAGTTTATCCCTGAAGACCACACCGATCTGCAGCGCTGGTATGACGAGGTCAAATCTCGCCCGAGTGCTAAGGCGTAACACTGTCAGGCAGGCAATGGTGTGGGCAACGCTCCGCCCTTCGGTCTCCCAGCCAGTGAACTTAAATAGCCTCTGAATAACTAACCCTATAGCACTCAAAATTTAGTTAAGTCATTCCTCTGCTTAGTCTCATTTTAGTCTCATTAAAAATAACATGTCCGAGTACCGGTACGATAGGCAAAAAAAGGCCCCATTGCTGGGGCCTTTTCGAACTGCTTGTAGATTAAAGCTTACAGCGATCCGGGGATAGCCCACTCGGCGTACCAAGGGATGCTTCCTTCTTTGACTGCGCCGATATAATCGGTTGAATCAAACACAAAGCCAGACCCATTGTCCTGTGCAGTGATTGCCGTAGCGGCAACAGTGGCAGAGGCATTGGTGATTGCATAATCGCTATCGAGAACAACCGCTTCTTCAATAACCGTAGCACTTGAAATTGGCAGCTCTTTGTTGAATGCAACACCAGCTGTATCGCACAGAAAGTTAACTAATGTGATCGGTGTATCTAACTTAGCCGTTGCAGTATTACCATCTGTATCAGAATCATCGATACGAGCACAGGTTACGTCGTAGCCAGTGACTGCTGAGTTAATAATGGAAGCGGTAACCGAACCGCGTAGGCGCATACCAAATTCACCAGCCGAGTTAGCTGCATTACCACCGATAATAGTCACGTTGGCAATGACACCCGCAGTTTCAGGCGTGTAGCTCGCGTCAGAGGAGTTGAGTTCAATACCGCGTGGATCGTTAGAACCCACAGGGACTGCATTCGCAGTTTGGTTCTTGATAATCAATGCGTACTGAATATTGCCCTGATAGCCTTCGTCAAAATCGATATCGTCGTCGTCGTTACCTGTTAACAGTGCGTGCTTAACGTTTACTGTACCGCCGAACCACTCAATACCATCATCCTGATTGCCGTGGACCTGAACATAGTCGACCAGTGTTCCATGTCCAACACCCTGCAAAGTGAGGCCGTTAATTTCATTGTTTGGACCGGCGATCAAACCACCTTCAGCAATACGAACGTAGCGAATAATTCCACTGTCGTCAGCTGTTACGCTGCCTCCATATTCCTGCACAAAGTCACCGCCTTCGCCCAGCACGTTGCACCAGGTTTCGCCGACAGCGAAACATGCGCCTGTCCCGCCTTGGCCATACTGTGGCGCGAAGCCTTGAATAATAACTCCACCCCATTCGCCCATGCCTTCGTAGCCAGGATCGATACTGCTGAAGGTGATTGGGCTAGCAGGTGAGCCGTTAGCAATCAACTTCGAACCCCGAGTAACCAGTAACACACCGTCATCAAAGGCTTTAACCTCCACCCCAGCGCGGATAGTCAGTGTTACACCAGCAGCGACGACAGCGTCGTACTCTGCCGCAGATGCGATCGCGATATTACCGTTGCCCACTTTAACGACGCCGTCCAAGCGATACTCAACACCAGATACCATCGTATAGTCAGTATCGATGGTGCCAGTTACAGTACATTCTGTTTTCGAGGCGTTGCATGACACAAAACTCGCTGCCTGTACTTCTTCTAAAGCGATCACTGAACCAGGGATAGTCCAGTCAGCCCACCAGGCAGTTGAAGCGGATGGATCAACAGCACCAATGTAGGTTGTTTGGTCAAAGAGGAATGAAGAACCATTATCTAGCGCGGTGATAGTAGGCGTGGTCGCCAGCAATGCTGAGCTATTCGTAATGGCCATCTTGTCGTTTAAGGTGATGCCTTCTTCAATAACGGTTGCCGTTGAAATTGGCAGCTCTTTGTTAAAGGCTTTACCTGCAGTATCACAAAGGAAGTTATTCAACGTGATTGGGGTATCCAGCTTGGTAGTAGTCCCATCCGCATCATGGTCAGAATCATCAATACGCGCACAGGTTACATCGTAACCAGTCACTGCTGAATTATGAATGGCCGCGGTAACCGAACCACGCAGGCGCATGCCATATTCGCCAGCAGAGTTTGCTGCATCACCACCAACGATAGTGACGTTAGCAATGACACCTGCAGTCTGTGGCGTGTAATCGGCATCAGAGGAGTTGAGTTCGATACCACGTGGATCGTTTGAGCCTACGGGTACAGCATCTTCTGTTTGGTTTTTAATAATCAATGCGTACTGAATATTGCCCTGATAGCCTTCATCGAAATCAATATCGTCATCGTCGTTGTTCGTTAAAACAGCGTGCTTAACATTGACCGTGCCACCAAACCATTCAATACCGTCGTCCTGGTTGCCGTGAACCTGAACATAATCGATAGCGGTTCCGTAGCCAACGCCCTGTAGGGTCAGGCCGTTAATTTCATTGTTTGGACCAGCGATCAAGCCGCCCTCAGCAATACGTACATAGCGCAGGCTACCACTGTCGTCGCCAGCCATGCTGCCGCCGTATTCCTGCACGAAGTCACCGCCTTCACCTAAGACGTTACACCATTCTTCACCGAGGGTGAAACATGCGCCTGTGTCGCCTTGGCCATACTGTGGTGCGAAGCCTTGGATAACGACACCGCCCCATTCGCCCATCCCATCGTAGTTATCATCTAGACTACTAAACGTAATTGGCTCAAAGGTTGTGCCTTCAGCAATCAGTTTGGAACCGCGAGTCACCAGGAGAACGCCATCTGCAGCGCCTTTGATACTGGTGCCTGCTGCAACAGTTAAGGTAACACCTGCAGCAACCACTGCCTCATATTCTGCTTTAGACGCGATGGCGATATTGCCATTACCGACTTTAACAACACCACTAAGAATATATTCAACGTCTTTTATAAAGCTGTAATCAGTATCAATAGTGCCGGTGACAGTACCCTGGGAACAGGTATCGTTAAAAGCGATAAAAGACGCTTTGGTTACATCGTCACAGGCGCTTGCAGTAGGCGTTACCGTGGCTGGTGTTGTCGCTGTCGTACCGCCTACATTTACGGTAATGTCACCCGTACTCTCGCTGTTACCACCACAACCTGCAAGTGCCGCTGACGCCAGCAGTATACCCATATATAAATTAGTTCTCATGCTTACCATTCCTTATAAAAGTGTATTTAATGTTTTACTAAAGTTTTTCTCAGAGCCTGTAGCTGAGCGACAGGCTGATTGATGTGCCAAGCTCATAACTCTCGATGACGCGGTTGTTTTGACTGTATGAAATTGGCTCGTCGGTCAAATTCTTAATCTGAAATTTAAGGTCCCATTCTTCGCCAAATTGCTTTTCATAATTGATATCGACAAGGGTTCTGCCAGTTTCAATAATAGGTCCCAGTGCTGCGCCTCTCGCAGCGCGGAAGATACGATCATCGAAGTAATTAACCAGAAGTGTGAGTTTCTGACCCGAAGGGAAGTGGTCATAACCAATCTGCAAGTTAGCCAAATACTCTGACTGACCCTGAAGCTGGCGTCCGTCTGAACCCATGCCCTCCAACTGCAGTGACTTGGCTCCTAAAGTAACCGACGAGTCAATGTAGGAAACGTTGCCATTGACGAACACAGAATGGTCATCCTGATCAAAAACGATAGCATTGAAGTCAAGCTCGATACCGTCGAGTACAGCCTCTTGCTGATTTCTAAAGGTAATGCCATCAGCCGCTGAACCAGACGCATCTGGAATAGCGCGCTCAACCGGGTTGCTTATTTGTTTATTAAACAGCGCCAGTGAGACGCTGTTACTCTCACCAAAATAATACTCAACTCTAAAATCGATATTGTTTATTTCAGAAACGGTGAGTTCTGGTGTACCAAAGATAGCGTCATCGGTCGCCGGATCGTAGGACTGCGATGCTGAACGTTCAATGAGACCTGGATAGGAAACCGTCTTGCTGTAACCCAGCCGGAATTGCAATTCTTCGCTTGCACGCCATGACAGATTAACGGCCGGATACCATGCTTCGTGCTCTAGCTCGCCGCTGTTGCTCTGCGCGACATTTGGATAGGCAATGCCCTGAGTGAAGCTTTCAAATCGGGCGCCTAATTCGGCAGACCACTGGTCACCCAAGTCATTCGCCAGCTGTATATAGTAACCTTCCAAGCGCTCAGATGAATTGTAGGAGTCAGTTGATGCTGTAGCTGGGCGCAGTCTAAAAGCATCAGCCGCAAAGTTTTTCACAGAGAGTAATTCATCAACGCCACCCTCGGTCACCAACAGAGGTATTGGGCTATCGCCTATGCGAATGCCAAAGCGATACAGATCAACCGTTCGGTCCTTGTCTGACAGCAGTGCCCCAACCACAAAAGCCGTTGTGTTGCTCTGGCCCCAGTCAAAGGTAGCAGTATAATCAAGGCCAATATCGTTGCTGGTTTCGTTTAGGTCAGACCAGCGACGTTCTAATGATGACGAGGCTAGGCTGTCGCCCTGCAAAAAATACTGACGACGATCTGGTTCAAGACGGTCAGTTTCGGCATAACCTAATCGCCAGTCTATTTTGCTTTCGAACGCTGCGGCATCAAATTCATACAGCCCATTAAAGCTCTGCGAAAAAAGTTGGCGCTGAACATATTCTAAAACTGCTTTATCTATATTTACATCTTCAACATTGAGCGCCAATGTCTTTCTGGTCGTGTCGTCGGTCGAGCGTAGCAAGGTGGTCTTGGAGAGGATTTCGCCCTGATTGAATTCATAGCCAATCACGCCGTAACCACTCACTGAAACCGTGTCTTGGGTGCGGTTATACATCCCCTCAAGACCAATTGGATTATCAAGGGACGCATAGCCTCGATAGTTCGTTGAACGGCCGTAGGAAGCTGCCACAAAGTAGCCGAGCTCACCCTCACCCATTTCCATGCGGTCACCGACATCAACATCGAAGCCAACATCGGGATTTGCTTCGACTGCCTGTAAATCATAATCAGGCTTAAATGTCAGCGCGTAGGCAAGAGCCACTTCCCAGCGGGTACAGATATCAGCGACACTGGGGTCACAGATAGTCAATGAGGTACCGCCATCGGTAGCGTCTAAAACACCCGTGTGAATGTCACGTAAACCACTGTCAAAACCCGCCCACTCGGTTTCGGAATCGCGATAACCCTGAACATCATCAAAGGTGAAAGCAGTATTGAATCCAGTAGAAACCGACAGGCTACCGACGCGCTCATCGGGCAGGCCTTTGGTATTAACTGCGATAGAGCCACCCGTGGTCGACGCTAACTGATCAGCGGAGAAAGATTTTTGTACTGCGATGGACTCAACAATATTTGAAGGGAACAGATCTAGCTGAATATCCCTGCGCATGGGGTCGGTACTGGGCATTAAGATGCCGTTGAAGTTGGTGGCGATATAACGGCCATCCAAACCACGAACATTGGCATACTTACCTTCGGTAACACTAAGGCCAGCGATACGACCAATGGCCAAGGCCACATCGCTGTCACCAAAACGCGCTATCTGGTCAGCATCCATGGCGCTGACAATGGTGGTTGCATAACGCTCAATATTTTCCGCGCCGTCAGTAGGATTGAATACACCAATAATAACGACCTCTTCTACACGCGGGGTTGGCATGGCAATTCCTGACTCTATCGGTGGTCGCTTGAGTAACTTAAAGCGAGCATTGACCCCAAGGTCAGCAAAGACACGGATGTCAGCAATGCTGGATGATCTGTAACCTGCTTGAGAGACATCAACACTGTGCATGCCCCGCGGTAGTCTTAATGAGTAGATCCCTTCTTCGTCTGTAGTCGCCAACACATTGGCATCAGCTACCTCAACCAAAGCCCCCATGATAGGCAATCCTGATGGCGAGGTGACTAGGCCAGTTATGTAGCCAGACGCATCTGTATCGGCTGTAAACGATTGGCTTTTGACAATGGGCTCTACTTCCTGGTCTTCACTGAACACAGCAGATACTTCAACTTCTCCGCCCACGGGTAAATTAAATTTGACGGGGATAGCCACATCGTCATCAATCAAGTAAAGCTTATGTGGGCCGGGCTCTAACGCAGCCTGAACCAAGCCATTACCATCGGTTACACCAACAATTTTACCGTCGACCGCCACTTTCACGTGTCGCAGTGGAGCGTCTTCTAGGAACACCAGTACAAAAGCGTTTTCAGCTGATGCCCAGGGTGCTATGGATGAAACTACCAAAGCTACTATAAAAAACCATTTATTGGTCATCTGCCACTCAACCTCACGTCATTATCTGTTTTAAAGCCAAATAGTTTTGGCCCGAAGAAATACCAATATTTCTTCAATGAGTGTGCAAATTAACAGTGCAAAATGACGGCGATGTGACTACTAAATGACAGTTATATGACAGAGATGAATGCTCTTTTACAGTGCCCTTTGCAATGTATAGCGAGAACACTGATTTAACGCTAGGATATAAGATGCGGGAAATGGAAAGGGACAAAGCGAGGGGTATAGAGAGAAACATAAAAAAGGAGGCCGAAGCCTCCTTTTTTATTGTGTTAGTACATAGACACCTACTGGTGTCTAATATCTTTACCCTTAACTACAAAAACAATCTGCTCACAGAGGTTTTTAGCATGATCACCAATGCGCTCTAAGGAACGGATCACCCACAGAATATTTATCACGCGGCTGATGCTGCGCGGGTCTTCCATCATGTACGTAACTAGTTCGCGAAGCGCTGTTTTGTAATCGAGATCAATCTGCTTGTCTTCTTCAAGGGTGCGCATGGCGGCCTCGACATCAAAGCGCGCAAAGGCATCCAGCGCATTATTGAGCATGCTAATTACGGATTTTCCCATATGACGCACCTCGGTATAGCCTTCTGAAGTCGTGCTCTCACCGGCAAGAATAACGGCATGATTAGCAATTTTCTTAGCTTCATCGCCAATACGCTCGAGATCATTAACCGCTTTGGTGACCATCATCACCAGGCGCAAATCACTGGCGGCTGGCTGGCGACGAGCAATAATCAAGATACAGGCTTCATCGATACCCACTTCCATTTCGTCGACACGTTTTTCTTCTTTTATCACCAGTTCGGCTAAGGCGCTGTCCGCCTCGCTTACTGCGCGCACGGCGTTTTGCAGCTGCTGCTCAACCTTGCCACCCATTTCCATCAGGCGTGTACGGATTTCTTCCAGTTCTTCATCGAACTGCTTCATGATGTGATTTTCAAATGACATTTTTGACATATTATTCTCCCTGTTAACCGAAGCGACCGGTAATATAAGCTTCAGTAAGCTGATGCTCTGGCATGGTAAATACCTGTTCGGTTGGATTAACTTCAATCAATCGTCCGAGATGGAAGTAAGCGGTGCGATGCGATACACGTGCCGCTTGCTGCATTGAGTGGGTCACAATGGCAATGGTAAAGTTTTCACTCAACTCTTCAATCAGCTCTTCAATTTTGGCCGTGGCAATTGGATCCAGTGCTGAACAGGGTTCATCCATAAGAATCACTTCCGGGCTAACAGCAATGGCTCTGGCAATACAGAGGCGCTGCTGCTGACCGCCAGATAATCCTGTGCCCCCTTGATGCAATCGCTCTTTGACCTCTTCCCACAAGCTCGCTTTGCGCAGACTGTTTTCAACAATTTCGTCGAGGTCTACACGCGTATCAGCAAGGCCATGGATCTTCGGGCCGTAGGCAACATTTTCATAAATTGATTTGGGGAATGGATTAGGCTTTTGAAATACCATGCCGACTCTGGCGCGCAGTTCTACCACATCCAGTTTTGGGGCATAGAGATTTTCGCCATCCATGCAAATCTCGCCTTCCACGCGACAGATATCGACCGTATCGTTCATCCGGTTTAGCGAGCGCAGAAACGTCGATTTGCCACAGCCCGATGGGCCAATCATCGCAATTACTTCATTTTTGGCGATATCAATACTGACATCATGAATGGCCTGCTTGTCGTCATAATAAACATTGACGTTGCGCATAGTCATTTTTGGATTTTCGGTAAAAACCTCACCAACCGTAGCCTCATGGCCCTCTACTTCGAGGCTTTTCATGGCTGTAGGTTTGGCTGTGTTAGCCCTTTTTTTCTTATCCGCTGATGCGAGTTGAGTCATATTTTTTCCTTTCTACCAACGGCGCTCTAAGCGCTTACGCAGCCATACGGCTACTGTGTTCATAACAATCAGAAAGCTCAGCAAGATCATAATTGCCGCTGACGTCTTTTCAATAAAGGCTCTCTCCGGGCTGTCTGCCCAAAGAAAAATTTGTACTGGCAACACCGTGGCGGGGTCACTAAAGCCTCCGGGAATATCCACAATAAAGGCCACCATCCCAATCATTAACAGTGGAGCCGACTCACCCAACGCCTGAGCCATGCCAATAATGGCGCCCGTTAACATGCCAGGAAGTGACAGCGGCAGCACATGGTGTAATACCGTTTGGTACTTTGAGGCGCCCATGCCCAGAGCAGCTTCGCGTATTGACGGTGGTACGGACTTAATCGCTGCCCGACTGGTGATAATAATAGTCGGTAAGGTCATCAAGGTTAATACCAAACCACCAACTATCGGCACGGATCGCGGCACATGAAAAAAGTTAATAAAGATCGCGAGGCCCAGCAGACCAAAAATAATGGATGGCACTGCAGCCAGGTTATTAATGTTCACTTCAATAAAATCTGTCCAGCGATTGCGCGGGGCAAACTCTTCTAGATAGATTGCCGCTGATACACCAATGGGAAATGACAGCAACAGGGTCAGGATTAAAGTGAGCAGGGATCCCATGACAGCCCCGCGAATACCCGCTTGTTCCGGCTCCCGGGAGTCCCCTCGAGTAAATAGGTTACTGTTAAATTGCAGGCGGATTTTGCCCTGCTGGTGTAGCTCATCAATCCATTCAAGTTGCTTGGCCGACATTCTGGCGCTGTAGGTATCGCCATCCAACCAAGACTTGTAATAGGTATCTATATCATCATCAGCCAGCAGCCAAACTCTCTCAGTCTCACCCAGTAATAGCGGATTTTCCAACAGACGATCCTTTAGATCGAAGCCCGCGCCACTACTAATAAGCCCATAGAGCTCACGCTTGTCACTGCGACCGGACACATAAGTAAATTCAGTGCGCAGGGCAGTTTTGGAGAGTGCTTCCCAGTTGCCCCTTGTCAATTCCTTGGGGTCGGTAAAATTGTTCACGCCGATCCGGTCCTGATCATAGGTGACTTCTAGTTCGATATACGTAATGCGAAAGGCTCCGTGACCCTTGTTGACGATATCAGTAAACAGCACCAACACCGCCGCTAGACCGATGAAGATGGCCGTACGCCCGTACCAGCGAAAACGCTTCTCGGCACGATTGCGTCGACTCAGAGACTTTTTGATTTTCTCTAGATGGTTAATTGACTCAGTCATATTGTTCTCTATATTTCTTAACGATATGTAAGGCAAAAATATTTAACAGTAAGGTCACTGTAAAGAGCATCAAGCCCAGCGCAAAGGCTGCCAGAGTCTTGGGACTATCAAATTCTTGGTCGCCGGTTAGCAGGGTAACAATTTGCACCGTTACCGTAGTGACTGACTCCAGTGGGTTGGCGGTTAGCTTCGCCGCCATACCAGCCGCCATAACCACAATCATGGTTTCGCCAATAGCGCGGGAAATGGCCAACATCACGCCACCCACAATACCAGGCAGCGCTGCGGGGATAATCACTCGGCGGACGGTTTCTGACTTGGTGGCACCCATAGCCAGCGAGCCATCGCGCATGGACTGAGGTACCGCGGTAATTACATCATCCGCAAGGGAGGAGATAAACGGAATAATCATCACCCCCATAACACCACCAGCGGCTAGGGCACTTTCCGACGACACCGACAGACCAAAACTGGCACCCAGATCACGTAGGAACGGCGCTACAGTTAGGGCTGCGAAGAAGCCATACACCACGGTGGGTATGCCGGCGAGAATTTCTAGCGCAGGCTTAGCATAGGTGCGCACGGTCTTGCTCGCGTATTCGGCCAGGTAAATTGCCGACATCAAACCAACGGGAACGGCCACTACCATGGCCACTGCGGATACTAGCAGAGTACCCACAAATAAGGGCACTGCGCCAAAACTACCGGAAGAGCCGACTTGATCTTCACGAATAGCCGTTTGAGGACTCCACTCTAGACCAAAGACAAAATCAAATATGGGCACGGAGCGGAAGAACTGAATTGATTCAAATAATACCGACAGCACAATGCCTAGGGTGGTAAAGATGGCCAGGCAGGCGCAGGCGAGCAAGATATTTTGCATGACCTTTTCAACCACTGGGCGAGCACGGAAAGATGCGGAGATTCGCGACCAGCCCCACAGGAAGCCAAAAGATGAAAGTGTTAATAACAGAGCCGTTAATGACCAGCTTGAGATAACCCGCAGTGACACCAGATGGTCTGCTGCTGCAATCAGTGCCGCGCTCTCACCTTTGCGCGGCAATATGCCGTCGGCCAGGTTGGATATTTTATTGATCAGAAGGTTGTTACTCGCCGTATCATTAGGTGCGATTTCGGCAGCAACAGAATCCAGCACCAGACGGTTGATCAGCGAATCGTTAAATAGCATCCACACACAGAGTAAAAACAATGAAGGCAGTGCGCACCAGAGTGCGGCATGCATTCCGTAATAGGAGGGCAGAGAGTGGAGCTGACGAATGCCCCCCAATGGCCTGGCGAGTGCTAGTGACCGTCCACGGCCTAAAAAGAACGCCAAGGCCCCTAGGCCTAGTATTAAAATCAGTATGTTTGTCGCTTGCATAGGGCAGGCAGGATCCTTAAAAAACACTTGGGGTAAAATCTGTAGATAACAAAACAGCCCGGCTCACAGAACCGGGCTGTACTTTGACAACTTATGCGTTTTATTTCAATGCTTCATTGCCTGTCATTGGCACTAATCCTCTAGTACTAGCGGCCATAGCCGCACGCTCATCATCTGGCAGCGGAATCATGCCTTTCTCTGCCAGGTAACCATCTTCACTCCAGGCTTTTTCGCTGGTGAATTCATGCAGGTAACCTTCTATACCTGGAACCACACCCACATGGGCCTTCTTAACATAGAAGAACAGTGGCCGTGAGATTGGGTAGGACTTGTCAGCGATTGAGTCAAAGGTTGGCTCAACAGATTCGATCTGTGCGCCCTGCACCTTGTCGGCATTCTGATCAAGGAAGCTAAAGCCAAATACACCCAGCGCTGCTGGATTTGCTTCAAGCTTCTGAACGATCAAGTTATCATTTTCGCCGGCTTCAATATAACGGCCGTCTTCACGAACAGTGTGACAAACCGCTTTGTAGGCGCTCTTGTTCGTCTTTTTCATTGCATTGATCCAGGCAATTTTCTTACAACCACCTTCCATCCCGAGTTCAGCAAAGGCATCACGAGTCCCTGAAGTTGGTGGGGGACCCAATACTTCAATGGCAACATTTGGCAGTGCGGTGTTTACTTGATTCCAAGTCGTGTAGGGATTATCAATCAGCTCGCCTTCTGCAGCACCAGGCACCCGAGCAGCTAGGGCTAAAAAGATATCTTTACGGCTCAGCTTCATTGGCTCAGCCTTAACTGAGTTAGCGATAACGATGCCGTCATAACCGATTTGAACTTCAACTATCTCGGTAACACCATTGGCCTGGCATTTTCTAAATTCAGACGCTTTAATGCGGCGAGAGGAATTAGTGATGTCTGGGTAGTTGGAACCAACACCAGAACAAAACAGCTTCATCCCCCCGCCAGAACCCGTGGATTCAATTTTTGGTGTTGCCCTGCCGCTGGCGCGACCATAACGTTCAGCAACAACGGTTGAAAAAGGGTATACCGTTGAAGAACCTACGACTTCAATGCTGTCACGAGCCATTGCCGAAGATGTTGCAGTAAAAGAAGCCAAGGTAAAAAGAATAGCCGGTATTAGTGTACGCTGGGTCATAAGAACCTCCAAAATTCATGCACATCGGCATGCTATTAATTAATGCTGATTTTTTGCTACCCGATCACTGTATTAAAGTTATGTGACAGAAATATGACAGGATAGAAAATCCTTCATTTTCGCCCAACTTATCCCGCTGTCATATTACTGTCACATAATGTACATATATTCATCATGTTTCCGTCACATTAGCTTGTGATTATTTTCGGGCAGAGGCCCAACCACTTACATTTTTAGGAATTGAGTATGAACAAATTAATGCTTTCAGCGGCTATCGCGTCCACTATGAGCTTTGCTTCTCTAGGCTGTGCCGATGGTCCTATAGACGGCGATATTTACGGCAAAATCAATGTCTCTATCGTCAATGCAGACACCGGTACTGACGATACCTATAAGCTCAACAGCAATGCTTCACGATTGGGCGTTAAGGGTAAGACGGAGATTGCGGACGGCCTTTACGCGGTTTACAAAGCCGAATTTGAGGTGTGCGTGGACGATGGCGACTGCAAAGGGCAGACCTTTACTCAGCGCAATATCATGGGTGGCATTAAGGGTAGCTTCGGCACAGTATGGGCCGGCAAGCACGACACTCCCACTAAGCTTGCGCAGAATAAGATCGATCTTTTTAACGATCTAGAAGGTGATATTAAAAGTACCTTTGAAGGCGAGAACCGCGTCTCCAATATCGTGGCGTACACCTCACCCACAATGAACGGCTTCTCCACGACGGTTGCAATGATTCCTGGCGAGGGTGCAGATGTGGATGGCGATGGCAAGGATGACACGGGCCTCACTGATGGGATGTCTTACTCGATAAGCTACACCATGGATAACCTCTATGTGGCGATCGCTGGGGATCAGGATGTCGATAGTCAGGACCTGATACGGTTGGTTGCTCAGTACAAGATGGACGCCTTAAAAGTCGGTGTTATGTACCAGCAAAATGAAGATAATCTGGGTACCAAAGACGAGTCTGGTTTCTTTGTAAGTGCCGCCTACCAGCTAGACGAGAAAACCACATTAAAAGCACAGTACGGGTCTATCGAAGATGATGCAGATGGCGACGAAGAAGAAACTCTGTCATTAGGCGGTGATTATAAGCTGGCCAAGAGCACTAAGGTCTATGTGTTTTACACGGACAACACAGACTCCTCGGTTGGCAAAGAAGATAAGGAAGACAGTACCTTTGGGTTAGGCATGGAACACAAGTTCTAGACTTGAGGGTGATTGTAGGGCGAGCCTAAGGGCTCGCCTTTTTTACGGGCTAAAAGTTGCTTAAATAGGAGCCCCAGAAGCAACAAGTCCGAGGCGAATGCCCGAGGGGCGATTCCTAGGGGCTAGGATTAACCAAATTTAGACTTAAGTGCAGCGAACAAAAATAGTTGCAACAGCAGAGCTGGTGCTAAAATAATCGCAGTAACCCACGATAGGCCATGACCATGAATTTTACGTCACCCCTCCTCTATCTCTCTATTGTCAGCGTTCTGTGGCTCCTGTCAGCCAGCGCTTTTAGTGCCTGTGATTTTGATACCGATGATGCCGACTCGCCCAACTTTGTCGACAAGATTATCGAGTGTGATGAGAAGGAGAAAACTACGAATGAATCAACCCAACGTAAAGCGGCCGACATCCAAGCAACCAAGCTCTATGGTGACGGTACCATGGACCGCGCCTCAGGCATTTTTGAGCGCCCGATTGTCGCTGGAGGGTCAATGAACCATAGCCCCAACAAAGCCTTTACATCACGTCAGGCCTATTCCTTGCGCCCAGGGGCCAAGTTTGAGCAGTCGGTCACCCTTGCCATTCAGCGTCTACATATCGAAATGGCCCATCATTGCGCTAAGGGCTGGTCGGTTGACCGTCAGTGGAGCGAGCCAAACCCAGAACAGGAAGGCGATTATTTTCTACATTATCGGTTTATCTGTGCAAGCTAGGACTGCGTATTGTCTTTCGGTAAGCGACAGATAAACTCTGCGCCATGACCCAGCCTGCTATTAATGATCAGGCGGCCACCACATCGATTTATGCTGTGTTTAACAATGGCTAATCCAAGGCCTGTACCGCCTGTATCTGAATTACGACTGCTATCACCGCGATAGAACCGCTCGGTAAGACGCGGAATTTCAGCTGTATCTATGCCGACGCCATCGTCACGAATGGCGACATCAGTAAAGTCTTGATACTCAGTGACCTTAATCTCGATATTGGCACCCTCGGGGTTGTGGCGCACCGCGTTAAAGACAATATTGCCCAGCGCGCTGCGAATGTCGCTATTTTGCGCCTGCATAATAATAGCCTCTGCACAGTCGAGGGTAATTGTATGTTTGCCGTCAGTCAGTGCTTCTGCCTCTGTCCGTATACTGAGCAATAACTCCTTAACCTTGATGGCTTCAACCACCAGCTGCTGATTGTCGGCTTCGAGCCGCGAAATCATAATTAAGTCATCAGCCAACGCTTGCATTCTGGTCACCTGCTCGGACATCTGTTCAAAGGCGGCATTGGCTGAAGGGATATTGCTGGGCATATCCTGCAAGGTTTCTAAATAGCCCCGCATCACGGTCAATGGTGTACGCAGTTCGTGGGAGACATTGCCGACAAACTCTTTGCGCAACTGTTCAAGACTGTTAAGCCGGGTGATGTCGGTAACAACCAGAGCTATCTCATTAGCACCAAAGCGTGAGGCGGATAGCCTCAAAAGCCGCTCGGACTGAATGATCGATGACAGCTCAATAGAGTCAATAAATTCGTCTTGGTGAATGTATTCTACAAATTCGGGATCGCGGATTAAATTCATTACCGCGCTGCCGCGGTCACTGGACCGCAGCCCAAGCAGGCTGGCCGCTGAATTGTTCCACCAGTCGATCGTTAGATCGCTGCGCAATACCATGATGCCTTCGTCGAGAGCTTCGGTTAAGCGATTGGCCCGCCTGATGGTTTTGCGCATTTTTTCTTGGGTGCGACGATGACGACGACGCTGACGATTTAAGGTGTCACTTACCTCGCCCCAAACACCGTCTGTCGCTGGCGGTATACCGCGCATACCTTTGTCGATCCATTTAAATAGTAGGGAGATGGTGCGGAAGGTCCAGAGCATGTAAACACCAACACCAAGCAGAAAAAATTCAAGGGGATGGCCTAGATTCCAACCAGAAAAGAAAGTCACTAGCCCAACCAAAACTATGCGCCATATTTCTGTATGCATTCCTGGTCGCAACGGCTGTGTTTCCTTTTCTAAGCATTTTGTAATTGGATTGAGAAGCGGTAGCCAGCTCCGCGCACAGTCTGCACATAGTTTTCATGGCCTGCAATAGAAATTGCCTTACGCAGCCGACGAATATGGACATCAACCGTACGCTCATCAAGATAGACGTTACCACCCCAGACATAGTCAAGGATCTGATCACGGGAATAAACCCGCTCTTGGTGGGTAAGAAAGAATTGTAACAAGCGGTACTCTGTAGGACTAAGGTCAATCATCTGTCCTCCAATGCTGACTCGATGACCGATGGGGTCAAACAACATATCTCCGACGGAGATAGGCTCGGCCAACGCTTCACGACCGATCCGTCGCAGCACAGCCTTGACTCTTGAGATCAGCTCCCGGGGAGAAAAAGGCTTGTTAACATAGTCGTCAGCGCCCGCATCTAAACCAGTAATTTTACTATCTTCCTCTGCTTTGGCTGTGAGCATAATAATTGGAGTTTTTGCCGTGAGCTCGTCACGCTTTAATCGACGCAGCAGCTCTAGCCCGGTGGTGCCTGGCATCATCCAGTCGAGCAACACCAGGTCTGGTGCGGAATCGATGATGATGGCATGGGCCGTCTGAGCATTTTCTGCCTGCAGAACATTGTAGCCGGCAGCCTCGAGTGCGACAGACAGCATTGTACGGATCGCAACTTCGTCATCGACTAACAAAATTGTATGTTTGGGCATAATAGTGAGCTCAGTTTTCATCTCTTAGCGATCCATTTAAGTCTTACAATATGACAGGAATATGACAGAACTAAGGGCTGGGTGCATCTTTTCTTTGGCCTTTTACCTTCGTTGACTTTTGATTTAGGGAGGGGCTGGCAATCAATCGCGGACCGATTCGATATTTGCAGTTTGTTATCGCATAATGCCGCTTTATCATCTACTGGGAAACGAAAATGACCATCAAAGAAAACAGCGCTGTTAGCTTTCACTACACATTAACTGATGACGAAGGCGAGACGCTCGATAGCTCTGCTGGTAAAGATCCGTTAGCCTATCTGCATGGAGCGGGTAATATTATCCCAGGCCTCGAGAGCGCGTTGGAAGGTAAAAAAGTTGGCGATTCCATGACTGTGGCTGTTAAAGCGGCAGAAGGTTACGGCGAAGTTCAGAAAGAGTTGATTCAGGAAGTCCCACGTGGGTCATTTCAAGGGATCGACAGCATTGAAGTCGGCATGCAGTTTGAGGCTCAGACCGGTCAGGGCGGCAATGTTCCTGTCACCGTTACGGCGGTCACAGAAGAGATTGTGACTGTGGATGGCAATCATCCTCTCGCGGGCAAGAACCTGACGTTTGAGGTCTCTATCGAAGACGTTCGCGACGCTACTGAAGAAGAGCTATCTCATGGTCATGTCCATGGCATTGGCGGTCACCAGCACTAATCGACGTCATTGGGATATTCACACTTGTCAGTCGCCTGGTTTGGATTTCGGAATAGGACCTCATTATGACAATAAGCGTTGGGATTAACGGCTTTGGCCGCATTGGCCGTCTGGCCCTCAGAGCAGCATGGGATTCTCCTGACTTTGATATCACCCATATCAATGAGATCGCTGGCGATGCAAAGTCTGCCGCGCATCTGTTGCGGTTCGATTCTGTGCATGGCACCTGGGATCATGCAGTGTCAGC
>Ga0209709_10001968_pt1 | contig 18383 bp, 24 predicted proteins | sample ArcticOcean_MG_C_2_FD_187435 | JGI IMG/M metagenome (GOLD analysis project Ga0209709, IMG submission 187435) | Marine microbial communities from western Arctic Ocean - ArcticOcean_MG_CB4_136 (SPAdes) (version 2) | ecosystem: Environmental > Aquatic > Marine > Oceanic | place: Arctic Ocean... | reverse complement strand
TATTAGCGGGATATTGGGTTTCAAAAGGAGATCCATTCTGGACTTATTCAGGTGGACTAGCTGGTATCATAACTGCTTCAGCAGGTAACGATTTATATCATCCAATACAAGCAATGATTATTGCAGGTATCGGTACATATATTGCTTACAAACTACATTACTGGGTTGAACGTAAGTTCAAAATTGATGATGCGGTTGGTGCTGTTGCTGTTCATGGCTACGCCGGAGTTGTCGGACTTATAATCTGCGGTTTCGTTCTATGGGGTTACCCATCATCAGGATATGATGGTTTGGGTTACGCAGCAATTAATCCTGTTGGAATGATTATCGGAGCATTTATTATGTTCGTAGTTCTTGGTTTTATACCTGGATATGTCATAGCTAAAATACTTCATGCGGCAGGTAAATTACGTATACCTCGAGAAGTAGAACTGGCTGGACTAGACTATAACATGATGGAGGCTGCCTCAAAAGATGAGAGAGCAGTTTCTTCATCTAACAGATAGAAAGGAGAAATAACTTATGGCTACATTAACAAGTTGGGTAGAGCATTTAACAACTGACGTTGATTCAGCGACAGAAGGAATGCAAGTTGCCGGAGAAATTTATCCTATGGTTGGTACTGAAGGATGGTTACTCTTAATTGGTGTTATTGTTTGGTTGGCTTGGCATGTTGCTACTGCAACTGGCGAAGCTGAGGAGCATAAAAAATTGGCTAGGAAAGCACCTGGGTCAAATGCTCACAAAAATATCGTTGCCGAATGGTAATATAAAATAATGAAAAATTTGGGCGCTAATTTATTAGCGCCCTTTTTTTTAACTAATTCAAAATTTTATGGAAAACGAAGAAGAAAATAAAAACAAAAGACCTTATCGGATGAGAGGTGTAGCTTTTCCAAAAGCTAAATATGGTGCCTATTTAGCAATAGGTCTTATTCTTCTTGTTTTAATAATATTTTACAAAGATTCAATATTATAATTAATTAAACAAATGTTAAAAGATTTATCAAAAATAGCTAAACAAAAAAAAATTAAATACTTTTTAATTAGTTTTGTTGATTTTTTTGGGGTTCTAAGATCAAAATTAGTACCTACTGAAGCTATCAAAGAAATGCAAAAAAATGGAGCTGGTTTTGCTGGTTTTGCAACTTGGTTAGACATGACTCCAGCAGATTCTGATATGTTTGCTATTCCTGACCCTGATAGTTTAATTCAACTCCCTTGGAAAAAAGAAATTGGTTGGCTTGCCTCTGACTTATGGATGAATGATAAACCTGTTGAAGCTTCGCCAAGAGTTATGCTTAAGAAACAAATAAAAAAGCTAGCCAGAAATAATATGGTTTTAAAATCTGGAGTAGAGTGTGAATATTTTTTAATAAACTCTGAAGGAACTGCAATTTCAGATTCGAGAGATACACAATCTAAACCATGTTATGACCAATCGGCGTTAATGAGACAGTATGATCTAATAAAAGAAATTTGTGATTCAATGTTAAAAATGGGTTGGAATCCTTATCAAAATGATCATGAGGACGCCAATGGACAATTTGAAATGAATTGGGATTATTCTGAGAGCTTAATTACAGCAGATCGTCATGTTTTTTTTAAATTTATGGTGAAAACTTTAGCAGAAAAACATGGTTTAAGAGCTACCTTTATGCCTAAACCTTTTGAAAACCTTACAGGTAATGGATGTCACGCTCACGTGTCTTTATGGAATGGAAACAAAAATTTATTTTTAGATAATGGTGACAAGCTGGGTCTTACAAGATTAGCCTATAATTTTTTAGGAGGAGTTCTGCATTCTGCGGAAGGTTTAAGTGCAATTTTTAATCCATCTATTAATAGCTACCGAAGAATAAATGCACCTGTCACTAATTCAGGAGCTACTTGGTCTCCAAGTAAAATTTCGTACACTGGTAATAACAGGACTCACATGATTAGAATACCCGACTCTGGTAGATTTGAATTGAGATTAATGGATGGGTCTGTAAACCCTTATCTACTTCAGGCTGGTATAATTGCCTCTGGAATAGATGGTATGGAAAAAAAACGTGATCCAGGCCAACCTTTGTTTGTAAACATGTATACTGATGGAGATAATTATCCAAATATCAAACAACTACCATCTGATTTGGAAGAAGCTCTTGAACATCTAAGCAGTAATGAGGCACTGTTATTAGCTTTCGGAGAAAAAAATGTCACAAGTTATTTAAAGTTAAAACAACAAGAATTGAAGGATTTTAATTCTAAAGAAAGATTTTCTAAAAAAGACCCAATAACAGATTGGGAAAAAATAAATACATTAGACTGCTAAGTCTAGAATTCTAAATGCATATATTTAATGTTTTTAAAGTTATTAGATAAATTAGGAAAAAAAAGAACAGTTTTAGATAGAGGTCTGTCTCACCCTGAATATCATAAAGCCAAGCCATGGATGAATAGATATTATCTTTTGTTTCGCAAAAGACCTAAATGGTTTCCTTTTAATATAATAATTCATGAAATGCTTGACGACGACCATGGGGATGGAGTTCATAATCATATGTGTCCTTATATAACTATCATACTAAGAGGAGGCTATTGGGAGACGTTAAAAAGTGGAAGATGTTGGCGGCCCCCAGGATACATCGGTTTTAGATCTGCGGACAATCTTCACAGAGTAGATTTAAAACGAGGAACAAAACCTATGACTATTTTTATTCCTGGACCGTTTGGTTTAAGAAAAGGTCCACGAGCCGTTTATAATTTAGATTTTAAAACTAAAAATAAATAGTTATTTTAAAAATTTTCGGTAAGTTATAATTACAGCAAAAACTACTATTAATGCAGCTATACCAGATTCGCCCAATGTATTTAGTAAAGCAACCAAATTTGTAGTTACTTGTGAACCAAAAAATGCAACGTTTGGTCCGAATAATATTTCAGCAAAAACTGAAACACCAATTAAAAGTACACCAAGTTCGATAAATTGTCTTAAATATCCTCTAATTTTAGTGATCCATGCGTTCATAATATTCCTTTCAATTGTTTACTTACTACCCTAGCCTAAAATAATCAGACTAGGGTAGTTAGGTTTTTAAACGTTAGCTATCTGTTAAGAGGAAAACTAACGGAAAAAAATTTACTTATAAAAACCTAAAATAATAATAGCAGCTATTAAGCCCACTATTCCTGCGTCACCTAACTGGCCAACTAAACTTACTATGTTACCAGCAACGTCACCTAAAAATGGGATACCGCCCCCACCTAATAGTGATAGAACTACACCTAACCCTAGTAACGATATAACTATGGTTGTTAGGCTATGAATTGTGCTTGAAAGTCCTTGTAGCATTTTCATACTTACCTCCCTTTGCCTTGTTTAAACAAAAAGCTAACGAATCAACTATCGATAGCGTATACATCTAGATATCATACTACATATAGATAGATAGGAAATTATATGGCATAAAACATTGAAAAATGGGAGTTTTATGAGCTTTTCCACAGTAAATTGTAATTTACGAAAGATGATTTTATGAACTTATACTTTATAGGTATAGTTAATTATAAAAAATGAACCTTACATACGCTTATATATTCTTATCTTTAGCTATTATTTTGGAAGTACTAGCAACTAGCTTTTTAAAAGAAACAGATGGCTTCACTAGGCTTTACCCTTCAATGTTTGTTTTAACGGCTTTTTGTATTTGCATTTATCTTATGTCACACACTATGAAATTTATCCCAGTAGGCATAACTTATGCTACTTGGTCTGGGTTAGGTATTCTAGGAATAACAATTATTGCAGTTTTTAAGTACAAGCAAATTCCCAATATACCAACTATTATTGGACTTTCCCTTATAGTTGTTGGCGTTTTTATTGTTCACTTGATGAATGATATAGATGTTAAATAATGCAACAAATATTTCATGAAATTCAAATAAATACTAATGGTCAAGGTTTTTATGATTTCACTAGAGACACAATTTTATGGATAGATAGTCAAAAAATAAAAAATGGTATACTAAATATTAATATTTTGCATACAAGTGCATCTTTAGTCATACAAGAGAATGCTGACCCAGATGTATTAAGTGATTTAACTTCTTTTTTTGATAAATTAGCACCAATGGACAATGAGCTTTATAGACATACCACAGAAGGTAAAGATGATATGCCAGCTCATATAAAAACAACATTAACAAATAATCAATTAACATTAAGTTTAAAAAATAAAAAACTACTACTTGGTACGTGGCAAGGTTTATATTTGTTTGAGCATCGCTTAAAAAAACAAAAAAGAACATTATCACACCATATTATTGGGGATTAATTTCTTAACTCAATTACTTAATCACTTCGACTAAGCCTAGCCAAGCATTAACATCTTTACTCGCTATATAATCAGATTTAAAAAATTCTTTTACTTTCCAAAGTTTCTTTTCAGTTAAGTCTTTTATTTTTTTATCAAAGCCATACTCTTCATAAATACCTTCGTTGATAGTGAAACAAATTAGTCCCTTATTTTTTGTAATTCTTAAAAATTCATCTAGAGCGTTAGGCTTAACGTGACCAAAAGTGAAAGTTCCTACACACATAACAGCATCATATATGTTATCTAGAACATCAATTTTTTTGTTAAGGTCTACCTTCGAAAGGTTCTGGTAAAGATTTTTAGGAACTAAATCTAATAGTTTTTGTGATAAGTCAGCTCCATCATAATAATTATAACCAAACTTTTTTAGCTCCGCTCCCACCAAGCCAGTTCCACAACCAGCATCATATATTTTAATGTCTTTGGACATTGTATATTTTTTAAAAACTTCTACAGTTTCTTTGGGTCCTGAATATTTCCAATCAAGCATATCTTTATCATATTTATTTTCTAAACCCCAATCATCATAATACTTCATAACCTCATCTGTAGTTTTAAGCTTATAAATGGGTATTTTATTTCCAACATCTTTTTGTGCCATAAATAAATCTAACAATAATTAATTAATTAAACAATTCTATTTTCAAATCATTAAAAATATGATTATCTTAGCAATAGAATGAGTAAAAGTATTAATCAAATATGAAACTTCTAAGGTGTGGTGATGTTGGAAAAGAAAAACCTGCAACACTCGACAAATCAGGAAAAATTAGAGATTTATCTTCTCATATAGATGATTTCAATCCAGAAAATATTAATTTTTTAAATTTAGAAAAATTAAAAAAAATCAATTTAGAAAAGTTACCTGAAATATCAAAATCTACTAGGATTGGTGCTTGTATTGCAAAGCCCGGTAAATTTATAGGTATTGGTTTAAATTTTTCAGATCATGCAGCTGAAATAGGAGCTGAGATTCCAAAAGAACCTATTGTTTTCATGAAAGCTTCGAGCTGCATCTCGGGGCCAAACGATGACATTATTATTCCTAAAAATTCAAAAAAAAGTGACTGGGAAGTTGAAATTGCTTTTGTAATTGGAAAAGAAGTAAAAAATATATCTGAAATTGAAGCTGAAAATTTTATTTTTGGTTATTGTATTGTAAATGATGTTAGTGAACGTGAATGGCAACTTGAGGGAACGGGCCAATGGGTTAAGGGAAAATCTGCAGATACTTTTGGACCTATAGGTCCATACTTAGTTACTAAAGATGAAATTAAAGACGTTCAAAACTTAAATATGGAATTAAATGTAAATGGCAAAAATATGCAAAAAGGAAACACAAATAAAATGATTTTTAATATTAATTTTTTACTTTCTTATTTAAGTAAATTTATGTCTTTGCAACCTGGAGATATCATTACAACAGGAACTCCACCAGGTATTGGAAATGGAAAGAAGCCCCCAGTTTTTTTAAAATCTGGCGATCAAATAAATCTATCAATTGATATACTGGGTGAACAAAAACAAAAAATAAGATAAAAATTTAATAGAGAGAAAAAATGAATAGCTAATGACAAAAAAGCTTTTTTTTAATAGAGTTATTTTATGGAAATAAAATTACTTTCTGGAGCTCTTGGTGCTGAAGTTAATGGAATAAATCTTAAAGATTCTTCTGACGAAAATTTTAAAAAAATTAATGATTTACTTCTAGAACACAAAGTAATATTTTTTAGAAACCAAAATATAACTACGGAAGAACATAAAGCTTTAGCAAGAAAATTTGGCCCTCTTGAAAATCATGCTTATGTTAAAGGAAGAAAAAATCATCCTGAAATAGTTAGAATTATCAAAGATCCCAATGAAAAAAATCAGTGGGGAGAAAATTGGCATAGTGACGTTAGTTATAACGCCAAACCAACTAAGGCTGTAATTTTAAAATCTCTCAAAATACCTCCTGTAGGTGGAGATACTGTTTTTTCAAATATGGAACTTGCTTGGGAAACATTAGATAAAAATATAAAAGAAAAAATTAATAATAAAAAAGCAATACACAGTTCGTTAGGTGCTGCATTTTTTGTAAAAGATTATAAGGCGATGGAAGGGAATGGTAATATTGATGAATATTCTAATACACACCCAATTGTTAGAACACACCCTGAAACTGGAAAAAAAATATTATACGTGAACTGGACTTATACAAAACAAATAGTCGGATTTGATAAATTAGAAAGTGATAAATTACTCAAGAAAATTTTTGAACATCAAGCTAGATTAGATTTAACTTGTAGATTTCAATGGACAGAAAATGCTATTGCAATTTGGGATAATAGAAGTGTCTTACATTATGCAATTGCTGATTTTTTTCCAGGTAAAGGTTTGGGCTATGAAAGAGTTATGGATAGAATTGCTATTGAGGGTGATAGGCCCCACTAATCTTTATTGATGAACATTGTCGATCAAATTATATCTAATTATTCAAATAATAAATCTCTATATATTGGTGAGAAGGTTACGATGAGTGAACATATGATACAGACTGCTATGCTTGCTGAAAAAACTAATTGCTCAAGTAACTTAGTTTGTTCAAGTCTACTACATGATTATGGACACTTTATTTTAGAAAATCCTGATGATCTAGTTGCTAAAAATCAAGACGGAAAGCATGAAGATGTGGGATGTACGTTTTTAGAAAAATACTTTATAGAGGATATTCTTGGACCAATAAAATTTCATGTTAAGGCAAAAAAATACCTAGCAAGAGATAAAAAGTATTACGGATTACTTTCAGAGGCTTCTAAAATAAGTTTAAAATTACAAGGTGGTGTTATGAGTAAAGAAGAAGCTAAAAAATTTGAAAGAAATAAATTTTTTGAAAATTCTATTAAGTTAAGAAAATTTGATGAAATAGCAAAAAAATCTGATCTAAAAATTAAATCGATAAAAGAGTATAAAAATCTCTTAACTTCAAAGCTTATATGAAATTTGACTATATAATTATTGGCGCTGGATCAGCAGGCTGTGTTCTTGCAAATAGACTATCAAAAAAACCAAATAATAAAGTTGGAGTCTTTGAGGCTGGGAACTCAAGTGATATTTGGAAAGTAAAAATGCCATTAGCTTTACTATACACAATGCATGATCCAAAATATAACTGGAAATATTATTCTGAACCTGAGCCATATTTATATAATAGAAAAATATTCTGCCCCAGAGGAAAAATGATTGGTGGGTGTTCGGCTCATAATGGAATGGTTTTTGTTAGAGGAAATAAAAATGATTATGAAAGATGGGAAGGTTTTGGATTAAAATCTTGGTCTTATAATAAAATTCTTCCTTATTTTAAAAAAATAGAAAATTGGTCTGGCGGAGAAAATAAATATAGAGGATCTTTGGGACCTCTTCCAATAAATCAATCCAAAAATAGTAATCCATTATTTAAAGCGTTTTTAGATGCATCTTCTGAGGCTGGGCATAAAATTAACCTGGATATGAACGGAGAACACCAAGAAGGATTTGGAATGTTTGATACTACAATTCACAATGGCGAAAGAGCTAGCGTTTCTAGATATTATTTAAATCCTGTAAAAAAAAGAAAAAATTTAAATATTTTTTCTAATTCATTTGTAGAAAAAATAATTTTTGATGGAAAAAAAGCTATTGGCATTGAAGTAAAAATTAAGGATAAAGTTGAAAAGATCTATGCTGAAAAGGAAATAATTTTAAGTGGTGGATCAATTAATTCTCCTCAATTATTGATGCTTTCTGGTATTGGAGACTCAGACCATTTAAAACAAAAAGGGATAAATATAATTCATGATTTAAAAGGTGTAGGCAAGAATCTTCAAGACCACCTAGAAACTTATATTCAACAAGAATGCAAAACTTCAGATACTCTTTATAAATATACTAAACTTGTTCCAAAAATTTTAGCAGGCATTCAGTGGTTTTTATCTAAATCTGGGCCTTGTTCACAATCTTTTCTAGAAGCTGGAGGTTTTGCAAGATCCTCACTTGAACACAGTATACCTAATATTCAATTTCATTTCTTTCCGTCTTTTGTTATTGATCATGGCAAGGTTAATGCAAGTTCACATGGTTACCAATTGCACGCAAGCCCAAACCACCCTAAGAGTAGAGGTTCAATTACTCTTAATTCATCTGATCCATATAACTACCCAAAAATATTATTTAACTATTTAGAACATGAAGATGATTTAAAACAAACTAGAGAATGTATAACTATTGCAAGAAAAATTTTATCCCAAACCTCTTTGGCTAAATATTCTGGTAAAGAAATTGGACCTGGAGCAAATGTGCAAAATGAAGAACGGTTAAATGAGTATATTAAATCGAAAGCAGAAACTGCTTATCATCCATGTGGAACATTAAAAATGGGAGTAGATAAAATGGCAGTAGTTGACGAAAATCTTAAAATACATGGACTGCAAAATATTAGAGTGGTGGATGCTTCTGTGATGCCCGAGATACCTAGTGGAAACTTAAATGCACCAACGCTTATGATTGCTGAAAAAGCTTCTGATTTAATATTAAATAACTAACAATAAAAATATGGATAGTCAAAAAATTATATCACCTTGTATAAGTATTTGTAAAACAGATTATAGCACTGGTTACTGTTATGGTTGTGGCAGAACAGATAAAGAAAAAATAATTTGGAAAGATGAAAAAACAAACAACCAATGGAAAAAAGAAAATATTAAAGAAATAATGAAAAGGATGTCAGGATGGCCATTAGAATCCTTTAAAGAATCATATGAACATAAAATTAAAAACGGTATTTCTATATTTAAGAAGAATCAAATTAAAAACTAATACTACATGAAAAATAATAATCCAAAAGGCATATTGTATATTATGATAGGTATGGCTATTTTCTCAATTCAAGATGCCTTGATAAAGTTTGTTTATGAAGACACTGCTCTTTATGAACTCTATTTTGGAAGAACTCTTACAGCCATTACTCTTTTAACAAGTTATTTATTATTTACTAAACAAAAAATTATTTTAAAAACACACTACCCTTTTTTATCTATTTTTAGAGTTATCTGCTTCTTTTTTGGGTTTAGTTTTTTTTACGTTTCTTTAACTTTTATGTCTCTTGCAATGGCAAATGCATTATTTTTTTCTAGTCCTTTTTTTGTATCAATTTTAGCAAAGCTATTCTTGAAAGAACAAATAGGCATTAGAAGATGGTCTGCAATCTTTGTGGGGTTTATTGGAGTGTACATTGTTTTAAACCCTGACTTTGAAAATTTTAATATAATGAATTTAGCGCCAGTTGCGTGTGCTTTATGCTACTCTGTATCAATGACGATAACTAAATTTACATCTGATAAAGACAATGTTTATACCCAAATGATACATCTATATATTGGAGCAATATTAATAAGCATTTTATTTTTTATATTTACAGGTAACGGTCAATTTAATAATTTTACTGATCCTACTTTTCAATTTATGTTAAGAGAATGGTTTACTAACCCAACCTATGCTTGGCCAATTATTGTTGTGATGGGTGTGACTGCAACCTTTTCTTTTTATTTTGTTTTCTCAGCTTACCACATTGCCTCGCCGTCGGCGGTTTCGGTTTTTGAATACTCTTTAATTATATGGTCTATAATAACTGGTTACTTATTGTTTAATGATATCCCAAGTATAAGAACATTTGTGGGTGTAATATTAATTATTTCAGCAGGTATATATATTTATATTAGAGAGAAAACAAAAGAGCAGTATATAGCAACTGAAAATCCAATAAGATAACTACTTTTTTAATTTTCCTGTAAAAAACAAATTATCAGAGTTGAATTTAGATGAATTTACTTTTATTGCTTCATCCATAAGGATTAATCTATCTTGATCAAACTCAACTACTTTTCTTTGATTTAAATCAACATATAGTGACAACACTTCATTTGTGGCAGCTAAATATTTTTTTTCTTTATGAAACATAGAAAGCCTATAATTAATTCTTTTTTTATCATGATCAACATATGTTAGATGTGTTTCTACTTCCTCGCCTAATCTTACTTCTTGTTTGTAGGCAGTGTACATTTCGGCAACAAAGGTGGTTTTTTTATCTTGTTTTGCAGATTGTCCTCCCATTTTAAAACTATCCAACATAATATCTGCAGCTATATCAAAAACATGTACATAAAAAGCAACATTTAAATGTCCATTATAGTCTGTCCATTCTTTTGTAATTTTTTCTGATTTTAAAAACATATATTTTTATTAACACTATTTTTAAATATTACACTATATATATATGAAGATTTAAAAAAAAGGTTAGAATCACTTGTTAATTCGTCCTATAAAGAAATATTTATATGAAAAAAGATTTTAACATGACTGAAATTCTAGAATCAATCGATATATTAGTCGATGGTAATTTAAATAAAGCTAATGATAAAAATAAAATTATTAGTAATTATAAAGAATTCACTAATACAAATATAGACATGTCAGTTAATCCAAAAACTGAGAAAATTATAATCGATGCTGAAAAATCTTTAAAAAATAGAGTTTCAGAAACTAATAACAAGAAAACTAAACAAAGTACTCTAATCTTAAATGGTAAACCTTCTTCAAATTTAGATTTATCAGAACCTCTTATTCTTGAAAAATATTTCATAGAGGAAGAAAACAGTTTAGTAGATGAAGATTTAGAAGAAATTATTATTGACGAAGAAAACAATATAAAATAATTGGAAAATAATTATATTTATGAAAGTAAAATGTTAAAATCTGAAAATATAAAACAGCAAGAAAAAATTAAAGATTTAAATATTTTACTCGATGATTTTAATAAACAAAAGAGATATTCTGATCTAAATGATAAAATAAATTTATACCAAGAAGATAATACTACATTGAGAAAGAAATTATTTAAACTTAATGAATTAGAAACTCGTTTGCGTTTGCAATTGTCTGAATTAAAAATGGACAAACAAATTGATGAAAATAATGAAATTATTAATAAACGTATAGAAGAAAAATAATGTTTTTAAATTTTTATTTAGAATTATTTATAAATTCTTTTGGAAAAATATAAATTTATGAACATCATGAATACTAAAAGCAAAATTTTATCTAAGCTCAAAAGCATAAAATCAATCAAAGATATAAGTTCAATTAGCAAAACCCTTATTGCTAGCCGAGTTTTAAAAAAAAGAATTGAGTGGAATATTGCCTATATAAGAGGAAGCTGGAAAACTAGTTTTAGTAAAAATAAAATTACTCACATTCCTAACCCAAAAAATCGCTGGTTTGCTGATCCTTTTGTTATTAAGCGAAGCCAGTATCATTACATTTTTTTTGAAGATTTTTATTTAAAAAATAAAAAAGGATCTATTTCATGTATAAAAATTAGTAAAGATAATAGAATTAAATATTATAAAGAAATTATTAAAGAAAATTTCCATTTATCCTTTCCATTTATTTTTAAATACAATGGAAATTATTTTATGATTCCTGAAGCTTGCAAAAGTAAATCTATACGACTTTATAAATGTGTTAAATTCCCAAATAAATGGAAATTTTACAAAACAATAATGACAAAAATAGATTATGTAGATCCTGTTATTTTTAAATGGAAAAATATTTGGATTTTAATTATTAGCAAGGGTAAAAATGATTTTCTTTACAACCAATTATCTGTGTATACCTCAAAAAACCCATTATCCACAAACTGGAAATCATTAAATTCAAATCCAGTCACTGAATCAGATATTATAGGAAGAAATGCTGGTTTAATTCAAGAGTCAAAGAAAGACATTTATAGAATCAGCCAAGCTTACTTGCCAGGTAATTATGGCGCATACATTACAGTTCATAAAATTTTGGATATAGTAAAAAATAAATATCATGAAAAAAAAATAAAAAAAATTTTACCTCCACACAAAAAAATGCAAGGAATTCATACCTTAAATTATATAAAGAACTTTACTGTATTTGACTACTCTAAATGGGTTAAATAAATACTAATTATATTATTTAAATTATTTTTGGAAAAGGAACGTGAGTAATAAATTTTCCACCTTTTTTAATAAACTTGCTCTCTTTTTTAAATATTTCTTTTTTAAAATTCCAAGCTCCTAAAAAAACGTAATTTGATTTATTTGTCATCGGTTTGAGATATTTTTTAACATATATATGAGAGCCGGGCATATATTTTCCTACTTTATTTGGTGTTGTATCAAGAAAATACTTTATTATCTCATCATTTATTGAGCAATACTGTAAAACAGTACAGGCTTTAGCAGTGGATCCATAACCGATTATATTTTTTTTTTCTTTTCTCAATTTTACTAAAATTTCAATTAACTTTTTTCTAGAATATTCTACATTTTTTTTAAATTTTAAATAAGTGGAAAATTTACTTAATCCAAACTTCATCTCTTTGTTTAATTGGTTTTTTACCTTTTTATTAATTTTTAAGCTTTTGTTATCTGATCTTTTAATAAAATATCTTAATGAACCTCCGTGAGTATCTAGCTTCTCAATATTAAAGACTTCTAGTTTATATTTTTTAATTATATTTTTAATAGCTAGTAATGAAAAAACATAAATATGTTCGTTATAAAACTGATCGTAAGAAACTTTTTTAAAACACTCAAGCAAAGAAGGGTCTTCAATGATCAAAACTCCCTTTTGGGACAACACATAATTAATTGATCTAAAAACTGAATTTAAATCTTTAATATGACTTAATGTGTTAGCAGAATAAATGAGGTCAATTTTAGATATTTTTTTAATTTTTCTTGCCAATTTAAGATTCCAATAGTTTGAAAAAGTTTTAAAACCATTTTTTTTTGTAATTTGGGCAACATTGCTACAAGGCTCGACACCAATGACTTTTTTTTTATCAAAATTTTTAATAAAAGCTCCATCATTACTTCCTATTTCCATTAGAGTTTTGGGATTGTAAATTTTTTTTATTTTTTTAGATAATTTTTCAAAAGAATGGAGCATTGTTTTAGACATAGAAGCTCTATATGGATATTTATTATCAAACATTTTGTCAGACGGAACTGCATTTAAAATAGAAACTACTTTTGTATTTGTATTAAAACCTAATTCCAGATGATAAAAATCTTCTTTTTTTTTTATTAAATCTTTTTTTGTTAGATACTTATTTGCAAGTGGTTGCATACCTAGATCTAAAAATCTCTTTATCATTTTATATACTTTTCTCTTTATTGTTAATATTCTTTAATTCTTTTGTCATAGCATGATAGGCATGTGGGCCAAAATCCACAGTAAATTTTTTATATTTGCGGCTTCCTCCTTTTCGCCTGCTGTGTTCATTTTTTCTAAGAGAATGACCTTATATCCTGACTTCTGAGCATAATAAGCTGCTGATAAACCATTTGGTCCAGCACCTATTACTACGACAGTTTTATTATTATCTGGCATTTAGTCGTTACTTTTTAACAATTAATAATAGTATAATACAGTGAATTTTAATTTTTAAGTCGACTAGAGTTTTTGCTATTGTTAGACTTTTATAGAAAAAAAATTGTATTTTTATGAATAAGAAAGTATTTGTTTCGTGTGCTGTAACTGGATCAGGTGATACTGCTAAAAAACATCCAGATTTACCAAAAACTCCAGAACAAATAGCAAAAGCTGCAATAGAAGCAGCAAAAGCTGGTGCAGCAATTGCTCACATTCACGTACGAGAAAATGATGGAAAACCAAGTAGAAGGCTAGAATTATATAAAGAAGTTGTTGATAGAGTGCGTTCCAGTGAAACCGATGTTATTTTAAATTTAACAACCGGTATGGGAGGTGACCTTGACATTGGTCAAGGAAGTAATCCTCTTGAATTTGGTCCACTTACTGACATGGCAAATGTTATGGAAAGAATTTCTAACGCTGAAATGTTACTCCCAGAAATTTGCACATTAGATTGTGGAACTTTAAATTTTGGAGATAGCTCTGTTATTACTGTTAATACACCTAATGATTTAAGAAAAGCTGCTAAAAAATTAAAATCAATTGGTGTAAAGCCAGAAATAGAAGCCTTTGATTTAGGAAATATGTGGTTTGGTTCACAGTTATATAAGGAAGGTTTGTTGAATGATCCACCCATGTTTCAATTATGTTTGGGTATTCCATGGGGCGCACCAGCAACACCATTAGCTATGCAAGCTATGATAGATATAATGCCCAAAGAAGCAATTTGGTCAGGTTTTGCAATTTCAAAAAATGAAATGCCGTATGTTGCGCAAACAGTAGTAATGGGCGGAAACCCAAGAGTAGGCTTGGAAGATAATTTATATTTGTCTAAAGGGAAATTGGCAACTAATGCTCAATTAGTAGAAAAAGCTGTAAGAATTATTGATGATTTAGGCTCATCTATAATGACACCAGCTGAAACTCGAGAAAAACTAAAACTTACAAAACATAAATAATTAATCTAACCTTGTGGCGTTACCATCTACTCCAATAATTTGACCTGATATTCTTTCTGAATCGTTAGATATTAAAAATGCACACATTTTTGCAATATCATCTTCATAAATCCAACTATTCATAGAAGCCATAGAAATAAATTCTTTTTCTATCATTCTTTGTGAGGTTTTTAAGAATTTTGCTTTATCACGCACTACTCTTTTCATGCGATCTCCTTTAATGGTTCCAGGACAAATTGCATTTACTCTTATTTTAAATTTTCCTAGTTCCATTGCTAAAGTTTTTGTTAATCCAACTATTGCCCATTTGCTTGCAGCATAAGGAGATCTAAAAGGAAAGCCCATTATTCCAGCTCCTGAAGATAAATTAATAATAGAACCTTTTTTATTTTTTTTAATAATTGGAATAGCTTGTTTGGTAAAATAAAAGTGACTTACTACATTAACTTGAAGTGTTTTTTCCCATTCTTTTGAATCAATTTTTTCTAAAGTTCCTGTAGGCCCGGCTATTCCTAAATTATTAATTAAAGCGTCTATTTTTTTTGTTTTTTTTAAAACTTTTGAAAAAAAATCAATTACATCACTTTCATTAGATGCATCACATTCATAAGCAAATATTTTGTTTTTGTACTTTGCGTTTTTATTAATTTTATTAATTAACTTATCGTTAATATCACACAAGAAAACTTGGGCACCTCTAGATGCGCATATTTTTGTAGTAGCCCATCCTATTCCTGATGCACCAGCAGATATAACTATTTTTTTATTTTTAAGAGATTGGTTAGTCATAACTTATGACTTGGTGAGCGAAGTTTCCAATTCTTTATTTGTAATATAACCTTTTATATCACCTTTTTTATCTACTACTTCCACGGTGGTATCACTACAAACAATTTTGGATAAAAATTCTTCTAAAAACTGTTCTTCTTTTACTTTAATTCTGTTATTCGATTTGTCTTTACCTTTAAACTGATTGCTTGGAGTCATTATTACTTTAGCTTTAATAACTTTTGATCTGTTTACGTCTTTAACAAATGCTTTTACATAATCATCAGCTGGGTTCATAATAATATCAACAGGTGTTCCAACTTGAACTAATTTTCCTGCATTCAAAATTGCTATGTGATCACCTAATTTTAAAGACTCATCTAAATCGTGAGTTATAAAAACTATTGTTTTTTTTAATTCTGCTTGCAAATCAATTAGTTGTTTTTGCATATCGCTTCTAATTAAAGGATCTAGTGCACTGAACGCCTCGTCCATTAACATTATACCTGCATTTGTTGCTAGCGCCCTAGCTAAACCTACTCTTTGCTGCATACCTCCAGATAGTTGACTTGGGTATTGATGCTCAAAACCATTTAAGCCGACTGCTTCTATTTTTTCCATAGCCCTTGTATTTATTTCGTCCTTTTTTATTCCTTGAACCTCTAGGCCATAACCAACATTCTGCATTACAGTTTTATGTGGGAATAAACCAAACCTCTGAAATACCATGCTAATACTATGTCTTCTAAAATCAATTAACTCTTTAGGATTGCAATTCATTACATTGAGTCCATCCACCAGTACATCGCCTGCAGTTGGATCTATTAGTCTATTAATATGTCTTATTAAGGTAGATTTTCCTGAACCCGACAAACCCATACACACAAAAGTTTCACCTTCTTCTATTTTAATTGAAACATTGTCCAAACCTACTGTGTGACCTGTTTTTTCAAGCACCTCTTCTTTAGTTGCTCCGTCTTGAACCATAGGAAGAACTGATTGAGGATTGTTTCCAAAAATCTTATAAATATTATTAATTTCTATTTTTGACATTAATTTTTATCCTTTTTTGCTGGCATATTTCTAGCTTGAAGCCTCTCACCATAAGACTGCGTTATTCGATCTAAAACAATTGCTAATAAAACTATTGCAATACCTGCTTCAGCTGCTCTACCGACATTTAATTGTTGTAATCCTAATAAAACTTCATCGCCGAGCCCTCTTGTTCCTATCATAGAGGCTATAACTACCATCGCAAGCGCCATCATGGTGGCTTGGTTAATTCCTTGCATTATATTTGGAAGAGCTAAGGGCAACTGAACTCCAAATAATTTTTGTTTTTTATCTGCGCCAAAAGCATCTGCTGCTTCAGTAACTTCTTTATCTACCAATCTAATTCCTAAATCTGTTAGTCGTACTAACGGAGGAACGGCATAAATAAATGTAGCAATAATTGCTGGGACAGCTCCAAGGCCAAATAACATTATACCTGGGATCAAATAAACAAAGGCTGGAATCGTTTGCATTAAATCTAATATAGGAAGAATTTTATTTCTTATTCTTTCGCTTCGTGACATTAAGATTCCTACAGGAATTCCAAAAGTAATACATAGGAATATACTAATTAGCATTATTGAAGTTGTCTCGATTGCTTTTGACCAAAAAACAGGATGTAAAAAACCAATAAAAAAAGTACAAAATCCTACAAAAACTGTTGTTCCTACTTTTTTACCACTTGCAAAATAAGCTATTGCAGCTACTCCGAGAACAACAAGTGGCCAAGGCGCTAAAATCAAAAAATTTTTTAATGTCATTAACTGCCAAAGCAAAAAATTATTTATTGCTTCAAAAATCCAACCGTAGGATTCATTTAATTTTTTAAAAATTATATTGATATACTTCATTAAAGGTAAATCTAACCATTTTGGCCATTGGTGTAGCCAAGAAAAATCATTTAACAACTCTCCTACATTTTCTGGTTTTCTTTTTGATGAATTATAACTGAAGATTAATAACCATATAAAAAATGATAACAAACCTAGATTTACGTATAGTTTTTTATTTTTTTTCATATGTTTAATAAGAATTAAAAAAAAGAAAGAGCCCGATTAAGGGCTCTTTCTAAATTATTTAAATAGTAAAAGTTACAGAGCCGCGCTTACTTTTTTGGCTACGTCTGCTGGAACCCATTTTTTCCACATGCTTTCAGTTTTTAGAAACTCTCTAGCTGTAAGATCCATGTCTCCATCTGACTCATCTTCGTAGAAGGCTAACATTTTGTTAACTGTAGCTGTTGGAACAGTATACTTCTTTAAAAATTTTGTTTCTTCTGGATGAGCTTTAGCCCACTCAGTTAAAACAGATTTTGTTAAAGCCATGTCTCTATATTCACAAGCACAGCTTGGTTTGTAAGCATCTGGTCCATTTGCTTTAATGTCTTCTACAACTGCAGACATATCGTCCCAACATTTTTTACTAAACTTAGGTTCTGTTAATCTAACTAGATCAACTTTACCCATCAATCCTGTTGGTGCCCAGTAGTAAGTAAAGATAGGTTTTTTCTTAGCAAAAGCTCCTGCTATAGCAGCATCTAATGCCCCACCTGAACCTGGGTCAAAATTAGTATAGAATTTATCTAAACCATACTCTTTTTGTTTTACCAAATTTACTGTGTAGCATGTCCAGCCAGATATACAGCTAGTCATTCTACCTTTTGAAGGATCTTCTGGATCTTTAAATAGCGCAGCTATTTTTGGATCTTTCATATCTTCAACTGATTTTAAATTATATTTATCAGCAGTAGTTTTATCTACGT
>Ga0209709_10001966_pt1 | contig 18399 bp, 9 predicted proteins | sample ArcticOcean_MG_C_2_FD_187435 | JGI IMG/M metagenome (GOLD analysis project Ga0209709, IMG submission 187435) | Marine microbial communities from western Arctic Ocean - ArcticOcean_MG_CB4_136 (SPAdes) (version 2) | ecosystem: Environmental > Aquatic > Marine > Oceanic | place: Arctic Ocean... | reverse complement strand
TGCTGCTACTGAAGAAGGTTCATGTCTAATTACAGATGGTACATATACAAATAGAGCTTTAACAGTTACTGATTCTGCTCAAACATTAAGTACTGTTTCTTGGAATAGTTGTACTGATGCTACTACTTCTACTGTCGGTATAGATCCAGGTTGTTCAGATTTCGATTCTGGAACTGAAGGTTGGACTGTAGTTGATGCAGGAGGATTAACATCAGACTGGTTGTTAGATGAAACTGCTGAAGGAGGTGCCAATGAATCTACTTACTCTATGGGTCATGGTTATTTACCTTCAGATGCTGCTTACAATGATTGGTTAGTTTCTCCAGCTTATAACACAACTGGATTAAGTGCACCAACATTATCTTATTGGGAACATTTAAACTGGTCAGCAGATGCACAAGCACATAATGTTTATTATTCAACTGATTATGCTGGTGACGCTACTACTGCTACATGGAATCTGTTAACCGATGTTATTGGAGCAGATGCTGAAGACACTTGGACGCAAAGAAGTTTTGCATTACCTAGTGCTGATAATGTAGTTGTGTCATTCCAATATAATGCAACTTATGGAGCAGATTGGAATATTGATGATGTATGTATTCAAGAAGACACATTATCTACTGTAGATGCTACGGTATTAGACATGAGAATCTATCCAAACCCTTCTAACGGAAGTTTTGTAACAATACAAACACCAGTAAATGGCGTTAAGTATGTTGAAGTATTTGATATCACTGGAAAGAGATTGATGAATACATCATTAAGTGCAAACACTTTAGATGTTAGTTCAATGAGTGCAGGAATGTACTTAGTGAAAGTAACAATTGAAGGACAAAGTAAAACATCTAAATTAATTATTAGATAAGTTAAACTTTAACTAATAAAAAAGCCGCTCTATTTATTTAGAGCGGCTTTTTTTATTTAATTATTTGGTTTCTTTTGTAGTTGAATGGATTTTATGTTTAACTTATCTCTAGTCACTTTGTAATGAGAATATATCCAAATCTTTCTAACGGAACTTTTGTAACAACACAAACTCTAGTAAATGGAATGAAGTATGTTGAAGTATTTGATATCACAAGAAAGAGCTTGATAAGTAAATCATTAAGTGTAAACACATTAGATGTTCTTTAAATAAGTTCAGTGATGTACTTAGTGTAAGTAATAATTGAAGGGCGAAGTATAACAATTAAATTAATCATTAGATAAGTTAAATTTTAACTAATAAAAAATCTCTCTATTTATTTAGAACAGTTTTATTTATTTAACCATTTCTTTTGTAGCTACAGTTCTAAACCCTAAATGTTCTAATGATGAGTCAGTACTGCTTCCCATCTTGGCTGAGATTCTATAACTAATACAGTAGGATTGATTACATAAAAACGAGCCACCTTTAATAACTTTTTCTTGTATATATATGTTGTTAGGGTTATAAGCCTTTAGTGGACCTCCTGGGTTATCACAAACACCTTTTGTGTTAGACAGTTCAGAGTAATAGTCAATATTGTACCAATCACTTGTCCATTCCCAAACATTACCTGCCATCCCGTATAAGCCAAAGTCATTTGGTGGATAAGTTTTTACAGGCGATAATCTTTCATATCCATCTTTTTGTGTGTTTGTAACTGGAAAATCTCCTTCCCAAGTATTTGCATTAAGATGTAAGTCGTTAATATTGTTTCCCCAAATAAATATATTATCCTTATTGTTTGCTCTAGCCGCATACTCCCATTCTGCTTCTGTAGGTAATCTTCTACCAGCCCACTCACAATAAGCAATAGCATCTTCATATGAAACATGTACTACAGGTAAGTTGTCTTGAATATTATCACTTTCTAATCCATCACCAGAAACATTATTCCAGCTTGCTCCAATTTTCCATTCCCACCATTGAAAAAAATCATTTAAATTTCCTAATGGAAGTTTAGATTTTTTAAAAATTAGCGACCCTGGTTTTAATATAGAATCATGAGGTTTGGGTGTGTTCTCAGGTAATTGAGACTTGATTTCATCCCAATTTACTGATCTTTGTGCTATAGTTATATAATTTGTTTCATTTATAAACTTTTTAAATTCTTTATTAGTAACAACAGTTATATCCATATAAAAACCATCAATTTTTACTTTATGTCTAGGTTTTTCATGCTCCATTGCATGCCTGTCACTTTTCAGTGCACCTTGATAAAAAACCCCTTCAGGGATCCAAACCATTCCATTAGGAGTTGTCGGTATATTTGATTCACAGCCTAATAAAAATATACATACAAGTACTTTAAAAGTATTTTTCATGTTAATATGTTTATTTATTATTTTCTCGAATTTCTTTTGGAAGAAAACCATATTGAATTCTAAAGCACTTTGTGAAATATGATGGGGAAGAGAAGCCAACCTTATAGCAAATTTCACTTATTGATAATTCTGAATTTTCAATTAGCTCTTTAGATTTTTCTAGTCTAACATTCCTTATAAATTCATTAGCGGTCAACCCAGTCAATGCTTTAATTTTTCTATATAACTTACTTCTACTTAACAAAAGTTCATCGGCTAGATTTTCTACATTTAAATTATTATCACTTATATTATTATTTATATAACCTAGTACATTTAAAATAAATTCTTGATCTAATGAAGTTGTATTTTCAGAAAAATCTATTCCGCTAAGATACTTTTTGAATAGGATTTTTCTCGTTGATATTAATTGTTTTAGATGAGATTTTAACACATCCATATTAAATGGCTTTTGAAGATAAACATCTGCTCCAGAGTCTATTCCTTTAATTTTATCTATTTCCATTCCTTTAGCTGTAATCATCATAATGGGTATATGGCTAGTTCTAAGATCATTTTTAATTATTTTACATAATTCATTTCCATCCATTATCGGCATCATTATATCAGTAATAATAATATCAGGAATATATTTATTCGCAAGTTCAAAACCTAGCTGACCATTTTCTGCAAGTAGTATGTTGTATTCATTTTTAAGTTCATTATTTAAGTATGACCTAAGTTCTGAGTTATCGTCGACAATTAATAAAGTTTTATTAACCTTATTATCAGAACTCTCAAATGCAGTTTGTTTAGACTTCAAATTAGTTTCTATAACAACTTCTTCTTCTTCTTCTTCTTCTTCTTCTGAATTTAAATTTCCCAAGTGTCTATTGCCGCTAGGTAATTGTATTTTAAATTGAGTACCAATATTTAATTTACTAGAGACCTCAATTTTTCCTTTGTGTAATTCAATGAAATTTTTAACAACTTCTAGTCCAATTCCAGTTCCTCCGTAATATTGCTTATCAAATTCAGTTACTTGATAAAACCTTTCAAATATTTTATTTATATTCTCTTCTTTAATGCCAGAACCAGTGTCTTCAATACTAATTTCTATAGATTCAAATAAATCTTGATTATTAATTAGTGGAAAATTTATTTTCTTTTGATTCTTTATTATGTTTATAGAAACCATCCCATTTAAAGGTGTTGCCTTAAATGCATTGGATAATAAGTTAAATATTATCTTTTCAAGCATAGATGGATCTCCCCAGAAAAAAATAGGATTTTCATAGTAATCAACAGATAGAATTATGTTCTTTTGAGTAGCTTCAGTTTTAAAATGACTTACCACCTCTTCAATAAATGATATTAAATCAATCTTTAAAGTATTTACAGACATTTTATTGAATTGTAACTTTCTAAAGTCCATAAGTTCATTTATTAGCCTGGATAACCTATTAGAGTTTTTGTGTATTATTTCTAAGTTATTTTTTGTTTTTTGCGATAAACTATGTAAATCGTTTTTTATTATATCATTTAAAGGATTAAGAATTAAAGTTAATGGTGTTCTAAACTCGTGAGATATATTTGTGAAAAATTGTATTTTTCTGGAATTAAGATCTTCTAGTTGCTTACGTTCTTCTCTTTCGAATTTTAATGTTCTTTTTTCTTTAATCCTTACGTTAAAAAATCTATAGGAAATGAATGATAAAAAAATTAGAGTCAATAGGTAGGTAAACCAGGCGATTTTAGTTGCCCACCAAGCTGGTAAAATTTCAATATTTAATTTTGTTGGTATTTCATTCCAAAGACCATCATTATTTGAAGCTTTAACTTTGAATATATAATCGCCAGCTGGAACATTAGTGAATGTAGCATTAGTTTCAGACCCAACATAATTCCATTTTTCATCAAAACCTTCCAATAGATATGCATATTGGTTGTTTTCACTTCTAGTGTAATTAACGCCTACATACTCTATGCTAAAAAAGGACTGGTTATGATTTAAAGTTAGTTTGTCAGTTCTGTTTAGAGCTTTTTTTAAAGGGGATTCAGCAGTATTAATAGTTACTAATTCATTAGATAGCTTTAAGTCTTTTAAGTATACAAGTGGTAATTCCTCATTATATTTAATTTCATTTGGATTAAAATAATTTATTCCATTTAAACCACCAAAGTATAATATTTGAGAGTCTCTAAATACAGAGTTGTAGTTAAATTTATTAGACAATAAACCATCATCTTTATTGAAATTATCAAATAAGTTTTTATCAGAATCAAATTTTGTTAATCCCTTGTTTCCCGAAATCCAAATATTTTTATTTTCGTCCTGTGTAATTGAAGAAACAGACTCATGAATAAATCCTTTTTTGTTATTAAACCAACTTATTTTATCTGTATTATAATTATACTTAAAAAGACCATAATCTAAGGATCCCATCCAAATATCATTATTAATATCTTCAAACAAGCTAAAGATAATGGTAGAGCTTATGTCTTTACCTAAAATGGACTTAAACTTGTTATTGAAGGAGGTTATTTTAAAAGTATTTTTGTCACTTTTATTAATTTGATATAATCCTGCTCTTGTTCCTATCCAAATATTATCTTTTTTGTCAACTAATACTTTTCTAATATTACTAGCGATAATATTGTGCTTTTTAAATTCTGTGCTGTTATAATGGGTTATTTTATTGCTTTTAATGTTGTAGGAATATAAACCACTATTAAATGTACCAATCCATATGATTCCTTTTGAATCTTCGGCAAAACTCATAATCTTGTTAGATTTTAATTTGCTGTTTATTTTATTTATTTTTTTGAATCTATTACTATTCTTAGTTAAGATATAAAAACCTGATTCCCATGTCCCTATTAAAATATTCCCTTTAGAGTCTTTGTAAATCGTAGTTGTTTCTAGTTTGTTTAAACCATTAGCTATATTGTTTTTTTTCTTAACCAAGTTCGTAAACTCTCTAGTTTTTAGATTATAGACATCTATTCCGCTTTCAGTAGTGCTTATCCATAATCTACCTTTATCATCCTTAATGATTCCTGTAACAGAACTAGAACTTAAAGAATTTTGATAACCAGAGATACTCTGTAATGATTTAAATTTATTGTAATTTTCGTTATAAACATCAATACCATTATTAAAATAACCTAACCATATTATGTTCTTTTCATCTGTATATATGGACCATATAGAATTTGATTTAAGTCCATTTTGTATGTTTTTATTAAATCTGTGGTTTATTATTTTATTTTTTTCTTTGTGTATTTCAAATAGCCCATCATTTTCAGTTCCGCATAATATGTTGCCATTTTGTTTAAGGGAAAGTGCTAAAACTCTTTTTTTTGTTATTGATAAAATTTCAATATTATAAATCTCATTTTTTAAAGAAAGCTTAATCACCCCTTTATTAGTTGTTCCAAGCCATATAGATTTATTTTTGTCAATTAATATTGACTCTATTGATAAATTTATACTTTCATATTTATTTTCTAAATCAAATTTTGCTAGAGCAAAAATACCTTTATATGGATCAAAACTCATTAGCCCATGGTTTGTTCCAACTAAATAAATACCATTTGAATTTTTGACGATTGCATTAATTTGCAAACTTGAACTAGGGTAATTTGATTTGTATGGAATACTTTTAAAGTTATAATTTTTAGTATTTAGTTTATACAAACCATTTTGATGAGTACCAACTATTAAAGTACTATCGTTAAGATCTGTGATTGCATGCACTGGGAATTTAACTTTGCGTCCATCTTTTTTGAAATTTATTGAATTAAATTTGTCTAAATCACGATTATAAATATTAATTCCTTCTTGAGTGCCTGCCCAAATATTATTATTATTATCCTTAAGTAAAGTGTGAACAAATGAACTGTTTAACGAATTTTCGTTATTTATATCTTTTTTATAACCCTTAAAATTTAAACTATTGTATTTGAAGACCCCATCACCGGATGAGCCAAGCCATAATATTCCGTCGTCGTCTTTAATAATGGAAGAAATAGTAGTTTGACTTATATCATTACTTAATGGTATGAATTCATAATTATTTTCATACTGACCATAATTAAAATTAATCAATGATATGTATAAAACGAACAAAATATTGTTACTTAAAATATTTTTCATCTATGAATGATAATAATCTTTTTAGTTAAATTTAATTTTTTTATGCAATAAAATACTAGATATTAACAATAATCTTATCAATTTTTTAGTTTGCTTCAAATATTATATAAATTGACTTATCATTTATAAAATATAGGTAATTTAAAAAATTAATATTTCTTATTTTAATCAAAGTTATATAAGTAACATAATGAAAAAAAGTATTTATGATACAGGGAATTTGAATTATATATTCAAACCAAATATTGATAACACTTTTAAAAATACACTTTAGTTATGAAGTTACTATACTTGTAATAGAAATTAAATTCTACTTTACAACTTTAGATAGAAATTCTAAATGGAATAAAGTCTCTTTAGAACTTGAAAAAAAATAAAAAAAAATGATTATATACAGTTACTTTATTAGATATTTTGTGGGATTTATTCTACAAGTAATAATTTATTTATTATTTACATTTCCAATCGAAACTTACTCTAACTCTTTAGATAATAATAAATTAAATGTTATATGGATATCCTGTGAGGATATGGGACCAGTATTAGGTACTTATGGAATTGATGAAATTTCTACTCCTAATATAGATAAACTAGCTGAAGAAGGAATTAAATACACTAACGCTTATTCTACTGTTGGTGTCTGTGCCCCAAGTAGATTTTCTATTATTACAGCAATGTACCCTGCTAGATTGGGAGCTCACAATATGAGGTCAGGTAATTTCTATACCTATAAAGATCCAGATAAATTAACCTACAAGCAAAATAAAGGAGTTTTAGATAAGTCAGGGAAAAATGTCCCAGAATATGAAGTAGTTACCCCTCCAAATGTTAAAGCATTTACCGAGTATTTAAGAGATGAAAATTACTATTGTATTAATAATAACAAATGCGATTATCAATTTAATTCTCCTTTTACTGCATGGGATGTAGTTAGTAGAAATGTTTCATATAAAGATAGACCAGAAAATACTCCTTTTTTTTATGTTAAAAATTTAATGGTTACTCATGAATCTAGAATATGGTTAAGAAAAGATGAGCCAATTACAGTAGATAAAGACATATTAAAAATACCTGCATACTATCCTGATATCCCAGAAGTCCGAACAGATATAGCCATTAAATACTCTAATATACAAGAGATGGATAGACAAGTTGGTGAAATAATTAATGATTTAAAGGCTAGTAATCTTTTAGACAAAACAATAATAATTTTTTGGAGTGATCATGGAGGTAATCTACTTAGGCAAAAGCGAGCTGTTGGAAATAGTGGTTTGAGAGTTCCTCTAATAATTAGATTCCCTGACGGATTTAGATCTGGTCAAGTTGATGAGAGGATTGTATCGTTAATGGATTTGGGGCCAACAACAATGTCTTTATTAGGGATAGAGCCACCTTCATTTCTAGATGGTAAACCTTTTCTAGGTAAGTTTAAAACAAAGCCCAGAAAATATGCGTTTGGTTCTGCTGATAGATTTGATGAATCTACTGATATGCAAAGATCTGTTATTGATGGTAGGTTTGTATACATTAAAAACTTCATGCCAGAATTACCTTTAATTTATAGAAATAAGTACAGAGAACAAGTTTCAATGAATAAAAAGATAATTCAGATGAATAATAATAATGAGTTAAGCGGAGATTCAAAGTATATCTTTATGGATACAAAAAAAAATGAAGAGTTATATGATTTAAAATATGATCCTTATGAAGTAAACAATATTGCTAGCAATCCTGATTATAATGAGAAATTAATTGAGTTACGAGATGCTTTAAATCTTTGGCAAAATGAAATTGACGATAAGGGATTTACAAATGAAACAGAATTGATAAATCAATTTTGGCCTAATATGATTCAGCCAACAACTAAATCGGTTGAAATTAGTATTTTAGATAATAATGTTTCGCTAAAATGTGATACTAAGGGTGCGTCTATTGGTTATCAAATTGACACACAGATTGGGTCACAAAACTGGAATTTATACAATCAACCATTTCCTCTTTCTTCTAATCAAAAATTAGCTACTAGGGCAATAAAAATTGGCTATAAAGCATCAAGTATTTCAAAATACTAATAAATTATATTTCTCAAATATTATATCAATACATCAATTTTTAGCATAATTTTTTATGTAATTAATATAATTTAGTAATATGAATAATACACTTAAATTAACATTATCACTTTATTGTATATTTTAGAATATGAAAAAAAAATCAAATAATCTTAATCTAATATTGATATTTTGTATTGTTTTTTGTTCTTTTTCCTTTGCAAATAATTTAAATACTTCTTTTATAGATTCAACAGACTCACTTAAAAAATATTATATCAGCTTATTTAATATTGGAGCTGCAATAAATAAAGATATTATTTTAGGTCTTGATATGGAATCTAAACATATTGTAGAGTCACAATTTAATTCAATTACACCTGAGAATTCATTAAAGTGGATGTTTATTCAACCATCTCCAAATTCTTTTAATTTTAAGGCTGCAGATAAATACGTAAATATTGGTCTTATAAATAACATGCACATTGTTGGACATGTTTTAGTTTGGCATTCTCAATTACCAGACTTCATGCAGAAAATAGAAAGTAAGTCTGAAATGAACAATCATTTTGAGAGTCATATTAATACAGTGGTTTCAAGATATAAAGGTAAAATTGATGCATGGGATGTTGTTAATGAAGCATTCAATGATGATGGTTCTCTTAGAGAGTCTATTTTTTATAACCTCTTAGGAAATAATTATATAGAGAAAGCTTTTAAATTAGCTCATGATGCTGACCCAAAAGCATATTTAATTTACAATGATTATAATTTATATAAAACAAAAAAGAGAGGTGGGGTTATTCGAATGGTAAAAGGAATGAAATCAAAAGGAATAAAAATTGATGGAGTAGGGGTACAAGCTCATTGGAGTTTAAATCATCCATCATTAGATGAGATTGAACAAATTATATTAGATATTTCTAAACTTGGCGTGGATGTTCTTTTTACAGAGTTAGATATTTCAGTATTGCCTAACCCTTGGGAGTTAGTTGGCGCTGAGGTAAATCAAAATTTCTCGAAATTTGAAGGGGATCCTAAAATGAATCCTTATAAAGAAAAATTACCAAAATCTATTCAAAATAAATTAGCAAAACGTTATAAAGATATTTTTAAATTATTTATAAAACATAGTGATAAGATTAGTAGAGTCACATTTTGGGGAGTAATGGATAAACATTCTTGGTTAAATGATTGGCCAATAAAAGGTAGAATTAATTATCCTTTACTATTCGATAGAAAATATCAAGCAAAAAAAGCACATAAAGCACTTATTGAATTAGGATCTATAAACAACGATTAATCAGAAATTATCAATACTCGAAAAGTTTGGGTATAGTTTAGGTGAGTTGTAAACTGAAAACTCATTATTAATTTGAATACTGAAATTGTGTTTCTATTGGAACACCAAATAAAGATTCTAGTTCAGATACATTTTTTTTATAAAATTTTGTTTCAGGAGGTAGGCTAATGTTTTTCCAGAAATTCATATTATGGGTTATTTTAAATAACGTCATATCCATTTGACCGGTTATACCCGAATTATCAAACTTCTTTTTATCTTGTTCTACTCCAATAACAAAAACTTCGTGCCTAAAAGCCATTGGTATATATTCCCTAGGTTTTTTAGCTGAACGAATAAGTAAATTTTTAATCCTATCAGTTACTTTTGCTTCAGTTTTATATTCTCTATTATGATAACTTAAGTACAACTTTCCTTCTGAATTTTTTTTATAAACATAAATAACATCCATTGATTTTGCATTCAATGGTACTTTAGTCATTTCTAATTTATAAATAGAATAAGAGTCAAAGCCGATAAACAATTTTAAAGTTCTATTATTACCCCTAACATCTAATCCTTTTCCTTCTAAGATAATAACATCTTCACCATCATAATTTGATACACCTATCTTTTTCCATTTATAAGATCTTACATTAACCCCTTTTCGAAGTGGATTTTGAGCTTCCATGTATTTTACAGCATGAACATCTTGTTCCTTTTTAACAAACCTATACTCAGCTGAATTTCTGGTTTGAACAATATTAAAATTAGAAATATATGAAGAAGGTCCTCTGTCAATAACATTCATAAAATGCTCAACATAATACCTGCAAATATTATCTTCAACAGACCATCTTCTATAAAGTATTTTAAGTTGATGAGGCTTACTTAAAGTGCTGTTTTTAAGGTTTTTAATAGCTAATTTCACATAGTCTTCATTACTTTTTACCAAGACGTCAGAAAGAATAGTTACATTTTCTTCTAAAACTATTTTTTTATCTTCAAGAGAAAGAAAATCTTTTACTGAAATTTCAAATGTTTTATAGCCAATACTAGAAATTTCTAAAATATCATCTAGTTCATTGTTAGTAGCTAAAAAATAGAAAGCACCTTCATCGTTACTGGATGTACCTAAGTTTTTAGACAAAATACCAACAGCAGCATATGGAACATTATAATTATATTCATCCAAAATCAGGCCTTCAATTACTATTTTATTTTGGGAGTAAATAAAAGAACTAATAATTAAAAAAAATAAAGTAAAATCACATCTCATGAGGTCAAAGATAAATAAAAATTAATTTTAATTAAGTCTTGGTACTTTTAAATTTTATTGAATTTTTTAATATTTATCAGAGTAATTATTTGTTAATCTAGAGAATTTTATTGAGGCCCATAGTCCTAATATTGAAAACAGAACTAGCATCGAAAACACATACTGATGACCAATTATTCCAGGATATGTATCTAATAAGTAACCAATAACTGGACTTGCAAATATATCAGGTGTATATCCAACTACAGAAATAACACCTACTGCTGTACCTGTCATTACAAGAGGTATACGTCCTTCTTGCATAACAGAAAAATATAAAGCACGAATAGCATATGTACCTGTAGCTACAACAACTAAAGAAAAGAAAAATACAGAATTCATACCAACTTGAACTATTCCAAATGCAAATATTGTAGCCCCTATTAGCATAATAATAAAACCAATAATAATTAAATTAATATAACTTTTCTTATCTGCAAATAATGCAACTAATAAGCAAACCAGTGGGCGAAGATACAATTGTAATGACCCTATATTTGCAGCTTCTAAATTATCAAAATTCATAACTTCAGAGGCGTAGAGAGAATAAATATCGGTTACTTTGTAGCCGACATATGCAGATATAATAATAAACATTATGAGCCAAACGGATGGAATTTTTAAAACAGCTTTGATATTATGTATTGAAGAGGAGGAGTTATTTATAACTCCCTCTTGATTTGAATCCATAAAAAAAACCACTAGTATTCCAGTTAAAAAAACAATAAATGAGGAGAATAAAATCACATATCTAAAAGCATTTTTACGTTCAATTAAAGTTGCCAATTCTATGTCACTTGTTAAAAATATAGAAAAAATTAGCACTCCTATTGTTCCCATAGAAGCTGCAACTAAACCTCTTCCTCCATCTAACAACCCGAAAGCTTCGCCTTGATTTTTTGAACCTCCCCATACGCGAGTTGCTTTTATCATGGCTCCCCAAAACAAAAAGATAGTTGTAAAACCCCAATATCCCCATAGTATTTGTAACATCAAGTAAGATGGATAAGTGGACAATAATAGCCCTCCAAAAGCAGTAAAAAATAGGGATATAGCTATCAATATTTTAGGCTGAAATTTATCTGAAATAACTCCTCCATATAGGTAAGACAAGATGGCGACTATACCGTAAACAGAGAATAAACTTCCTAATTGAAGATTAGTTAAATTAAACACCTCCAAAAATGTAGGTCTAAATACTCTAGCTAATATATATGGTAATAAAAAAATTAATTCTCCTGAAAGTATTAAAAGAGTTATACTTAAAAAAGAACCCTTTTTAAGTTCAGGATCTTTCAATTTTATGTTTTATTGGTTTTTCACAATATACATTAATTTAATAGGTTTATTTTTTATAGATTGTTTAATACCCCATTGCACTACCATCTTTTCTAGACTCTGATGCTCCAAAATACACTCCATTTATTTGATCTAACTTAATTGCTTGATAACCTCCGAAACCTCCTAAACTAAAAACCACCTTATGACCATACTTCATTAGCGTCCTTATTTCTTTATAATTAAACCCAGATTCCAGTGATAGTTCTCCACCATCATACATAAAGCCTCCGGTTGGTTGCTGAGTTGAGACATGTCTAATTCTTGGAGCATCTCCAGCCTCTTGTAGATTCATGTCAAAATCAATAAGGTTTATTACCACCTGTGCATGACCTTGTGGTTGCATAGCCCCACCCATTAGTCCAAAGCTAATAAACGGTTTATTGTCTTTTGTAATGAAGGCAGGGATAATTGTATGAAACGGTCTTTTGTTTGGCTCATATACATTAAAATGATCTTTCTCTAATGAAAATAATTCTCCGCGATCCTGAAGCATAAAACCTAATCCTGGAGGAACCATTCCAGATCCCATACCTCGATAATTACTTTGAATTAATGATATCATATTACCTTCATTATCAGCTACGGTTAGATAAATTGTATCTCCGTTTTCAATATCCCCAGCTTTTGATGTCTTTGCAGATTGGTAAGGCTTGATTTCTGATCTTCTTTTATTTGCATATTCTTTTGAAATTAGATAATCAACTGGAATTTGATTAAAATCCATATCAGCATAGTATTTTGCTCTATCTGCAAATGCTATTTTTTTTGCTTCTACAAAATGATGAATATATTCAGCGGACCCAAACTTCATAGATTTAATATCAAACCCCTCAAGAATATTCAATATTTGTAGTGCTGCAATACCTTGTCCATTTGGTGGTAATTCCCAAACGTCAAACCCTCTATAATTAGTAGAAACTGGCTCAATCCACTCTGATTTGTGACTTTTTAAATCATCATATGATAAAAAACCTCCTTGATCAATAATGAAGTCAGAAATGCTTTTTGCAACCTCTCCTTCATAAAAACCTCTCTTACCATTTTTTGCTATAGCTTTTAATGTTTTGGCTAAGTCAGGGTTTTTAAATATTTGACCTTTCTCAGGAGTTTTGCCATTTATTGTATAGGTTTCTTTAAAATTTGGATAATTAATAAAACTTCTTGATGCTTTATCCATATAATACGATACAAGCTCTGTTACAGGAAATCCATTTTCAGCATAGTTGATTGCAGGGTTTAAAACTTGATTCATTTTTAACTTTCCAAACCTGTCATGTAATTCAAACCATCCATCAACACATCCAGGAACACTCACTGGTAAAGGCCCGTATGCAGGAATTTTTTTATAATTATTTTCAGTAAAATACTCTATTGTTAAGTCTTTTGGGGATCTGCCACTAGCGTTTAAACCATATAATTTCTTGTCTTTCTCTATCCAAACTATTGCAAACAAATCTCCTCCGATACCACTACCAGTCGGCTCCATCAAACCCAAAGCTGCATTAGCTGCAATCGCTGCATCAATTGCATTGCCTCCGTCTTGTAAAATATCTATTCCAATTTGTGTAGCTATTGGGTGACTAGTAGCGACCATTCCATTTTTAGCAATAACTTCAGATCTTGTTGAAAAAAGTTCACCAGTAATGCGATCTTGAGCAAACATATTATAACAAACACACAGCACTAATAAGTTGAGATACTTTTTCATAATAGTAAATTTTAATAAATGTAGTTAATTAATCTTATTTATTATTATATGATTAAATAGCTATAAAAAGGAATGGATTTATTTTAATTATTTACAAGAATTTTGATTCTATTATATTATTTATAACTTATTATAAATATGTCATATTTATTTTTAACTTTATGATAAAGTACTAACTAACAAATATTTGCACTATTATGAAAACCTTGAAATTTTATATTCTACCAATTGTGTTTCTTCTGTCCTATTTTTCAATTATGTCTCAAGATTCAAAAGAAAATAAACAAGATAAACCTGCAATTACTTCTGCTTTAAGTGGCTTTGAGTTTAGGAGTGTTGGACCAGCATTTATGTCTGGTAGAATTTCTGATATTGCTATAGACCCTAATAATGAAAATATTTGGTATGTTGCAGTTTCTTCTGGTGGTGCTTGGAAAACTGAAAATGCTGGAACAACATGGAAGCCATTAACTGATGATCAACCTTTCTTTGCCACAGGCTGTATTACAATAGATCCTAATAACTCATCTTCTATATGGTTAGGAACAGGTGAAAACGTTGCGGGAAGACATATAGGTATTGGACATGGAATTTTCCATAGTTTAGATGGTGGGAAGTCTTGGAAAGATATGGGTTTAAAAAAGTCTGAACACATATCTAAAATCATTATTCATCCCGAAAACTCTGATATAATTTGGGTTGCATCTCAAGGACCTTTATGGAGTTCAGGTGGAGAAAGAGGTTTGTACAAATCTATTAACGGTGGTAAAACTTGGAAAAATACTTTAGAAATTAATGAATGGACTGGAGTTACAGATTTAGTTATTGACCCAACAGATCCTAATATACTTTACGTTGCTAGTTGGCAAAGGCATCGTAATGTTGCTGGTTTGATTGATGGTGGACCTGGAACAGCGCTTTATAAAAGTACCAATGGTGGTGAAAGTTGGATAAAAATCAATAAAGGATTACCCAGATCAAATATGGGTAAAATTGGACTAGCTATTTCTCCTATGAATCCTACTGTTTTATATGCAGCAATTGAGCTGGACAGAAGAGAAGGTGCAGTCTATCGTACTTCAAATAGTGGTGGTAGCTGGAATAAAATGTCTAATACTGTCTCTGGTGGTACTGGACCTCACTATTACCAAGAATTAGTTGCTTCTCCATATGTATTTGATAAAATATATCTTATGAATGTTCGTGTATTAGAATCTGATAATGGAGGTAAAAGTTTTAGTCAAATGAAAGAATCTCAAAAGCATTCAGATAATCATTCTTTAACTTTTAAAGAAAATGACCCAAATTATTTATTAATGGGTACTGATGGTGGTATTTATGAATCTTTTGATAATTCTGAAAATTGGAAATTCGTAGGAAATCTACCTTTAACTCAATTTTATAAATTAGCAGTTGATGACGCTAAACCTTTTTATAATATATACGGTGGAACCCAGGATAATAACACTCAAGGGGGACCTTCCCGTACTGTGAATAGAAATGGAATAACTAATGCTGATTGGTATGTGGTTCTTGGCGGAGATGGTCATCAACCAGCTACTGAGCCTGGTAATCCTAATATCATGTATGCTCAGTCACAACAAGGATATATTAACAGAGTTGATAGAACTACCGGTGAGGCAGTAAATATCCGACCTCACGAAGGAATAGATGAACCGTATGAGCGTTTTAATTGGGATGCTCCAATTCTTGTAAGTCAACACGACCCGAAACGTCTTTATTTCGGTACTCAAAGAGTTTGGCGTTCTGAAAACAGGGGAGATAGTTGGTCAACAATTTCAAATGATTTAACTAAAAATGAAGAAAGACTTAGTCTTCCTATCATGGGTAGAGTTCAGAGTTTTGATAATGCGATTGATGTATATGCTATGTCAACTTATAATACAATAACTTCTCTTTCAGAGTCAAAAACTAATGAAAGTGTACTTTACGCCGGAACAGATGATGGGATTATACAATTCACTCGAGATGGAGGTGAAAATTGGACAAAAATGATGGTTGATGAACTACCTGATGTTCCTGCTTCAGCTTTTGTAAATGATATAAAAGTAGATTTACATGATGATAATACTGCATATGTAGCTTTAGATAATCATAAGTTTGGTGATTATAGTCCTTATTTATATAAAACAACAAGCGGAGGAAAAAAATGGGAACCGATAGTTAATGGACTTCCAGAGGGTACGTTAGTATGGCGACTTGTACAAGATCATGTAAATCCAAACCTCTTATTTTTAGGTACTGAATATGGAGTATATATTAGTGTTAATCAGGGAGATAAGTGGCATAAATTTTCTAATGGTCTTCCAACAATTTCAATTAGAGATCTTGCAATACAAAAAAGAGAAAATGATTTAGTTTTAGCAACTTTTGGAAGAAGCTTTTATATTCTTGATGATTACAGTCCTTTAAGAAGCATTACTGATGAAACATTAGAAAAAGAAGCACATTTATTTAATCCAAGAAAAGCACTTCAATATAATCAAGTTAGAAGTGGTACTGGAAGTTCAGGTGCTTCTGAGTATTCTGCTAAGAATCCATCTTATGGTGCGACTTTAACATATTATTTATCTAAGGGGCAAACCTCTTTAAAAAGCATACGTCAAAAATCAGAAAGAATGATTAAAACTGACGACATTCCTTTTCCTGGATGGGAAGCTTTAGATAAAGAAATGAATGAAGCTAGCTCTGAAGCAGTTTTAATGATAACAAATAGTAGTGGTGAACTAGTAGATATAGTTTCTGGGCCGCTTAGAAAAGGTATTCACCGAGTATCTTGGGGATTAGGGACATCTATCTCCACAACAACAGTTGTATCTCAGTCTTCTTCTAGTAGAGGTAGATGGGGTAGAAGATCAGCAGGAATGGTAACCGCAGTAGATCCTGGCACATATCAAGTAACACTTTATAAAAGAGTGGGGGGTGATTTAACTCAATTATCTGATCCTGTTAGTTTAGAAGTTGAACGTATTCGTGAAAATATACTAACTAATCCTATGTCAGATAAACATAGTGAATACAACATAAAATTAGCTGAACTTACTACAGCAGTTAGAGTTTCTTCACATGTTTTTATTAAGGCTATGGCACGTGTTGCAACCTATGAGAGAAATCTAAATCAAATCAAAACCAATAGAGATGAGCTTACAAAAGCTGTCTATGAATTAAGAGATAAAATGATTAGTTTAGATAGAGAGTTTGAAGGTAGTGGTGCTAAGGCAGAAATTGGTGAAAAGGACAGGTTAACTATAATGGATCGTCTTTCAAAAGCAATGGGCGGTTATTATGGAAATTCATATGGCCCTACAGAGTTGCATATGCAAAGTTTTGATATTGCTCAGGAAATGTTTGATAGAGGTAAACCAAAAATGGATGCCTTTGTTAAGGAAGTTCATTTATTAGGAAAATTACTTGAAGATGCAGGAGGACCAATTTTCTTGGATTAAATTATTAAAAATATAAAAAAAACCATAGAACAAAAGAGTTATTATATTTTTTATTCTATGGTTTTTTGTTTTGTTTTTATCTACTTATAATATAATAAAATGTAGGTTTGCAAATTGTATAAACCTATGTCACAATCAACTAAATATTTTATAGATTCAAGGCCTATGACTAGAGTACAGTATTCTACAATAGGAATTTGTTTTTTAATGAATATTTTTGATGGAATGGATGTGCTTATTATATCCTATTGTGCACCTGCTATTTCCAACTCTTGGAGCTTAGGACCAGAATCTCTAGGATTAGTGTTTAGTGCTGGTCTAGCTGGAATGGCATTAGGAGCTTTATTTTTAGCACCATATTCTGATATTTTTGGAAGAAAGAAAATAATTCTTTTAAGTGCTTTTTTAATGGGCATAAGTATTTTTTTAACTGGATACAGCGAAAGCGTCAATCAGTTAATTACTTTACGTTTCCTAAGTGGAATAGGAATAGGAAGTATGTTGGCGAGCACAGCAGCTTTGACTTCTGAGTATACACCAAATAAATCAAAAGATTTTTGGGTTAGCTTTGTTCTTTCTGGATATCCTGTAGGAGCAGTAATTTCAGGATATATATCTGTACTAATTATTCCATCTAGTGGTTGGCAAATGATGTTTATAATAGCAGGAATAGCCTCTCTATTAACTATTCCTTTGATTTATTATTTTTTATCGGAATCCATTGAGTTTTATATAAGAAAACAACCTAAAAAAGCTTTAGAGAATGTGAATAGGATATTTATAAAAATGAATCTCAATGCTT
>Ga0209709_10001964_pt1 | contig 18409 bp, 18 predicted proteins | sample ArcticOcean_MG_C_2_FD_187435 | JGI IMG/M metagenome (GOLD analysis project Ga0209709, IMG submission 187435) | Marine microbial communities from western Arctic Ocean - ArcticOcean_MG_CB4_136 (SPAdes) (version 2) | ecosystem: Environmental > Aquatic > Marine > Oceanic | place: Arctic Ocean... | reverse complement strand
GGGTGGATGGTCGCTCGAATGGGCAACTACCAGCCCGCCACCTACGCCTTCGTTCGCGGTAATTCCAACTCAGTTAGATGCTAATGATGAATCACACCGCGAACCTGGAGTTCTCGATAAAATCGGTAAGAAATTATGGGCGATTGGAGAAAAAGACAACGAGGAGGTGAGCCAATGAGCGGACACGGATTACACGATGTCGATGATGAGATTTGGATGAAAACCGTCATAATCGGAGCGGTAATAATTGGAATTGGCGCGGTTGCCTTTACGATTTTCACTGTTGGACTGGGATCGGTGATGCACGGCCTTTGGGATGATACTATCGAGCCTTACGAGATAGCTCATGCTGATTATGTCGATGCAAAGGACGAATTCCACTTAGCAGAAGACCGTTGGGTCAACGATGGTTCGCAAAATACTGGCGTCTTTGCTGAAGATTATCATCAAACCGAAAAAAGTCTAGAAGAAGCGGAAGAAAAGTATGAAACCGCTGAACATAATAAGGAACAAGCTCACCTTTCATACTTGACATGGACCGTCGCAGGAAAGACCATCATGGTCATGACTTTCATCTACGGCGCATTCTACATCATCTCTGGATTTTTCAATAGTATCAGACCAGAGGATAATGGGCACGAGGGTGGCTATGGAGATGATCATCATGGTTCGGCTTCGCCGATCTTAATGGCCACAGGATTGCTATTCTTTATGATGGGATTCCCAGGATTAGTTGATACTGCTAAATCAATGCTGGGTATCGATATCGCAGCAAATTATGGTGGCTTCGCAATATCATCTATCGGATCTGTAATCTTGATTATCGGAATCGGTAATTGGTGGAGAGAAGATCTGGTTGGTGCAAAGGAACAAATCGCCCTTGGTAAGCCATTTGGCGGACAACATATCCGAAAGGCCGGCATGTGGGTATTCCTCATCTCTGAAGTGATGGTTTTCGCAACCTTCTTCTCCGCATACCTTAGGATGAGAACCGGTTGGTGTACCCAATGGGCTGTCGATTCTGGCCGATGTACAACAGTCGACACGATTACGGCGTCGGATTTACTTCGCCACGATATCATGACCTTATTGCCTGGAGCGGTCAATACCTTTGCTCTGATCATCTCTTCTTATACAATCGTTTTAGCCTTAAAAACCTCTAAAAACGTCGATTGGAAACCTTCTGAAACCAAGTGGGTGCGAAAATTATTGCCGACTCGCCAAAAAGCGGTCCGTAACTATTTGATTGCAACCGTACTCTTAGGTTCTCTCTTCATTGTCCTGAAAATTATCGAGTGGAGCCATTTGGTCGCAGAAGGATTCGATATCGGAACTCAAGCCGGGTCGATTTTCTTCATCGCTACCGGTGCCCACGGGCTGCACGTATTCATTGGATTACTCGTTATGCTGTTCATGATTTTCAAGGCTGATACTGTCGGCTACGATGAAAAGAACGGCCAAGGAATCGAATATTTCGGATTATATTGGCACTTTGTGGATTTGGCATGGGTAGCCATCTTCCCAGCATTCTATTTGTATTGAGGTGATTTAAATGAGCGAACACAAGTATACAGGACCAATCGCTGGATTATTCCAGAAGTTAGCAGATAAGATGGGTACGGATGTTTATTTCGTAAATTTCCTTATTCTGATGTTTTTTACAATTTTTGAGGTAGCTGCAGTTTACGTTACAGGGCTGAGTGTAAATACGGTTTGGGCAATTCTAATCGGTGTCGGAATTATCAAGGTATACGGAATCGCTGGATTCTTCATGCACTTGAAAGGTGATCCTATCATCTATACACGAACCGCGGTTTTCCCGCTTCTATTCGCAGCGTTGATGCTGTGGGGCATCGGATTATCCAATCCTGCAAGCATTATGGATCTCCCTGGTTGGTGTACACCTGACTGGGATTATTCCTACGTGACAAACTAAATTCTTGATTCGTTTTACCCTTCAATTGAAGTATATGCGGGCCAAGCCGTCTGATATGCGAAAGGTTGCTTTATGCCTGGTCGGCTTATTGATGATTTCAACTATGCCACTTTCGAGTGCTGGGGGTACCTCGTATACCGGTTTACAATTATCTCGGCCTCAAGTCGATGATTTCACATTGACCAACCAAGATGGTAATCCTCACTCCCTCCAGGCCAAATTAGCCGAAGCGACTGTGGTTGCGTTCATTTTCACAACCTGTGAAGATGCTTGCCCAGCGATTACTCAAAAACTCAGATCTGTACAAGAATCGGTTTCGGATGATGATGTTGAGTTCATTTCGATTACCGTTGACCCGATGGTCGACACCCCTGAAGTTCTCAAAGCCTACATGGAGAAGCACGATGTTACATGGCCTCATCTAACAGGTACCCACGAGGAACTTCAACCGGTTTGGGATGCATTCTTCATTCAAACCCAAGATGTTGAGATAACGATGGACCGAGATATGAATCATTCTGATATGGTCACGGTAGTTATGCCGGATGGTAATTACTCGGAAAATATGGTTGATCCGATGGGCTGGCACCAATTTGTAGCCTCTGCTCAGCAAGAGGATTGGACCTATAACGCCAGTGAATCCCAATATGGCCACTTTGTTTCAAGCATCAATCACGATTCTGCCCCCTTAGATAATTCTTGGTGGTGGCAATTACATTCTTGGAACGAATCAACTTCTATTTGGGAGGAAGCGACTGTTGGTCTCGATGAGATTGAAACAGGCAGTCTAGCGCTCACACCAAATTCTACCAATGATAGTATCATTCCATTACCTGACTTGAATAATGAAAGTATGACTATCGTGCAATCAAACGGTACTTCTTCGACCTCTATTCTCCCTGAAATAAATGCTTGGCACCAAACTCTGGCTGCTTTGGATAATTTTGAAGCCCCCGATAGCCAAGAGGGTCATAATATGACTTCGATAAATAATGTCTCAGCCCCGGATGATCTCTCATGGTGGTGGCAATTACACTTCTGGAACGATACCGGTATGATCTGGGAAGAAAGCCAAACCGGAATGGACTTTCTTACTGAACAAATGCACATTGCTTGGGCTCCGAATAGTACCGATGATTCCGACATACCAACTCCAAGTTCTATGGAAAAAACGCATCATGCTAACTCAGTAGCACATAGCGTTCTTACCTTTATCCTAGATGATGAGTGGAAGCCTATCGTTTCATGGAGTGGATACCAATGGGATGAAACCGAATTTGCCCACGATATTGAAACCGTGATGGCTTCGCACGAACACCCTGGGGATTCAGATGACCATAGCGTGCCTGGATTCACTTTTGCTATTGCTGCGGGTGCGCTTGGATTAGCGATTATCGCAACTTCAAAAGAAGAATAAGATAGGTAAAGGTCTTGAGCAAAAGGCATCTGGCCCGGATTGAAGCGGAGATCGCAAAGTTTGGTATTGCGCCGGCCTTGAAAGCCGGTGTCGCTTGACACGGGAGTTCGAATCTCTCTCTCCGCGCTTCAAAAATATTCAGAACGAGCGAGAGAGAAATTCGAACTAGCCGAGAACTGTACAATTCTCTGCAATGCAACCGTTCTCGGCGTAGTCATCAATTAGAATCAAATCCCAACATATCTAATTGATGAGAATCTCTTTCACCGCGCTTCAATTCAATTCAAACCCAAGGGTTGACAAAGTCCCCCGTACCGTAGGTATCTCATGGCCGGCACCCGAACACGTCTCGCTTTGCTGCTTGCGGCCATGTTTATTTTGGCAGGATGTCTTTCTGCACCAACTCCTGATTGGGGCAAAGGTACCGGAGAAATCCATGTTGAAATCGTTGGTAAAGATGCTAAAATTCATTCCGGAATCGGCACTGTGGCTTATGATGAGACCATCAATTTGATCGATTATTCGGTAGACCCTGAATCCATTTGTGATAAGAATAAGATTTCTGTAACCGGTCAATTGCTATCCTCTATGATCTACGAAAGCCATACCACCGATGCGGTTGAACATGAACAGGCGATCGGTGCATCGGTAATCATCCATAAAATGAGTTTTAACGAGGCAAAAATCGTCGAGGAAGGAAAAGGCGGAAGAGTCGATTTGAAACCTTGGATCAGTCCTTTGACCCCCCAGGAAAAGGTTGGAAGTAAAATCTCTGAATTTGAAGCCGAATGGGCGGTAATCGGAATTATCCCCGGTTCAGAAAACATCGCTGACAATCTCAATATTCTAGAAGAATGGCATCAAGCTATTACCCTAAGTGGCTATGTTCTCAATGTGACCCGCGGTTCAATCGAAGTCGATGATAACTGTGTTGTCGTAGGCCAAGGACATGCCATGGTAATCACCAAAATTACCACCGAAACCGGAGTGGTGACCATGGAAGGAGATGATGATGATGAATGGGCTATGGGCGATACCGATATCTTTGGTGGCTGGACTTTCATCATGTTCTTCTTAATCGCTGCTGGCGGTGGAGGATTCGGATTATTCATCGTATCGACGATGTTAATGCGTCAAGGTGCAACTTCAACAGCCAAGACATTATTGGGAAGAGAAGGTTTTGAGAGAGCGGTTCAGATGAAGAAGAGTCTCAAAAAAGATCGGTCGGAAAGTATCGGTACCAGTGGATCTACAAGAGCGAAACCGAAGATGGAGGCGAAGCGGGAAGTGGTCGAAGAAGAGCCAGGCGAGCGACTTGCTGGTTTTAGTCTAGATTCCGTATTATCTTCAGGCCATACCATAGGTGGGCCCGGCGAGATTTCGGGCGGTGGTGTAACCATCACCGAGAGCGCTGCAGATATGGCATATACTCACTCAGAGCCGGCCGAACCAGCCGCTTCATATTCACCAGTCAGTCCGGTTACATCGGCTCCAGCAGGACCTTCAAGAGGCCAGAGTAACTCCCAACCGGACCCGGCTCTTGGAACGAAATCACACTTTTCTTCGGCGATGAGCGGTTCAGCCTTTGCAACTCAACCATCTAGGGCTGCAAGTCCAACCAAAGGTGCTCATCCGGTTAAACGACGTTCGGTTAGGAAAGAAGAAGCACAGGCGCCGGTTGAACCACCTAAACCGAGTAAAGTTGTGCCTACTCGGCGATCTTCGGTTGCCGATGACGACTTCGATGATTTCTCATTGTGAATCCCAAGGCACATTTGCGGCGCCTCGTACAAGTAATTGCTCGGTCATCCATTCCAAAGTTGCTGGAGCGGTGATAACAGGCTCGCCATCGGTTTGAACCCAGGTGATTGGCTCGATCGGTATTTCGCTGACAGAACCATCTTTGCTTACAGGTTTGATTTCGATTCGATTTGTTTGGACTTGGGTTATACCCCATTTGCCAATATGTTTACCTTTCTTCATTGGCCCCATCAGGGAGAGCATCGCGATTCTAGAAAAGCGCGGCCCGAAGACTAGTGAGCCGTTTTTGTCAAGAGGAGTTACGCCAGGGCATACTTTGTACCCACCGCCGAAAGTTTCGCCCGTAGTGGCTGCAAACATGGAGAAGTCGGTGACCTTCCCCGGTTCATCATCTAATTTGAGCCAGACTTTACGTCGCTTCCAAAACGGAATTGTTGTGACTCCAAGATATGTGTATTTTTTATTGCCTTTTATCCATTTTGCCCGATGTAATTTTGCCCGAGAAATCGAGCTTGTTATTCCGGCATCGGACTCTAAAAACACCCATCGCACAATCTTGTCCTCTGAAGATGGCTTGCCATCCCACTGGTTTTGGGTTGGAGCGGGGTAGCCAGGGGCTGGTTCCGCTGGGAAGCCTTCGAGGCGCCACGCCGCGCAGCGGCGATCTACACCAGTATCGAGAATCTCTATTGCCGCGTCAATATCTTTTCGTGGCACTCCTTGGGTAATGGCATAATCATTTCCCGAACCAAATGGCAATATCCCCATCGGGATATCAGAGCCACGCAACGCTGATGCAACCTCATGGACGGTACCGTCGCCACCGACGGCGACGACTAAGCCTTCGACTTCGCTTGTGCGCAAATCCCAAGCGATTTCACTAGCATGGCCTACTTTTTCGGTCATGTGAGTGGTTACTTCAAATCCATAGGCCTTCAATTTCTCGACTATTATCGGCCAGCGCTTACCACAGGTATGGTCCCGGCTGGCCGGATTAACAATACAATGTAAGTGGTCCATGAGTTGGTCCAGAACCAAACAAGGCAATCAAACCATCTATGGATTAACGCCGATGGGGTCTTGACCTATTGCCGCCTCCACTCTCTCGATGGACTGGAGTGAAGCCAACCTCACCCATATGGCACAAGCCATTGAAATCGCTGAACGCGGGCGTGGTAAGGTCAGTCCAAATCCACTTGTCGGGTGCGTTCTTGTGAAAGAAAACCAGGTTATCGCTGAAGGTTGGCACGACCATATAGGGGGCTTGCATGCTGAGCAAATGGCAATTCACGATGCGGAACAAAACGGCCATAATACCAATGGTGCGACCGCTTATGTAACACTTGAACCTTGTAATCACTTTGGGCGCACCCCACCATGTACTGAAGCCCTGATGTGGGCGGGTATTGGTGAGGTTATCATTGCCTGTAAAGATCCTAACCCCGTCGTTAGAGGTAATGGAATAAAAGTGCTAGAAGAGGCTGGAATCAAGGTTCGATGTGGATTGATGGAGGATGAAGCCAGCCATCAGATGCGTGAATTCCTTTACTGGTGTAATAATCTCAAGCCTTGGGTGACGGTCAAAGTTGCGGTGGATAAAAATAATTCAGTCGACAATAGAGCCGAAGAAGCAGGACGATTTACCTCTGAAGAATGTCTGATTAAAGTTCACGAATTACGCAGAGACTGTTGTGCGATTCTGGTAGGCGCTGAAACCGTAATCCGCGACGATCCATCTTTGACCATTAGGCTAGTGGAATCTGAACGGCAGCCGCTCAGGGTTATCATCGACCCTAATAAGCGGATACAAGCCGATGCAACGGTTTTAACCGATGGTGGTCCAACCAAACATCTAACGTCTGATTTCAACAACTTACCTGCACTATTGGACATGCTAGGTGATTTAGAAATTCAACGCCTATTGGTTGAAGGCGGTCCAAAAACCATCAACAAATTCATCGAACAAAATTTGATCGATGAGTTCATTCTTATCAAATCAGATGTAACTCACAAAGAACCCTATATTGCATCCTTTGACCTTTCTAATTTTGACGAAAAGAAAGAAGAAAAATGGGGCGATGAAAAAGTCACAATCTTTACCCATAAATAAGAAGCAATTCAAACTGGCAATGCTGGTGGGCAATGCAGCCGTAGTACTGGACTGAGCGTAGCGAGGGAAGTGCAGCGGCCAGTTGACCACCGGGTACAAAATACTGCAGTTAGAGGTGGGCTATGCAGCCAGAGAACTGGACTGAGCGCAGCGAGGGAAGTGCGAATGGCGAATTGACCACCGGGTACAAAATACTGCAGTTAGAGGTGGGCAATGCAGGATTTGAACCCGCGTCGACGGGTTCGAAGCCCGACAGGATATCCAGGCTACCCTAATTGCCCTATTCGGCCCAAAAGCCTCCCCTTTTTGAATCAAACCCCCCCACTTATTGAAATGCCAATTCGTTCAGGCAGCCGTTATGAGCAAGTCCCTCCCCTGCGTACGCGAGGGCTGCAGCATCTGTTGTCGAGAGACCACGATGCCGATTACCGCAGTCGAAGCAAGTCGGCTCGAACGGAGGACTGGGATGGATGAAGATCAGTTTTGTTCCAAAGACGAGGATGGTATTAGGCGATTGCTCAACAATGATTCAACTCTAGCTTGCGTGTTTTTAGCAACCAATTCCAAAGATAAATACGCACCGGGAATTTGTTCGGTTTATGATTCAAGACCGAAGGGTTGCAGGACCTTTCCGGTAGTTTTGAACGATGAGGATATTGCGATTTTAGACGATATTTGCCCGCATACATCAGAGTTCGATGAACCGACCGAAGAGGATGCTCTCAGTTTGCTCAATCTCGAGGCAAAGCTGAAGCTATGATCATTTTTCTGGCTAATGATTTGTGGACCGGAATACCGAAGGCCGCGGTTATTTCAAAGCCTGGCAAATCAAATTCGGGTTTTATTTCTTCATCTAGATTTGCAATTTCGGGAGAGCATGGTGTTATCAAAACCAATTTGAAATCACCGCAACACGCCCGTAAATTTTCCAAGGTTTTTGTCAATAAGGAACTTTCTGAAGGCTGAGAATTTCTCCCATAAGGAGGATCAACTACTACTGCACATATATCATCAGGAAATTCAAATCTAGTAGAATCTCCTCTTTCAACAACCGCATCAACCCCTGCCCATTCGAGGTTTTTCTTTGTGCCTATAACCATCTCAGGATCAAAATCCACCCCGAGGGTTTTTCGTTTTGTCCATCCGGATTCGATCAGGATTCCTCCGGTTCCACACATGGGGTCGACGACCACTCCCTCTCTGGTCCCCGCACCAATATTTACTGCGGCTCTTGCCAATCGTGGCTCCATACTTACCGGTCTGAAAAAGGGTCGGTTATTCGCCCTCATTGCCGACCAGCCATGCTTCCCCGGGCCTTGGCCGACCATCCATCCCCACGCGACCATGCTGGCGGATGCATCTAGAATTACACCGAAGCGCCGGCTTGGATTTTTGAGATCAAAGGTTGAATTTACCTGTTGAAAACAGCCTCCAATCGCCCTTTCAACATCTTTGGTTCCAATCGGAAGTTTACCTTCGTGGCGCCAACAATCTACTGCCATATTTTCAGTTTTTATTGGATTTATTTTTGAAACCAAATCCTCTAGTGAGGTCCATTGACAGATTCCGCCATCAACCAATACGCATTCGGTTCCAGACATATAATCTGCTCGGGACCAATCGCTATTTCCGTCTGCGATGAGCAGGCGTCGAGAAGAACAGCGAGTTAGTGTTGCTTCGCAAAACATCGCTCTTGCTTCGGCTCTTGCGATTGCGGGGTGCCAACCGCGCAAAGAAATCACCGCCATAGTCATGGCCGGTGTGTATTTTAGATTCAATCCTTTTCATTCTTACACTAGCGCGAGTTGAAAGCAAACATTGATGGAAACGCGACCCCGGGGTCGCTTCATGGGCTGCAACCTGCGCGATCTCGCTTCACCCGAGAATACAACGATGGCTGCTATGAAGGGCAAGAGAGTAGGTATCGATTCATTCTTGTTGGCTTTTCAATTTTTAACAACTATCCGAGACCGTTCACCGACCGGTGACGGCGGCCCACTAAGAGCCGATAATGGTAAAGTGGTCGCCCATTTGATGGGGTTTTTGTCTCGGGCGACTTCAATGTTAGCTAAAGGGGTTAAACCGGTTTTTATTTTTGATGGGAAACATCCAGAACTCAAAAAGGATGAGATAGATGCTAGAAGAGTTCGCCGTGATAAAGCCGAATTAGAGTGGAAAGCTGCAATGGACGCAGGCGATTTTGCAACCGCTCAAAAAATGGCTCAACGCTGTGTAAAGTACACACCTGAAATGGTTGATGAAAGTATGGAAATGCTCAGACTTATGGGAATCCCGGCTTTTCGAGCGAAGGCAGAAGGAGAAGCTCAAGCTGCTGTGATGGCGGCCAATGGCCAATTGGATGTGGTCGCAACCCAAGATTGGGATGCTTTGCTCTATGGCGCACCTGTCGTCATTCGAAATTTCACCACCGGTGGTTCACGCAGTATGGGTAGAATCGTCCATGCTCAACAGATAGATTTGGAACAATTATTGATCGAGAACGAGTTGACTCAGGAGCAATTGGTAGATTTAGCAATAATGATTGGAACAGATTTTCATCCTGGAATCAAAGGGATTGGTCCAAAAACCGGTCTGAAATTAATTAAGGCTCATGGCACAATCGAGGAAATTTGTGCTCAAAAGGGCAAAGACGTCCCGGAGAGATTAGATGAGATTCGAGAAGTTTTTGCTAATCATCCGGTTGTTGAAATCGCCGATAAGGATTTAATTCAAGGCGACGTTGATGTTGAAGGATTGAAAAAGTTCTTAATCGACGAGCGCCAATTCAGCCAAAAGCGGTTTGATAATGCTATGGATTCTTTGGAAGAGGCTGGTTTGGTCAGAACCGGCGGCCAAACCTCGTTATTCTCATTCTGAAGTCATGAAGCGCAAAGGGCTTGCCAATACTTGATTTCCTTGGTATTGGCTAAGGACCCCTCTTGCGATTGATTGGGGGTCGGCTAAAGCTTCAGAAATTTTATTGATTGGCGAGGTTGGGATTCCCTCTAACTGTGTTTGAATTTCTTGTTTGGTTTTATTTTTGATCAAATCTTGAACGAATTGGGACACTTGTTCGCGATTGACTACTCTTTCTTGATTTGTGACCCATTGTAATTTCGCGTTCACCTTTTTACAGAATTTCTGCCATTGTCGGTCAGAGCCGATAGCGATGATTATCCAACCATCGGTTGCTTCGAATGCTTGGTATGGTACTAAATTTGGGTGGCCTGAGCCCATCAGGCCAGGGTTTTCCCCCGAGATAAGGAAGTTTTGCCCCTGATTTGCTAATGATGCGATTGCGCAATCCCATAATGAAATATCTAGTCGTTGAGTTTTTCCGCTTCTCTCACGTTCAAATAGTGCTGCAAGAATCGCATTACCTGCATATAGCCCAGTGATGATATCAATCCATGCCACTCCAACCTTTACCGGACTAGCTCCCTCTTGACCGGTAACCGACATAATGCCGCTCATCGCTTGTAAAGCGAGGTCGTATCCCGGTTCTTGAGCCCTCGGCCCGGTTTGGCCAAAGCCAGTAATAGAGCAAAGGATTACATCATTGGTAATAGGTCCAATCAAACGCTCCAATTGCCCTGGGCGAAAGTTTTCGACCACCACATCGGCAGAAGCGATTAGTTTTTGGATTTCAGCCTGGTCTTGTTTGAGATTATGAAAACGAATTTCCTTGCCCCTATTACAAGATAAATGGTAGGCTGCAGTCCCATCTTCCAAAAACGGCGGCCCCCAACCTCTGGTATCATCACCCCATGGTGCCTCGACTTTGACGACATTAGCACCAAGGTCTGCGAGCATCTGAGTACAGTAAGGTCCAGCGAGAATTCTTGACAAATCCACCACTTTTATTCCGTCTAAAGCCCCGGCCATGCTTGGCCGACGTAGGCAAAAGGATTGAAGGGAACGGTGGTTTGGGCAAGGTTGATGAAGTGGTTTAAGGACGAGCCTAACCGTTTTTGGTATTCCCTTTTGGCCTTAGGAATTGTTCTATCCATCACATCTACTATTGTCAGTGATGCAGGTCTTGATACCCATGTTAGAGGCGCCTATGTCGAGGCTGAAGGCGGATATGTTCTTGATTGGGGTGATACGCGATTATCTGATCCAACCGCATCTGACCCAGATGATGCAAAAGTGGTAACCGGTTTTACTAGTGGTTTTAGTAAGATTTCCGGATTGGTATTATTCTTACTTTTTGTCGGAATTATCGCAAAATCAGATTTGAAAATAGCGGCACTAATCGCCATAAACCCCGCATTAATCTTTGCAGTAGCCCGGGGATATCAAGAGCCAGTGATCATGTTTTTATTCGCCATTATCACTAGAACATTTATTCTTCGTTCTGGAGAAAGAAACGATAGTGCTTGGAAGATGGCCGCATTTGTGCTTTTTACTGGAATAGTCGCGGTGAAAGGCTATTCAATTCATCCGGGATTGCTGGTTTTAGCATTATTAATGGTAGGAAGTGCATTTATTCCCGATCGATTTTATCAGCCAAAGATAATGCTGGCCGGTGGTTTTGCAAGTGGTGTCACATTGGTATTAGCAATGGGATTTTTGAGTATTGGAACTCCAAAGGTGATAATCGATGAACCGATAAGATTCCTATCTTCGCTACCCTTTGCTTTCATCGATGTGGTATTGATTTATGGATTATTCGCGATGGTACTGTGGCCGTTTGCAAAATCAACTTGGAATAAAATGGCCGATATAAATGATCGAAAGATTGGTGAATTGGCTTTAATGGTCGGCTCGATGGCTGGTTTTATCACAACATATGTTGCGGTTTTGTGGGCTTATGAATCGGTTCTATGGAATTCAGAATGGCCATGGCACATGGTTACCATGGGAAATAATGGCCGATATATTACCATAATTCTCTTTCCGGCCTATCTATTGATAAAGCGGGTCAATCCAGAAATAGATTGGAACCAAAAAAAGGTGATTATTGGAGTTCTACTTATCTTGCCACTCTCTTTAATCGCTGGATTGCATGGCCAATCATATTGGACCGATGAGGCTGCTGAAACGATGGAGTTGCAAACCGGGGAACACTTTCTCTTTGTTTCTGATGGGACTTTAGGTATGCATTATCTTTACACATTCCATCAACCACTCGATGCTGAACAAATGAATATTACAGGCCATTGGCGAAGTGATGAAGCCGATTGGCAAGGCCATCTCAACTCAGAGTTGGGCCATATAGACTGGATAGTTCTAGCTCCCGAAATAACCGATACGCCTGATGGTTGGACCTTAGCAAATAGCGGTGAAGTTGACATGTTCAACGGCGGCGGCCAATGGAGAGTACTCAACCGAGGTTGAGCGGCGGCTTCCAAGTACCATTCTTGCGACCGTGGTCCAAAATATGCCAATAGACGGTCGCTTCAGCTTCATCAGGCAATACTGCCGGTCCAAGTTTTTTCCACCCATATTTTGCATTTATAGAGAGAGGAAAAATCGATAATGCCGGGCCACAGGTTGGCAATCCAAATTTAGTCAGCCAAGGCATAGATCTCAAACCTGAATCTTTGAGCGCTTTATTAACCGCGTTCCAATCCTTCCACGGCCCGGCTTTTTTTCTTGTCAACCAAGAATGGTTGACCGATGAATCCAATTCAAATCCTGCATTGGCGATGACCGGAGCCATCCATGGTGCGATATATCCGGCTGGGGCTCTGAACCACGGCCGCCATTGGTCTTTGGCAAATTGGTGAAGTTTTACATCGGCCTCGACCAATGCTGCAAGAAATCCTTGTTCATCTTGAGGATAAGCCGACCAACATCGATGTGTCAATCCGTGGCAACCGATGGTGATTTGGGGATGAGAATTTAGCAAATCGCTTAGCCAATCACAAAAAAATGTGTCATCCAATTGATCTGCGATCACAAAAATCGTCAAACTAACTTGGGTTGAGTCAAGCCAATACCTGAACGCACTCATCGCTTTTTTCATCTGCGGAGAAGTTCCTTGATGGGAAACGCCCTTGCTTCGAGTTGGATGGCCTTGACTTGTAGGAATATGGCGGATATCGTCGCTATCTACGGTAAGCCAAACCGGCTGCATTCAATCACCACGGTCGAGTTGAACCAAATGCAGAACGTGAGGCACGGTACGGCCATTGCATTCTATGCCAACATAGCCTTCAATCGCCATTCCACCCCATCTATCAACTATTGATTTACACGCTGCAAGGCCAGATTCATTATGAGGATGAACGGTAATCTCGACCAATGCTTGGACGGTATTTTCGCTCAACCAAGAAAAAATTGCATCTACGCAGCGATTTGCAATCCCTTTTTTCCGCCATGATGTTCGCACCCAATATCCTAAATTATAGGCCGATGCTGCTAATTGTAATTCATCGCCTAATCCGATTAGCCCGACGAATGAATTGTCTTTTAAAGAATGTATAATCCAAAAGTGAATTGCTTTATTTTCCTTTTGCATTTCCAATTCAAACATCAAATCTGCGATTTGCCTGCGTGCTTCCTCTCCTTCTTTGAGCCAAGGGAGGGCCGCACGAGCTGATTCTGGGTCTTCACGGTAAGCTTCGGTAACCTCGGGTAAGACCCGCCGGTTGACCGGACGTAAGATGACTAAGTCATCGATTTCTAATTCCGGGGTGTTCAAGCCAAATCCTCCTCAAACTCTGAGATAGGCTACTGCTGATGAAACATGCTCATTATCTGGCATGACCGCTTTTGCGGTTGTCAGCATCGCTTTTACATCATCGAATCGTCCTAATTGTTTGAGAACCATCCCTACATGGTAGATGAGGTCGACGTTGTCATCACAAAGATGTGGTCCAAGTTCATCTATCACTTTAGCAGCCTCATCCAGGCGGGTTGCTTTTGCACACTCAAGAGCGCGCACGACTTGGCGGTGGACATCTCTTGGATCCATTGCATCCATCTCTGGCCAAGGCCAAAATCGACCATTTTCTACGATTGCTGGTTTTTGGATTTGAACCTCATCCTCAAAAGTTGGAAGTTCGGGTAAAACCGCTGTTATCACTGGTTCCACGTTTGCAGCATTAAGATTTATTTTAGTTTGAAACACATCATCTGCCGGCAATGATGGTAATTCCTTACCACCTACATGACCGAGTAGGTCATCGTCCATCTTATGCGAATCGGTTGTGAATAACTGGCCTTTGCCGATATGAACCGGTTCTTCGACCACGGATAATGGATTTGTTTTGTCGAATTCCATTTTTTCAACCTGCTCTTGAACAGAACCGATGTCCTTCGCTTCAACTTCAACCTCTTCGTGGGTGACAGTTTGGGATAGAGATGGAGATTTTGAATCCATAAATCCGATGTCCTCCGGTTCTTCAGAATCGAAATCGGTAACTTCGTATTGGTCGACTGCAAGTGAATCTTCATCGGCTTTCAGGACAACGTCTAGAGCATCGCTCTCTTCCCAGGTGTCGTCATCTTCTGACATCAATTCGTCGAAAAGACTACCGCTAAATTCAGCGGTTACTTCCTCGCCCTGGTCCCGTGGTGCTTTTCCAAGTTGGTAATAGCATTGGACGCAGGTTTCAGTACCGGTTGGATTGACGAATTCGCAGTACGGGCATACCGCACCATCGATTTCAACAACTTCCTTGCGCCTGAACATGGTCATCAACACCGGTTCGGCCGTCGGGACCCTAGTTAAGTCTCACCTCGTCCTGATTAGGGTCTGTATGCTATATGAGATGGATTTGTCCACCTCACATGGGCGAGAGGGGGGGCGTTCGTCGTATAGATACTCACTCAAAAACCTCTCGCAAATCCAAGGTTGGCCATGAGAGCAAATGGCGCCTAAGTCAAGACCATTTTGAGTGCTTTACCCAATTGATTGGGATCGAGTTAGAAGACGAGTTGTCCCAAGTACAAAAACGCTGGAAAGAATGGCCCAAACAACGGATGGTTACGGCTGGATTAGCATTATTCGATTTGGTTGGACGCACATCGGGGCGATTTTTTGGCGATCCCATCGTCGTTTTCGAAAAAAGAGGCGGTGGTGAATTACCGCATCACCGGTTTGGCCATGGTGATATGGTCGTAATCTCAAGAGCGAGGCCTTGGGCCGAAAAGGTTGTCGAAGGTGTGGTCCTTGACCGAAATCGCTTCAGAATCAGAATTGTCGTCACACAAAAGCCGAGCGATGTAGCCAAAGGCGGTTGGAGATTGGACCGGGGTGCCAATAGGGTTGCCCACGACCGAATGCATGATGCTTTGATCTCATTTCATTCGACCGAAGGTGATGGTGGAACTGTTCTAAACGATTTACTTTTATGCCAGCCCCACGATATGGCTGAAAGCGCCAAGATGGTGCCAAAAATTCATGGTGAAAAACGCCGACCATTAAATCTGACTGGATTGATGCTTGACGATAGCCAACAAGAGGCGATAACTAAAGCAGTTTCGAGAAGACTAAGTATTATTCAAGGGCCACCAGGTACCGGTAAAACTCATACTGCAGTTCACCTACTCAAAGCTATGATAATGATGGGACGCGGGCCGATTTTAGCCTGTGCTGAATCTAATGTTGCAGTCGATAACCTGCTCGAGGGTTTACTGGATTTAGGGGTTAACGCGATTAGATTTGGCCGTCCGGTCAAAGTAAGGGAGCATCTACGCGAAGCAACTCTTGATGCACAGGTTGCCGCTCATCCAAAGCGTGATGAGATTGAATTTATCCGTGAAGAAAACGCGGCAATCAAGGCTAAATTAAGCGATTTAAAGGGAAAGGAAAAGGGATTAGCCCATCGTGATATCAACCGGAATTACAAGGAGATCAGAGAATTGGAACAGCGAATCGTCGATGAGGTGTTGAATTCAGCTGAGGTTTTGTGCACTACCAATATCGGAGCGGGTCACTTTAGTTTGGCCAGTAGGAGATTCCCTGTGGTATTGATAGATGAAGCAACTCAGGCGACCGAACCATCATCTCTAGTTCCAATCGTCAAGGGTTGTCGGCAACTCATATTGGTTGGTGATCACCGTCAATTACCTCCTACTGTAATCAGCAATGCGGCTGAAGAAGGGGGATTATCTATTCCATTATTTGAACGGTTATTGGAAAACAAGGTTGAAGCGCATATGTTGACCACCCAATACCGAATGCATCCCACCATCCGTGAATTTCCTTCGGCCCGATTTTATGATAATCGCTTAGAGGATGGTTGTAGCGCAGCCGAAAGGCCGCCAGCGGCTGGATTTTTGTGGCCGGATTGGGACCGGCCGGTCGCTTTTGTTCCTGTTCATGGTTCCGAAATCAAAGAGGATGTGGGCTCATCGCGCTCAAATATCGATGAAGCTGCCGCGGTGATTTCAATCCTGAACGACCTGTTATTGCCCGGTGATCTGAATCCGAGTGATATTGGGATTATCTCACCTTATTCTGGCCAAGTCAGACTTATCGGGCAAATGATCCCCGATGAATTAGATGGGGTTGAAGTAAAATCGGTCGATGGATATCAAGGTCGTGAAAAGGAAATTATCATTCTCTCAACCGTAAGGAGCAATTCCGACGGAAATATCGGATTTCTCAAAGATGCCCGCCGTCTCAATGTTGCGATGACCAGAGCCAGACGCGGGTTAATCGTGGTCGGAGACGACCGTACGCTTCGTTATGACAAAACTTGGTCTTCATGGCTGGATTGGGTTTCTGAGCTCGGTTTGATGGCTTGGCATATTAGGAATTAGGATAGGTCATATTGACAAATAGAAACCTCCGCCCCACCTCCATGGCGGACTCACCAATCACCTTGGTTGAGGGTGGCGGCACTCTCGCTCAACAGGCAATGGCAGCAACTGCACCCGAAGGAATGTTGATCGCACCGATCTGGAAAAGAGTGGTCGCATTAGCTCTCGATGCATTTTTGATAACGGTTGTGATAGGCTTGCTGACCAGTGGTACTTTTTACATTTATTTGGTCGCATTTGACCTCCTGCTCACAACCCAGGCTCCCTTCGTGATCTTGACTTTGGTAATACATATTATGACCTATTGGCTCTACTTCAAATATACCGGGAGAAACTATGGTCGTTCACTCGGTCAAAGAGCAATGCGTATCGCCATCGTTCACGATGATGGCAGTCTTTTGGGCATAGCCCATTGGGGTCGAAGGGCATTTCACAAGACCGGTTATATCATTCCAGTTTTGGGAGTCTTGATCGGCCTTTACCACATCGTCAGGATTTACCAAAATCCGAGCCACCGGAGTCCGATAGACCTAGCAAATCACACCGTGGCTGCTGTCGATTGGTCCCTACCCGCAATTACCCGTCAAGGTTTGCGTTAAACAGCCCAATTCGTGGTTGGATTCAAGTATGGGTTGCAATGGTGGACGAAACGGTGAGAAGATGGCCGAGATGACAACTGCGCGTTCTGGCTCGCTCGAGGCAAACCTAATCTCGGTCAAGATGGACATCGACGATGATGATGAAGATGTTATCATCGCAGTTGTTTCTGTTGTGAACGAAGCCCCGGTCCCAATGGGCGGGCTCGATGTTTCTGTCATCACCAATACCGGTGCAAAACACCCTTCAAAAGAAGGGGTATCCAGCCTCGGTCCCGGGATTGAACGGAATTGGACCTTTGAATTCCCTCTCTCTATGGGAGAGTGGACCTTTTCTTTGAGTGGAAATGGTAATAGCATCAATATGGGGCCATACGATAGTGCATTTGAATTCAAGATGGAAAAATCCCGCAAATTATCTTCAAATATTGGATCTTCGTTATTCGCTGGAGCATTCGGCGATAATTTAGATTCTTTTGGCAAGGTTAAGGAAAGGGAAATGATCGATTCAGCCAAGGTTGAAATGACCTCGTACGCGGCAGAAAACCTTTCCGGAGGAAAAACTCTGATCGAGGTCAACCCCGATTTGCTATCGAGTGGCCATACCAGCGCATCTGGTAGCCGTGCTCGCGAAGCACCACCAATAGTTTCAAGCAAACAAAGAGAAACCCCAATGGCTAGTCTTGCTCGAACCGAGGACCCGCTTTTAGCCCATGTAGCCGGGTCTGAGTCAAAAAGAGAATCGCCAGTTGGCAATTTAAATTCTGACAAGCCTGCTGCAATTCCGATTCCACCTAAATCGGAGTTCAGTGCAACCGATATATTGTTAGCACCGATCGTGGCCAAGCCGAAGGTAAAACCAGAAGCGCCAC
>Ga0209709_10001961_pt1 | contig 18426 bp, 16 predicted proteins | sample ArcticOcean_MG_C_2_FD_187435 | JGI IMG/M metagenome (GOLD analysis project Ga0209709, IMG submission 187435) | Marine microbial communities from western Arctic Ocean - ArcticOcean_MG_CB4_136 (SPAdes) (version 2) | ecosystem: Environmental > Aquatic > Marine > Oceanic | place: Arctic Ocean... | reverse complement strand
TAAATAGATAATAATTAATTAATAATAATTACATGGAAAAAAATTCTATAAAATCGAAACAATCATTCATTTCTGAAGAAGAGCAAACACTTGAATGGAATGATGTATTGAATTCTTTTAAAAAAAATTTTGGAACAGAAATTTATAGTAGCTGGCTTAAAGACATAACTTTATTTAAAGAATTTAATGACTATTTAATTCTAACCGTTCCAACTAGATTTATAAGAGATTGGATTGTTTCGAGATATCTAGATAAAATTTTAGAACAAATTAAGACTTTCAAATTGACGCTAAACAGAATTGAATTCAAAATTTCTGAGGAAAAGAGTTCAAATTACAAAGTTGATGATTTTAACAAAGTTGCAGAAATTAAAGATTCTATTCTTAATTACAACCGTTTAAATCCAAATTTAAATTTTGATAATTTTATAGAGGGGACCAGTAATGAAATAGCACTCAATTCATCTAAAAAGATTTGTCAGCAATTATCCAGATACAATCCATTATATATTTATGGAGGTGTCGGATTAGGAAAGACTCATTTATTAAATGCCATCGGTTTAGAACTTCAGGAAAAAACAAATGTTATGTTTATATCAGCAGAGAGATTTATGTATCATTTTATTAAGTCCATTAAAAAAAATGACATGGTAAATTTTAAGGATTTTTTTAGAAAATCTTCAGTGTTTATTATAGATGATATTCAATTTATAAGAGGCAAAGAAGGACTACAGGAAGAGTTTTTTCACACCTTTAACAGTTTAATAGATAAAAGCTCTCAAATCATAATTTCGGCAGATAGGCCTCCAATGAAATTAGACAGAGTGCAAGAAAGAATTAAGTCAAGATTAGCAGGAGGATTAATAGTTGATATCGATACACCTGATTTTGCTCTAAAACATAAAATCATAAAAAAAAGACTTAATGATATAGAAAATGAATTTAAAGAAAAATGCAATATTAGTGATGAAGTTATAAATTTTATAGCAAATGAAAGTAAAACAAACATTAGAGAATTAGTAGGTGTATTGAATAGAGTAATAGCTTTCAGCAGAATACATAAAAAAGAGCTATCTATACCTGAGTGCAAAAATATTTTAAAAGATGTTTTCAACCAGGCAAAAGTTATTACGGTAGATAAAATTCAAAATAAAGTATCAAATTACTATAATATTACTCTTACCGAGATGTTATCCCAAAGAAGATCAAGACCTTTGGCGAGGCCAAGGCAGATTGCAATGTATCTTTCAAAAAAAATGACCACAAGATCCTTACCGGAAATAGGAAGAAGATTTGCTAACAGAGATCACACCACAGTTATTCATGCCGTTAAAACTATAACTCGATTATCTGAAAAAGATGAAGAAATGAAAAAAAACATAAATCACATTAAAGCATTATTATTAGAAGAGTAATCAATGGAATTTCTTATTAAAAGAGATGTGCTTCTAAAATCTCTAAATCTTGCACAAGGTGTAATAGAAAAAAAAAATACACTTCCTATACTATCCAATGTCTTATTACAGATTAAAGAAAAAAAATTAATAATTGTAGCTACAGATTTAGATTTAGTTTTTTACGACGAAATTAGTGATATTCAGATCACAACAGAAGGCAGCACGACAACCTCAGCAACAATTTTATATGACATCTTGAGAAAAGTATCAGCTAATACTGAGTTGAAATTTGAATTAAAAAATGAAAATAAACTCAGCATAAAGTCGGAAAGCTCAAATTTTAACCTGCTATGTTTACCCTCCGATAATTTTCCAAATTTTTCTGAAAAATTTACTAGTAGCGAGCTATCTTTCAATCCATTAAAATTTTTATCTTTACTAAATAAAACAAAAATTTCTATTTCTAATGACGACACAAGACATTATTTAAACGGAATATTCCTACATTTAACTGAATTAAATGATAAATTTTTTTTAACGGGAGTAGCTACTGATAGTCATAGACTTTCTTCAAGTAATATTGAAATTAAAAAAGAGGAAGAATTCAACTCAATTATTTTGCCCAAAAAAACAGTATTTCAGCTTTGCACTTTACTTCAGGAAACAAACGAACAATTAAAAATACAGACAAGTGAAAATAAAATTCAATTTTCTTTAGGTAAAATAAAATTAATTTCAAAAGTCATAGATGGGAAATTTCCGGATTATAGAAAAGTTATACCTGCAGACAATGATAAAAATTTAACTGTTCCTACTAAAGATTTTATCGAATCAGTAGAGAGAGTGACAACCGTTTCACTAGATAGAAAAGAAGGAGTAAAGTTAGATATTAGAAAAGATAATATTAAATTATCAGTCACAAGTACCAACTCAGGTGAGGGAAACGAAATTCTTAAAGCCACTTTTGATGCAGAAGAATTGGTAATTAGTTTTAATTCAAAGTATTTAATTGATATAGCGTCTGAAATAGAAGATAAAAATCTAAAGATTAAATTGAAAGATGGAACTTCGCCAGTTTTAATTCAAGATGATGCCGATAAAAATAGTTTTTATGTAATAATGCCAATGAAAATCTAAATTTTCTAATTTTATTTTTTTATCTCTCATTTAAAAACATTGGTATATAACAAAAATTTAGCTTACATAAGTAAACAAATTTTATATTATGTAAAAAAAATGATATAAATAGTAAATTTATTTTCAATAAAATGTCAAAAAATACAACAGAAAAAACAGACACAACGTATGGCGCAGAGTCCATTAAAGTTCTTAAAGGTTTAGACGCAGTAAGAAAAAGACCTGGAATGTATATAGGGGATACAGACGATGGCTCAGGACTGCATCATATGGTTTTTGAAGTTGTAGATAATGCTATAGATGAAGCTTTAGCCGGACACTGTAAAAATATTTTTATAAGCATGAATAAAGACAATACAGTGACTGTTGAGGATGACGGAAGAGGAATTCCAGTTGACATGCATAAAGGTGAAAAAATATCAGCGGCTGAAGTAATAATGACCCAGCTACATGCTGGAGGTAAATTTGATCACGATTCGTATAAAGTCTCTGGAGGTTTGCATGGAGTGGGAGTTTCTGTAGTTAACGCTTTATCTGAAAATTTGGATTTAAATATTTTTAGAGATGGGAAAGAGTATTCAATTAAATTTAAAAATGGAGACTCAATTAAGCCTATAAAGGCTATTGGTTCAACAAAAAAGAAAGGAACAAAAATCACTTTCTTGCCATCAAAAGAAATATTTTCTTCAACAAAATTTAGTTCAGCTATTCTTCAAAAAAGAATGAGAGAGCTTGCTTTTTTAAATAAAGAAATCAACATCACATTAATTGACAATACAGGAACTAAAAGTAAAGAATTTATAAATAAGTATGATGGAGGCATTTTAGAGTTTGTAAAATTTTTAGATTTAAAAAAACCTATACTTGTAAATAAAAATGAAAAAGAAGTTTTTAAAAAACCTATTTATATTTCAGGTGAAAAAAACAATGTGTTAGTTGAGTGTTCATTCGAGTGGAACGCAAGTTATTCTGAAGAAGTTCTTCCGTTTACTAATAACATACCGCAAAAAGATGGAGGTACACATTTATTAGGTTTTAGAAGCGCATTAACAAGAGTTGCCAATAAATATATATCTGAAAAAAATAGTTCAAAAAAAAATAAAGTAACTTTATCTGGGGAAGATATTAAAGAAGGTTTAACAGCAGTTTTATCTGTTAAAATGCCTGATCCAAAATTTTCTTCACAAACAAAAGATAAACTTGTTTCATCAGAAATCAGATTAATTGTAGAAAATATTATTAGTGAAAAAGTTTCAACATGGTTTGATCAAAACCCAAGTGTCGCAAGAAGTGTTCTTGAAAAAATAACTCAAGCTGCAGTAGCAAGAGATGTAGCAAGAAAGGCACGAGATAGTGTTAGAAGAAAAGGTACTTTTGAGTTATCTGGATTGCCAGGAAAACTTGCGGATTGCCAGATACAAAAAAGAGAGGGAACAGAACTTTTTATTGTTGAGGGAGATTCTGCGGGTGGTTCAGCAAAACAAGGAAGAGTTAGAGAATATCAAGCAGTACTCCCTTTGAGAGGAAAAATTTTAAATACATATGTAAAGAGTAACGGCAAGAACAATGGAATAGCAAATGATTACGCAACCAAAGTTTTAGCAAAAATGATGTCCTCGAACGAAATTGTTACTCTTATAAATGCCCTAGGAACAGGATCAAAAGATTTTAATATTGAAAACTTGCGATACGATAAAATAGTTATCATGACAGACGCCGATGTTGACGGATCACATATTAGAACACTTTTGTTAACTTTTTTTAACAATCACCCATTTAACCAACTAATAGAAAATGGACATTTATATCTAGCACAACCTCCTTTATTTAAAGTTACTAAAGCAAATAAAAGTGTCTATATCAAAGATGAAAAAAGTTTAGAGGACTATATAATAAAGGTTGCTGACAAAATAAATAATAAAACTAAAAAAGGGACACCAGCTTTTAAGCAATTTATGCAAGAACAAAGAGAGAAACTAACAATACAAAGGTTCAAAGGTTTGGGTGAAATGAACCCCGAAGAATTATGGCAGACAACACTTAATCCAGAAAATAGAACAATTCTTAAAGTACAATATTCTAAGGGAACAAAAGAAAAATCAAAAGAGGATCAAAAAATCATAGAAATATTGATGGGAGACGATGTAGCGCCTAGAAAAGAATTTATTACAAATAATGCTATCGATGTTTCTAGTTTAGACATATAAAAATTAAAATGAATTTTTCTAATCTCTTTAGGCTAGAAGAAAATCTACATTTAGATAAAAAAACACTGGTAGTATTAAGATGGTTTGCGATTTTTGGTCAACTAATCTCTATAAATATAGTATATTTTTATCTTGAGCTAAGTTTTCCTATAATTGAATGTCATTTAATAATATTTTTAGGATTAATAACAAATGTTTTTCTTGAATTTAAAATTAAAACCAAGCAACTTAAAGATATTTATTCATCATTATTTCTTATTTATGATTTAATACAGTTAAGTGCATTATTATATTTTACAGGAGGAATTTCTAATCCGTTTTCTCTATTATTAATTGTCCCAGCTATAGTTTCTTCAACTTTTTTAAGCGCCGGCACAACCATAATTCTCGGGTTAGTTACAACATCTTCACTTTTTTCTCTGACAAAATTTTACTTACCTTTACCTGGTATTGCTGAATATGGGTTTTCTTTTCCATTGTTTTATAAAATAGGTATTTTAATTTCAATTATTGTAGGCTTAATATTTTTAAGTTATTTTGGAATTAGATTTTCAGGAGAAACTAAAAAAAGATCTGAAGCCTTAAATAAATTACAACAAGTTATTGCAAAAGAATATGAGTTGGAGTCTTTAGGCGGTCAAGCAGCCGCAGCCGCGCATTCTCTTGGGACTCCTTTAGCCACAATTGCTGTTGTTGCAAAAGAGTTACGAAAAGAGATAGGTGAAAAATCAAAACATTCTAAGGATCTAGATCTATTAATAAGTCAAAGTAAAAGATGCGGAGACATACTTAAAAAAATATCTCAGAAACAGATAATTGAAGACAAATTCATGAGTTCAATAAAATTAGAGGATTTATTAGTTGAAATTCTTAGGTCTTTTATGGAAACTTCCAAAAAAGAAATAAACCTAAATTCAAGTAATGATAAAAATAAGATTGATATTAAAAGATCTCCTGAAATTATCTACGGATTGAGAAATTTTATAGGAAATGCAGTCAAGTTCTCAAATAAAAAAATTGATGTAAGAATTGAAAGTAATGAAGAAAAAATTTGTATTAAAATAAATGATGATGGGCCTGGTTTTCCAGATGATATAATAAGGATATTAGGTGAGCCTTATATAAAATCAAAATTAATTAATGATAAATCAGGACTTGGTCTGGGTACTTTTTTAGGCAAGACACTTCTTGAGAGACAAGGTGCTAAATTAAGTTTTTCAAACGACGGTCAATATAAGGGTGCCGTAGTTACAATTATTTGGAAAGTAAAAGAATTTAACCTTACTTTTTAAACTCAAATGTATAAGATAAAATTTTGTAAGCTAGTTTTGCAACTAAGAAATTATAAGAGTCGAAATTCTTTATAGGAGCAAGTTCATTTATATCTGCGCCTACGACATTAGCTTTTTTGCAAACATCCCTGATAATAGGAATAACATCCTCCCAATGTAAGCCACCTGGTTCAGGAGTCCCGGTTGCCGGCATGATACTTGAGTCGAACACATCCACATCAAAAGTAATATATACATTCTTATTTAAAAACATGTTTGTAATTTTTTTTAAATTCCATTTATATTTATCCTTGCCCCAAAAAATTTTTATTCTTTTTTTATTGTTATTATAAAATTTCATTTCAGAAATAGAAAGATTTCTAATTCCAATTGACACAACTTTAACATTTTTAAAATCTAGGCATCTTTTGATTGCACACGCGTGAGAAAATTTTTCATCATTGTATTCTTCCCTTAAGTCTGCATGAGCATCAAAATGAAGTAAAATTAGTTCTTTATATTTTTTAGTAAAAGGTTTAATCGAACCAGGTGTTATAGAGTGCTCGCCTCCTAAAACTAACGGGAATTTATTATCAGATATAATTTTTTCATTAATTTTACCCAATTGATCAATTGCAAGTTTAAGATTTTTTTTTATTGGAAACGGCTTAAGTGTTTTAATTCCAATTGATTTATAAGGTTCCTTATTTAACTCTTCATCAAATAACTCCACTTGGTGAGATGCTTTTATAATTTCTTTTGGGCCATTTTTAGTGCCTCTACCATAACTTACTGATTTTTCTAAACCAAAGGGAATCACGACAACTTTATTTTTTATTTTTGTATCAGCCTCATAACCAAGAAAACCTTTTTTTTGAGCTAAATAATCCATTTAATTCTTAAAAATCTTAGAAAAATTTTTTCTGGATCTATCTTTCCAATTTCCACGGTGGTAAGCGTCACTAGCAATTAATGGAAGAACACTAGTAGCTTCAGCAAAAACCATCTGCTCTTTTGTAATATCAACTTTACCCCATGAGCTAGCCTCTTTTAAAGTTGAACTACTGCAAGCACCATCTCTTGTGTCAGCTACAGTTATCTGTATTGCATATTTGTGCATATTAACTTTTTTGCCTAATAGTTCAGCACAAACGACTGTATCTTGCACAAAATTTTTTGGTACACCACCACCCACCATCATAAGGCCAGATTGATTAGATTGTAACTTAACTTCAGTCAATTCTCTAAATTCCCTAATAGAATCTACGGTCATATGATTTACTGGATTTTGTTCCTGGTGCATAACTAAACCAAATCCAGCAGAACTATCAGTAAAAGCAGGGCAAAATATTGGAACGTTATTATCATATGCGGTTTCGATTAAAGAATCTTTTTTTTTGGCATTTGTTTTTAAATATTTACCTATTTCTCTAATAAACTCTCTTGAAGTATATGATTTAGGTTTTAATGAATTAGCAATATTACAAATGGCTTTATCACATGCTTGAAGTTCCTCTTCGTCAATGTATGTATCATAAATTCTATCTATATAATTATCCCTAAGTTCCGTGTCATCTTGGAATTGAGAGCCTTGGTAATGTTTAAAGCCTAGTGCTTCGAAGAAGTCCATGTCTATTATTGATGCCCCTGTAGCCACTATAGCGTCGACCATATTGTATTTTACTAAATCCGCATAAAGTTTCATGCATCCTGCAGCAGAAGTAGAACCTGCTAAAGTTAAAAAAATTGTACAGTTTTTATCTGCAATCATTTCATTAAAAATTTCAGCTGCTCTTGCAGTATCTCTTGATGTAAAAGACATTTTCCCCATTGAGTCAATAATTTTACGAGCATCAAATGAAGTTATGTCTATGTGTTCTACTGGTTTGTTTAAAAGTGGTTTTTTATTATGCCCAATGTTTGGGTTATCTTTTTTATTCATTAAGCGACCAAGTAATCAAACTTACTTGATTCTTCATAGATTGACATTATTGGCTTGTCTTTTAATTCAAATATTTGATCTGAATAAAATCCATTAAACTTTGTTCTGAAACTTAAGCCATAAGCACCTAATTGACCTAACTCAACATAATCACCCTCTTTAATATTACTTGGAAGTAAAAAAGGGCCTCTCATATAATCTAGACTATCACAAGTGGGTCCAAAAAAACTAAAGGCACTTAATTTTTTTGACTGAGTTTTACCACTAGATATCATCTTGCTTGGAAAAATGAAATTGGGCACTCCTGCATCAAACAGCGTTCCATAAGTTCCATCGTTTATATAAAGTTTTTGTTTTTTTCTTAAGATGACTTTAATTATTGTAGACCCGCTTTCTGCTACTATCGCTCTTCCTGGTTCACAAATTAATTCTGGTACAGTAGGTATTTTTAATTTAGCCAGTGCTTTTTTAATTTCATTTATATAATTATTTAAAGGTTCAGGATTTAAATTTGGATAAATTGAAGGGAATCCTCCTCCAACATTAATTACATCAGGAACTATTTTAGTTTTTTTAATTATATTTCCAACTTCATTAATAGCTTTCGAAAAAGAAATTTTATGCATACATTGTGAACCAACGTGAAAACTAATTCCTATTTTTTTAGAATGTTCTTTGCACAATCTTACAAGTCCCAAGGCCTCACCTGGTAAAGCTCCAAATTTTCTAGATAGATCTATCTCTGCATGCTCATTTGAAATAGCTATTCTAACGTATAGATTTAAATCTTTAGCTTGCTTCGTGGACTCAAGAATTTTTTGAAGCTCATCTTTAGTATCTAAAGCAAAATTTCTAACACCAAATTTAAAATAAGCTTCAGTTATATTTTCTCTGCTTTTTACAGTATGCATAAAATATAATTTTGCTTCTGGTTTTAATTTTTTAATTAATTTAATTTCACTAATTGAGGCTACGTCAAAATGTTCAATACCATTTGATATGATGTGTTTTAGCACATCTTCATTAGGATTAGTTTTAACAGCATATAGTACTTTACCAGGAAAATTTTTTTTGAAAAAATCTGTAGATATTTTTATAGCTTCAGGCCGTATGCAATATACGGGATAATCTGGCTTCAGTGCGTCAACTAATTTGTTAACGTTCTTAAATTTTTGCATCTTATGTGTTCCTTTTTTATTTACACAGAAAGGTTTCTAAAAAATTTTTATAAAAAAACCTTATCTTTTTGCATTTAAAGTTTTTTTTACTTTATGTAAAGAAAAAAAAGAACAATATGTGGTTGCAATTTTAATATGCATGCCTATATAAGATTTATGGTAAACACTGCAACAAACCCAATTCAGCTTAAAATTTCAGATTTTGAGGATAAGACCTTACTTATTGTAGATGATGACGATCCTTTAAGAGGAAGACTTTCTAGAGCCATGGAAAAGAAAGGTTTTAGTGTTAAAGAGGCTAAAACTGTGAAAGAGGGCCTAAATATTGTTAAAAATTCTCCACCAAATTTCGCAGTCGTAGATTTAAGGCTTGAGGACGGAAACGGTTTAGATGTTATCAAAGAACTTTCAGTCATAAAAAAAGATTCTAGAATAGTAATGTTAACTGGATACGGTAATTTACCTACTGCAGTTGCAGCCGTTAAAGCTGGAGCTATAGATTATATCGCAAAACCAGTAGATGCTGATGATATTGAAGCTGCCTTACTGGCCTCACCAGAATCGAAGGCTAAGCCACCTGAGAACCCCATGTCTGCCGATAGAGTAAAGTGGGAACACATTCACCGAGTATTTGAGCTTTGTAACAGAAACGTCTCTGAGACCGCTAGGAGACTAAAAATGCATAGAAGAACTCTTCAAAGAATACTTTCTAAAAGATCACCAAGATAAGACTAAATCAATTCTCTAAATTTTTTTACCTTAGAAACTGCAAAAGTAATTATGAGAATCTTAAACAACTCCGCTAATAAAAAAGGCTGTGCACCAAATTTAAATATTGGTTTATCCCAGCCTATCAAGTTACCCAGCCACAACATGCCAAGTAAATAAATAAAGCTAGTAGCGAAAGTTAATTTAACAAAATTCATAAATATATTTTTATTATAATCAAATAAGCCAGCAAAAAAGGTAGTGAACAAAAATCCTAATAAATATCCCATAGTTGGTCCTGTGAAGTAAATTAAACCAACACCCTTTTCTGGAGAACCAGAGAAAACAGGCAAACCAATAATTCCCTCAAAAAGATATAAACTTACAGTTGCTACACCCAGTCTCCATCCAAATGCTACACCAATAAATAAAACTACTAAAGTTTGCATAGTCATAGGAACAGGATAAAAGGGGACTTTTATTTTTGAAGAAATAGCTAGAATTATAGATCCCATTAAAGCAATAAATAAAATTTTTGTTAGTTTTGAATATTTTATACTTTTTATTAATTCCATATATGTATTTTTACTACTTTTTTAAATTAAATCTAGTTATTTGTTAATTGTAAAAAAACATCCTCTAAATCACCATCTTCTGTTGCAATGTCAAGAATCTTTAAATCATTTTTTTTAAAAAAATTCAATATTTCTTCTAATTTGTGAGAATTTTTTTCATAAACTATTTTGATAGTATTTTCGCTGATAACATTAAACACTATTCCATCAAAATTAAATTTTTGATTTTTTTCTACTTTTTCTACTTTAAAGGTAATTTTTTTTGTTTGTATTCTATCTATAAGTTTTTGAGTGGTGTCTAAAGCAACAAGATTGCCCTTATCTATTATAGCTATTCGATCACACATTTCCTGAGCTTCAAAAAGGTAGTGAGTGGTTAAAATTATTGTTACACCCAACTTGTTCAACTCTCTCACATTGTTCCAAAGATTTTTTCTCAATTCCACATCTACACCAGCTGTTGGCTCATCCAATACTAAAATAGGGGGTTGATGAACCATTGCTTTTGCAATTAACAATCTTCGCTTCATTCCACCTGATAAACTTCTAGAATACGCATCGGCCTCATTTTCAAGTGCAACCATTTTTAAAATTATATTAGTAATTCTCTCCTCTGAAGGCACGCCATATAGTCCTGCCTGAAGTTCAAGTAACTTCCTTGGACTAAAGAAGGCATCTAAATTTACTTCCTGTGGAACTATTCCAATAGAGGCCCTAACTTGCCTTGGATTTTTATCAAGATCAAATCCCCAAACATTTACCTTACCTTCAGTTTTAATAACTATGCCAGATAAAATACTGAGAAACGTAGTTTTGCCAGCACCATTTGGTCCAAGCAAACCAAAAACCTCGCCTTGTTGAACTTCAAAGCTTAAATTATTTAGTGCTTTTTTATCTTCTGTCTTTTTTTTACTAGAGTAAATCTTTGTTAGATTTTCAACAGTTAATGCAGTCTTGTTCATAGTTTAATTAATTATCACAAGAAATTTAAGGTATTATATATATATGAGTTCTTTAAAAAAAACAGATCATTTTTATCTTATTGATGGATCCGGATATATCTTTAGAGCTTATTATGCCTTACCACCCCTATCTAGAAAAAGTGATGGATTGCCTACTGGCGCAGTGAGCGGATTTTGTTCGATGCTATTTAAATTATTAGAGGATTCAAGATCTGACGACTCGTATCAAAAACCTACCCACTTTGCAGTAATTTTTGACTCAGCAAGAAAAAATTTTAGAAATGATATTTATAAAGAATATAAAGCCAACAGAGCAGAAGCACCTGATGATTTAGCTCCTCAGTTTGCATACATTAGGAAGTCTGTGAAAGCATTCAATCTACCTTCAATAGAACTAATTAATTACGAAGCTGATGATTTAATAGCCACTTATGCCAAACAAATTGTTGAAGCAGGCGCACGTGTAACAGTAATTTCTTCAGATAAAGATTTAATGCAATTAGTGTCCAACAAAGTAAGACTTTACGATCCAATGAAAAGTAAAGTTTTAGGAGAAAAAGAAGTTATTGAAAAATTTGGAGTAAAACCAAATCAAGTTATAGACGTTCAATCTTTAGCAGGAGATCCATCAGATAATGTTCCTGGTGTTCCTGGAATAGGAATTAAAACAGCATCAGAACTAATTAACAAATATAAAAACTTAGATAATTTACTTAAAAATGCCAACGAGATTCCTCAAAACAAAAGAAGAGAAACTTTATTAAATAATAAAGATAAAGCTTTAATAAGTAGAAAACTTGTTACACTCAAAGATGACGTTCCAGTTAAAGAAAGTTTTAATAGTTTTATAATGAAGGAGGTCGATAAAGATAAGCTTTATAATTTCTTAAGAGAAATGGAATTTAGTAGACTTCTTAGTCAAGCAATAAGTTTTTATGGTGAATCAAGTAATATTCAGGAACCATCTGGAACAATTATTAAAAAAGAAATAACAAAAATAAATGTAAAAAAATACGATAGCATTACAAGTGAAAAAGATTTGGATAAATTAATAAATATTTTAAGTGAACAATCTATAATCGCTGTCGACACTGAAACATCATCTTTAAACCCTCAAGAAGCAAATTTAGTTGGAATTTCATTTAGCTATGGTTCAAATAAAGCTTGCTACATACCCATAGATCATAAAAAAATAAAAGGTATAAAAAAAGAGATAATTTTAAAAAAGGTAAAACTCATTTTAGAGGACGCTAGCATCAAGAAAGTCGGACAAAATATAAAGTATGACTACATAATATTGAAACGTAACGGAATTGAAATTAATTCTATTGAAGATACAATGCTGATTTCCTATACGTTAGACGCAGGAACAAATAGACATAACTTAGATACACTTTCTGAGATTCACTTAAATCATAAAACTATTAAATATAAGGATGTAGTAGGAACTGGCAAAAAGCAGTTAAATTTCTCAGATGTCGAATTAAAAGAAGCTACTGAATATGCAGCAGAAGACGCTGATGTTACTCTTAGATTATACAAACTTCTTAAAGTAAGGCTTGATGAAGAAAAATTAAACAAAATTTACGAATCATTTGAAAAGCCAATGGTAAAACTACTTTCACAACTAGAAACTAATGGAATTAAGGTTGACGACCTATATTTAAAAAAACTTTCAAAAAAATTTGATAAAAGATTAAAAACTACAGAAAAAGAAATTTATTTAGTTGCAGGAAAAGAGTTTAATATCGGATCACCCAAACAACTTGGAGAAATTATTTATAATGACCTCAAGATTGCTAAATTAAAAAAAACTAAAAAAGGCAGTTTGGCAACGAATGCAAATGTACTTGAAAACCTTGCTACTACGGGTCATAAGTTTCCTAAATTGATATTAGAATGGAGACAGGTCTCAAAACTTAAAAACACTTATTCTGATGCACTTCAAAATCATATTAGTAAAAAAACTAAAAGAGTGCACACATCATTTTTATTAGCTGCAACGAACACTGGAAGATTGGCTTCAAGTGATCCAAATTTACAGAATATTCCAATAAAATCAGAAGATGGAAGAGAAATTAGAAAGGCATTTGTGGCAGAAAATAAAAATATTTTAATTTCAGCAGATTATAACCAAATTGAAATGAGAATACTGGCAGACATTGCAGACGTGAAAGAATTAAAAAAAGCTTTTAAGAACAAAGAGGATATACACAGCTTAACAGCAAGCCAAGTTTTTAATGTATCGCTTAGTAAAATAAACGATGATTTAAGAAGAAAAGCTAAAGCTATAAATTTTGGTATTATATACGGCATCACTCAATACGGATTAGCCAAACAAATTTCAGTATCTAATCAAGAGGCTTTAGAGTTTATTAATTCATATTTTTTGAAATTTCCTGAAATTAAAGAATATATGAATTTAACAATTAAAACCTGTAGAAAAAATGGATTTGTAAGCAATATTTTTGGCAGAAGGATTCACCTTCGAGGTATAAATGATAAAAATTTTAGTGTACGCAGCTTTCAAGAGAGAGCAGCAATTAATGCTCCAATACAGGGATCTGCAGCAGACATAATTAGATTAGCGATGATTAAAATAGAAAATGAAATTAAAAATAATAAAAAGATGAAAGCTAAAATGTTATTACAAATTCATGATGAATTAATATTTGAATGTTCAGTTAAAGACGAAAAATATGTCAGAGAAAAAATTAAAGAATTAATGGTTTCAGTTTCTAGTTCTGATTTTCACATGTTTTCCGTACCGTTAAAAGTTACTATAAACTCAGGAAATAATTGGGGAGAAGCACATTAATTAGATTAAATAATGCCTAAATTTTGACAATTTAATTAAGATAAATGGATAATTAATAAAATATTATATGACCCAAACAATTGCACTAGTCGATGATGACAGAAATCTTCTCACTGGAATAAGTATCGCTTTAGAAAGAGAGGGCTTTAAAGTTCAAACTTACATTGACGGTGAGTCTGCACTTGTAGGGCTTACAAGAAGCCCCCCAGATCTTGCTGTAATAGATATAAAAATGCCGAGAATGGATGGAGAAGAACTACTAAAAAGACTTCGAAAAAAAACATCTATTCCAATTATTTTTTTAACCTCGAAAGACGAAGAGGTTGATGAACTACTAGGATTGAAATTAGGAGCTGACGACTTTGTAAAAAAATCTGGCGGTTTTTCAATTAAAATTTTAATTGAAAGAATTAAAGTTCAATTAAGAAAAAAAAATGATGTAATAGATGAAACAAAAAATTTAATTATACATGGAAAACTTAAGCTTGACCCCTCACAGTTAGAATGTGAGTGGAATGGTAAAGCCTTGCCAGACAAGTTAACAACTACCGAATTTCTTATAGTTAAGGAGCTGGCTAAAAGACCCGGTGTAATAAAAGAAAGAGGGCACTTAATGGATATCGCATATAAGGAAAACACTGAAATAGAAGATAGAACTATTGATAGCCATGTAAAAAGAATAAGAAAAAAGTTTAAAAAGGTTGATGAAAAATTTTCTGCAATTGAAACTAGGTACGGAAGTGGGTATAGATGGAATGTTAACTAAAAATGAGGAAAAAAAAATCATCATCAATACTAAGAAAATTTTTACTATTTAACCTATTAGTTTTTTCAGTTCTAGGACTTTTTACAATTCTTTATTTAAAAGCAGTTCAGCCTAATTTAGTTAAGCAAAGAACTGCCAATCATATATTGGTTATAAAGAATACTACAGATCACTTGAATAGATTAAATGTAAAATTTGATGCAACTGGAATCAAAACATTTTTATTATCAACACGTTTTTTATTTCAAAGTTTAGATAGGGTTCAATTTTATAGTGTATCTGGTGAAATTATTGGAGATACAAATATTCTTGATTTGGATCAGGGTGTTTTTTCAAAAACAGATTCAATTATACAAGAAAGCATAAATGGTATTCCATCTATCAATAATAAAAAAATAAAAATTTCAAAGAATAAAGATGAGATTCAAAAAAAAATATTAATTAAAGACAACATCTTAAATAAATCTCTTATTGCACCTATAGTATTGGAAAGTAAAATTAATAATAATTTTTTTGTGAGCACTTTAAGCCAGGTACAAAGCAGGGAAAGGAAAATTGGTTATATAATTGTTACCGAAGAAGCAAATGATATTTTGTTTGCTGTGGAGGAAAGAAAAAATTTTATAATTAGAACTGTACTTGCGGTAGCACTAGTGATTTTAATATTTTCACTTTTTCTTAACAAATATATTTTAAAGCCTATCGGTTTTTTAGTAATGTTTACTGAAGCTATTAAGGCTAAATCAGAAAAACCTTTGAGCATTGGAAAACTTTTTATAAGAAAAGATGAAATAGGTAAACTCACAAAATCTATTGATGAAATGACTACTGAGCTTCAAAAAAGAGCAAATAGAGCTGAAACATTCTCAACAGATCTAGCTCATGAAATTAGAAATCCTTTGGCATCTTTAAAGGGGGCCTCGGAACTTTTAGATAAAATTGAAAAAGAAAATGAAAGAGAAAAATTATTAAAAATAATTAATCACGATGTCGAAAGAATTGAAAGATTAATAACAGATTATTCACAAATGTTAAAAGATGAAGCCTCTCTTTCAAGGGAAAAAATGAAAAAAATTGACTTAGATAAAATTATTATAAATGTTGTAGAGGAATTTACAAACAACTTGAATAACCAAAATAAAAAAATTGCTATTAATATTAGTAAAAATACTAATAGTAGAGAATGCTTTGTTATAGGAATTGAAACTAGATTAGAGCAAGTTGTTGCAAACTTATTAGATAATTCTATTTCATTTAGTAAAGAAGGAGATTTAATTAAAATAGAAATTAATGAGATAGGTAGTAATTATGTGATTTTAGTTAAAGATGAAGGGCCAGGATTTGCAGAAACACCAACTAATAAAATTTTTAAGAGATTTTATAGTAATAGACCAACCAAATTTGGAGAACACTCAGGTTTAGGCTTAAATATAGTTAAAAATATAGTTGAATTACATAAGGGAAAAATCTCAGCCTCTAACAGAATTCTGTCCAAAGGAGCTCAAATAGAGGTACTTTTACCAAGAGTAAGTTAACTTTGTAGCTTGATAAGAAGAAGTTATATTGCTACAAGACTTTTTATTATGTCAGATGATTTCAAAGTTAAAGATATTAGTTTAGCGAATTTTGGTAGAAAAGAAATTTCTCTTGCCGAAACAGAGATGCCAGGTTTAATGGCATTACGTATTGAATACAAAAACAAATCACCTCTTAAAGGAGCTAAGATTCTTGGTTGCCTTCATATGACAATTCAAACAGCAGTTCTTATAGAAACTCTTACAAACTTAGGTGCTGAAGTCAGATGGTCTTCTTGTAATATTTTTTCTACACAAGATCACGCAGCAGCGGCAATAGCTAAAGCTGGGGTACCTGTTTTTGCCTGGAAAGGTGAAACGGAAGAAGAAGCTAAATGGTGCATAAGGCAAACAATAGAAGGAAAAAAAGACTGGAAAGCGAATATGCTATTAGATGATGGCGGTGATTTAACGGCAATGATGCATAATGATTATAAAGTTTTGTTAAAAGAAATAAAAGGTGTTTCAGAGGAAACAACAACAGGAATTAAAGCACTAAACAAAATGGAAAAAGATGGATCATTAATGATACCAGCTATCAATGTTAATGATTCAGTCACAAAATCTAAATTTGATAATTTGTATGGATGTCGTGAAAGTTTAGTAGACGGAATAAAAAGAGCTACTGACATTATGATGTCAGGTAAAGTAGCAATTGTAGCTGGGTTTGGCGACGTAGGTAAAGGAAGTGCAGCATCCTTAAGGCAGGCAGGTGCAAGAGTAATGGTTACAGAAGTCGATCCTATATGCGCATTACAAGCTTCTATGGAAGGTTATGAGGTTGTTTTAATGGATGAGGCAATTAAAAGAGCCGACATAGTTGTTACAGCCACTGGGAACAAAGATATTGTTACAGCGGACCACATGAGAGATATGAAAGACAGAGCAATTCTTTGTAACATTGGTCATTTTGACAATGAAATTCAAGTAGAAGCATTAAAAAATTATAAATGGGATGAAATAAAACCTCAAGTTCACGAAATAGAATTACCAAGTAAAAAAAGAATTATATTGCTAGCAGAGGGTAGGCTGGTTAATCTTGGCTGTGCAACTGGACACCCAAGTTTTGTTATGAGTGCATCTTTTACAAATCAAGTGATAGCGCAAATTGAATTATGGAATAACTCTGATAAATATGAAAACAAAGTTTATGTATTACCTAAACATTTGGATGAAAAAGTAGCTACTTTACACCTAGAAAAAGTTGGAGCAAAATTAACTAAAATGTCAAAAGAACAAGCTGATTACATCAGCGTCAAACCATCCGGACCATTTAAACCAGATACTTACCGCTACTAATTTAGTAGCTAATGATTATAAAATCTTTAGATAATTTAAATTCAATTTCAACCAAAATCGCAAACAATATTTCAAAATCTGACTGCATTTTTTTACATGGGGAAATTGGAGTAGGCAAAACCACTTTCTCAAGAAATTTTATAAATTATTTGCAAAAAAAAGAAAATGTCGAACCAACAGAGGTTTTGAGCCCAACATTTAACCTGCTTTATGAATATGAAATTAATAGTATAAAAATAATGCATTATGATCTCTATAGATTAAAAAATAGCAAAGAAGTTAAACAATTAGGAATTTTTGATGACAATAAACAAACAATCAAAATAATCGAATGGCCGAAATTAATAGAAAACAATATACTTGACAGAATAGAACTTAAATTTAGTTATATGAAGAAAGAGAATGAAAGAAGTTTAGAAATTAAGGGCTTTGGAAAATGGAAAAACTTTAAAATAAATGAGTTATAAAATAGAGAAAATTTCAGGTGACGCCTCTTTTAGAGAATTTTATAGAGTTCAAAAAAACACAAAGTCTTCAATATTAGTTCTGGCAAAAAAGGATAAATATAAAAATATATTTACTTATTGCGCTA